>Ga0315277_10002662_pt1 | contig 24737 bp, 17 predicted proteins | sample YL17G05_15_MG_FD_203695 | JGI IMG/M metagenome (GOLD analysis project Ga0315277, IMG submission 203695) | Sediment microbial communities from Yellowstone Lake, YNP, Wyoming, USA - YL17G05_15 | ecosystem: Environmental > Aquatic > Freshwater > Lake > Sediment | place: USA: Wyoming | collected... | reverse complement strand
ATTCTGCCCAGATTTCTGGTCGGCGGAACCTGGAACACCAGAATCTCCCCCCTTTTGTCGAGAACTGCGTTTGCTATTACGAACCCTGTCCTGCACCCGACCGGTCCAGTCCCGGCAAATCGGGGTGGTGGCGACGGGGCCAATCTGCTACCGTGCCCCATCCGGGCCCGGTTTGGCCCGGATTATTCATCGGACCGCCGTCCGGAAGGTTGGAGCCTTGAGAATGGCGCCTCTGGGCCCGCGATTGAGCGTCAACTGCTTGCTGGCAGTGCTGCTGTCCGGGTGCCAGTTGCCGGGTCGTGAGGGGGCGGTCTCGCGGTCTTTGGCCACCTGCCGGCAGTTGTCTCAGCAGGGGATTGCGGCCCTGGAACGGGAGCAGGTGCAGCAGGCCGAGACCCTGTTGGCCAAGGCCGTCGCAGCCTGCCCGGTCGACCCCGAGGCCAGGCGCCACTATGCCGAGGCACTTTGGCGCCGCGGCGCCCGGCCCGAGGCGATCACCCAGTTGGAAGAGGCCTGCCGATTGTCCAGTGAGGACGCCGCGTTGCGGGTCCGCCTGGCGGAGATGCACCTGGTCGTGGGACAGTTGGAGCCCGCCCGGCAGAGTGCCCAACAGGCGCTGGACCTGAATCCGAAGCTGCCCGCCGCTTGGGCCATCCGCGGGCGGGTGATGCTGGCTGGAGGACAGCCGCAGGAGGCGCTGGCCGATTTCCATCGCGCGTTGGGCTACGCGCCGGAGGATCGGCAGATCCTGTGGGAAGTCGCCGAGTTGTATCGCCAGTTGAGCTGGCCGCAGCGGGCGTTGGCGACCCTGCACAGTCTGGCCGACACGTACTCGCCGGGCGAGGAGCCGCAGCAGGTGCTGTATCTGATGGGATTGGCCTACACGGCGTTGGGACGCTACGACGACGCCGTCGAGCGTCTGGCGGCCGCCGCGGTCCGAGGGGCCCCCACGCCGGAGATCCTCAGCGGCTTGGCCGAGGCCGAGCTGCTGGCGGGCCATCCGGCGGAGGCAGAGGCCTCGGCGGAGCGGGCCCTGGTTCTTCAGCCCGGTCACCCCGCCAGCCTCGAGCTACTGGACCGCCTCCGATTGGCCCGGCAGCCCCAAGTTATGCCCCCCCGCTGACCGACCCACAGCGGCCACAAGAAGGCTAGGGTGACTCCCGGGGAGAGTGCCACTGCTTGACGTAACGCAAGCAGTGGTAAGGGGTTCCGACCCGCACTGCTTCTGCGAAGCAGTGGCACACTGTGATCGAACGTCGGGTCGTGGTGAGACCTGCGGATTGGAGTTCCGTGCGGCGGGCGGGCTCGGGCTCCGGCCCGAACACCGCACCACCGACCGCAAGGTATAGTTCATGTGAGAAGCCGTCCCACAGGCTGCAAGAGAGGAGAGGAACCCCCGCATGTCGCAAGGTCTGGAAACCCTCAGTGATCCGTTTGTCGAGCGCCGCAGTTACGATGCCGCGGGCCGATCGCCCGCTTGCGAACGCCGCCAGTTCACCAACTCGCACGAAGGCCTTTCGCCCGATGCCCAGGAACTGGCCAATGCCATCGATGGGTACAAGCTGCACCATCGACGGCGATTCATCACCTACGAAGAGATGCTGGCGGTCGTCAAGTCGTTGGGCTACCACAAGTAACCCCGGCGTCATCTTCCACCGCGGAACAGGGGCTCCCGAAGCCGGTCGGCCGTGACGATGCCCACGGTCTCACCCCCGGCGTTGACCACCCGCGCCAGCTCCTCCTGGGCACTTTGCATGCGCATCAGTGCGGCCACGTGCGTCGTGTCCTCGGCGATCTCCAAGAAGCGGCGGGGAGGGCCGAGCCTCTCCGACTCGCTCAGCCCCAGGTCGATCACCCGGTAGTACCCCGCCAACTCCTCCGACGACCCCGACGACTCCACCGGGATCGCGGAGATGCGGTGTTGTCGGGCCAGGCGGAGCAATTCCTCTTTGTCCAGATCAGGACGCGCCCGAGGCAATTGCCTCAGCGGGGTGACGAATCGGGCCACCGGCTGTTGCGCCACGGTGAAGATCCCCTGTGCCAGTCCCCGTTGGGCGGCGTGCAAGATCCCCGCCTCGTGCCCCTCTTCCAGCACCCGCCGCAATTCCCGCCGGGCCAGCGTCAACCGGATTTGTTCGGGCGACTCGCCGACCAGGCGTGCCAATAAGTTGTTCAGCCACCACAGCAGGGCACTGACGGGGAAAAGCAGCACCACAAACACCAGCAGCAACGGCCCCCCCCGCCGAAGCAGCCGGTTGGGCGCCTCCAGGAAAAGGCTCTTCGGCAGCAGCTCACCGTAGACAAACAACAGCGGCGCCAGCAGCAGCGGGGCGATCAGCTCGACCGCGTACTCACCGCCCGCCATGGCCCCCTCGGCTGCCCCCGGGGCCTCCAGCATGCTCCGCGTCCCCATCACAATCGCCATGGCGGTGAGGTAATTCGCCAGATTGTTGCCCACCAGCACGGTGGCCACGAACAACAACGGATGGTTGGTCAGCCAGACGAGACCCCGGGCGACCCGGTCTCCGCCCAGGGCGTCCAGCACCAGGCGGACCCGGGTGGCACGGTAGAATCCGGTCTCGGTGCCGCTGAAAAAGGCGCTCAAGAAGATGCCGGCCGCCACCAATCCCAGCGCCAGTGTAATCTCGATCACCCTGGCTCCTCCTGTTGGTCGGAGCGGGTCAGTTCCACCAGCAGTTGTCCCCGCTCGGGCACGTCCAGGACCTTCAACTGGAACGGCCCCCAGCGGCACTCGTCCCCCGGTTGCGGAAGGCGCTCGAGCACCTCCTGAACGACGCCGGCCACGGTAACGCTCTTGCTCGGGGGCCGCTCGACGTTGAAGTGCCGCACCAATCGCCAGAGACTGGTCATCCCCGTCACGTGCCAGGCGCCCGCAGATACCCGGCGGATCGGCATCCGCTCCAGCAGCCGCTGGCTGCGGCTGGGGGAGCGGCTGAAAATCGTGTCCAGCACGTCGTCGAAGGTGAGGATGCCGATCGTCTCTCCGAACTCGTTGACCACGGCAGCCACCTGGCGATCCTGCCGCTGCATCACCTCCAGCACCTCGGCCACGGTGGTGCACCAGGGGACATAGACCACCGCCTCGGCGTGATCCTCGAGGCGCTCCCCTGGGATCTGCCAGAGACTTCGCAGGGCAATCGCCGCCGCCACCTCGTCGCTGTCCGGCTCGGTCACCAGCAGGTATCCGCCCCGCGGCATCCGGCCCTTCAGGTCGGCCAGCGACACCGGCGGACGGAAGGAAAGGAACTGCATCCGCGGGCGCATCAGCTCCTCGGCCCGAATCTCGGAAAGCAGCACCAGGTTTTGCAGCACGCGTTGCTCCTGCTCCAACAAGGTGGCATCCGAGGTGGATAGCCGTACTGCCCGCTCCAGGTCGCCTACCCGCAGATACGGCTCCGGCCGGAACCTCGGCAGCAACAGCCGCCGCGAGAGCAGGTTGGCCAGGCGGAGTGCGGGCAGGACGGGAGACAGCAGCCGGACCATGGCGGCCAGCGGGATCGACACCAGGGTCGTCAGGCGGCGAGGCTGCAACACGGCCAGGCTCTTCGGCAGCATCTCGCCGAAAACGATGATTGTCAGCAGCGACCCCACCGCGAAGCTGCCCGCCAGGGCCGTCCGGCGGTCCAGATTGAGCCTGATGCTGATGATCGAGACGAGGGTGAAGTAGGCCAGGTTGGCGACCAGGTTGCAGAACAACACCGCCGTCATCAGGCGATCCGGCTCGGCCAGCAGCCCGGCGGCCACCCGCTGCGGACGATTGCCCACGGCCAGCTTGCGGCGCTCCGGCCGGCTTAGGTAGAACAGCGCCGCCTCGCTGGCGGAGAAAAAGGCGGAGAAGAGGATCAGCAACCCCATCGCCGCCAGGGCATACTGAAGCAAAGCAGGCACGGGGGCCTCCCCAGCTCAATGCAGAATGCAGAATGCAGAATGCAGAATGCCAGGTCAGGCTGACCCTACACCGCGACCATTCTGCATTCTGCCTTCATCATTCTGCATTTTGCCTTCATCATTCTGCATTCTGCCTTCATCATTCTGCATTCTGCCTTCATCATTCTGCATTCTGCATCACCCCTCCACCGTCGTTCTGCCCGTGGCTACGTCGAATTCGTAAATCGCCGGAACCAGCATCGCCACCGTGGCAAAGCCGTAAGCGGCCGCCGTCACCAGGAACACGCCCAGCGTGTAATCGAGCAGAAAGCTGGTAATCGCGTAGAACGTGGCTAGCGGGCAGAGAAACGAGGCCAGGCCGATGGCGGTCGACGGATTGCGAACGCCCAACGCCACGTACAATCCCACGCCGCCGATCACGATCAGCACAAAAAAGGGTATCAGTTGGGCCTGAAACGAGCCGCCCAAGGCCACCAGGATCCACCAGCAGGTAGCCACGCCCACAAACAGGAAGAAGACCGTGCCCAGGCTGGTGGCAATCGCCCCTTGCGAGTTGGCGTAGATCATCCCCGCGTGAATCCCCAAGGTGGCCACGAAGACGTACAACACCGCCAGCCCGCCCAGCAGGTAGATCGAGTTCTCTGCGCTCAGCGACCCGGCGATGCAAAGATAGACGCACAAGAGCATCGGCAGCACGACCATCTCTTTGGTGTTGTAGAACACGCCGCCCAGCTTGCCGAAAACAATCTCCTTGGGGGTCAAGTCGGTCACCAGCAGCAGGTCCAGCGCCCGACCGTCGCGCTCGCTGGTCATCGAGGTTACCGCCTGGGCGTTGACCAGCACCAGGCTCAGCAGAAACAGTGGCACCAGAACTACGGCCCCGCCGGCGTGGGCGGCCGAGGCATCGGTCCGGACCATCCACTCCAGGCCAGTCGCCGCCAAGGCGAACAGCAGCAGGTAGGCCAGCTTAATCACCAGGGTCTTCCGCCCGTAGGCCCAGGTTCGGATCTCCCGCCAGATGATCGGATTGTCCCACACCCGGCGAGTCCGCGTCGAATGCTGAATGCTGAATGCTGAATGCTGAACTTGGCTGCCCTGCTCGCTGTCGCAGATGCTCTGGGCCGCAGCGGTCTCCTCTTCGGGCGGCGGGGGAGTCGCCTCCCGCGGCGGATTCCAGATGCGAACCCTCGCCACGGCCACGCCGTTGAGCACCAGCGAGATCAGCACGGCCACCGCCAGGAACAGGTTGACCGGCGCCGTGGGGCCGCCGAGGATCGCACGGTTCTGAGGGTCGTGGAGGTAGGGTCGGGTGGCCTGGAAGATGGCCTCCAGCGGGCTCAGTCCGGCCGCCCAGCTCTGGCAGCCGATCCCCCACCAACTCGGACCCAGCCAGCCCGTTGCCACAATCCTTCCAGCCGCCAGCCACAGCCCCAACACCAGCACGGTCATCGCCAACGCCTGGAACGTCTTCTCCCGCCACAAGGCCAGCGTCGAACCCAGACTGCCGCAGACCAGCACGCTGGCCAGCGTGACGGCAAACACCCGCGCAATCTGGTCGAACGAGACCCCGCCCAGCAAGGCCGAGAGCATGAACAGCGGCAAGGCCCCCACCAGCATCACCAGCACGCTGAGCAGGCTGGCCAGCAGCTTGCCCAGCACCAGCTCGCTATTGGAAAGCCGCGTCAACAGCAACAGCACCAGGGTCCGCCGGTCCTTCTCTTGGGCTACTGCGCTGGCTGCAAACACGGCCGAGAAGAATACCGCCAGCGCCAACTGCAAGGGCGCGAGGATCTGGAACAGGATCGCACCGAAGCGGGCCAGATCGCCCACGTCGCGGACTCGCTGCGCGCCGGCCAATCTCAGCCAGGCGGTGGTCATCAGCACCAGCAGTGCCGCCACGTAGGCCGTCCGGGCAACATAGATCCCGGCTCGCCGAGGGGCAAGAGCCACCTCGCGGTTGAAGACCGGTCCCACCAACAACGTCTGATCCCCTCTGGGCCTGGGCCAATTCACAAACGGTGCCAGCCCCCATGATAACCCAGCACGGCCTCCGCCCGCAACCAAACCCATCGGCCGTGTGCGGCAAGTTTTTCTGGCACCTTGGTGCCTCGGGTGCCTGGGGTCGAGCGGAGCGAGCCCCCAGAAGAGCCTGCTGGGGGCGGCCTGCGGCCGACCACCAGCCACCCACGCATCCGCCAGAAAAACTTGCCACACACCATCGGCCCGTGGCGCCCGGGGTCCGTGCCTAAAGTCTCCTGCCCGTTCAGAAGGGCGCGGCGCAAAGAGTTGTCGCTGCGGCAGTTAGACGCCTTCAGCACAGCTCTCCAGCACGCGGCGAAGCGGCCTAATCGGACATCTGGGGTGCCGGCGGCGGCGGGCACCGATGCAAAGCGTTGGTCCGCCACTGCCGGATCAGGGGCAGGCAAGGTGCCCCTGGCACCCGTCAAGTCTGCTTCGGCGGACCACTAAGAGGCTGTCCGAAAAGTCTCCCCTCTCCCTCTGGGAGTTGGGCAGGGGGTGAGGGCTTGGCGAAACCACGCAAACGGAATAGACAGTTTTGCGTCAGCAGGCCCTCACCCTAACCCTCTCCCAGAGGGAGAGGGGACAGTTGCTTCACACTTCTCGGACAGCCTCTAACTAACGTAGGCCGCCCACCGGCTGGGCGTATTCAACCGGCATCACGCCCACCCCGGTGCTCGGCACACTGCCCGGATAGGCCGACGAGTTGCTGGCGGGAAGGCTGGCACTTGGCGTGCGTGGCACGTAGTCGGAGGTGCTTCCCGGCCGATAGGGTGGAGGATCATCGGGATTGCTCGCCGGCAGTGTGTACGAACCGGCCGGCGATCGGTACGGACTGACGCCCGGGGGTGTGTAGCCCGTGTCGCCAGGAGTGTAGCCGGGGTTGCCCGGGGTGTAGCCCGTGTTGCCGGGTGTGTAGCCGGGGTTGCCGGGGGTGTAGCCCGTGTTGCCCGACGTGTAGCCTGTCTCACCGGGCGTGTAACTCGGCGCCGGCGGATTGTAACCCCGCTCAGGGCTGGCCGCATTCGGGTCGGCCGCCGCCGGGTAACGGGGCCGCGACGGCGCGGCGGACGAAAGTGGGTAGCCACCGCCGGCCACGGCCCCCGCGCCCTGCCCGCCGCCTGCTGGATAGCGATCGACCGCGCCGGCTGGCAGGCCACTGCCTTGCGGGGTGGCCGCGTACGGCGAACTGCCCGGGTATGGCGAACCACTGGCGTAGGGGGACGACGTACCGTCGCTGTAGCCGGCAGCCGGGGTGATCGGGCCGTACGGGTCGGCGGTCCTGCCGGGCTGGCCCAATGGCCTGGATGGAAGCGACCTGGCGTACGGCCCGGTGCTGTTGGCCGTGGTGTAACCGCTGCTGCCGGTCGTTTCGGCCGAGTTGGGCAGCGGGCCATACGGCGTGGTTGCTACCGGCGCGTAGGGACGCGTGTTGACGTACGACGATGCCCCTGCCCGCGCAGCGGGGCTGCCCGCCCCATAAGCGCCCGCCTGAGGTGCCATGTAGGGAGCAGCGGTGCCGGCGGCAGTCAGGTTGTAGGACGAGGTGGTCGGGGGATACGACGGATAGGGCTGCTGGGTGGATGGGTAGCCACCGACGGTCGCAGGATTGGTCGTCGTTGGCATGTAGGGCGAGGTCGATGGGACACCGGCCGGACTGCCGGCGTATCCGCCGCCCGGCCCCACCATGCCGGAGCGGCTGGCAAGGGCCGACGGTTTCATCGGGGCCCCCATGGCCGTGGCGGTGGTGTCGGCAGACGACTTGAAAGGACGATTCTTCCAGAAGGCCAGATTCGACGATGAACAACTCGGCAGCGACCACTTGCCGCAGTTGCACCCGGCCAGACCCACGATGATCAGCGCAACAAACGTGCACCGTGCTGGGGAAACTCGCATGGTTTCAGTGTCCTTTAGAAATGGACGAGAAGAGGCCCCACTCGGCCGTCGACTTCCGTGTCAATCCGCGCTCAGAGTGTCCTCTTCCCTGAGGACCGGTTGAAAAGTAGACGTGTCGCGTGCCGTATCGCTATAGATCGAACTACGGTACCCGAATTCATTAGCTCGTTTTGGCGAGAAGTCGGCCCTCCGGGGTACCCGCTCTCCCCGAACCGGATCGCCTCCGCGGATCGTGTCCGCCAGACGTCCGCCGACAAACTCGGGCGGATTATAGAGACCACGACAAGCGGGTCAATGCCAGAATCCTCACTTTTCCTGAGAACACAGGCAGTCAGGGCATGATAGAAAGAGAATGTGAAAAGAGCCAATCTGCACAGCCGGCGCCCCTTGGGCGGCGTGGGCGTTTCGGCTCCTCGTGGCGGCTTAGGTCCAATACATTTCTCGGTGGCATCTCAATGCGGATCAAGTGGCACCGGCGTCTCGCCGGTGTTCGGCAAGCTGAAGCACTGCGACGAGTTCCGTGACACCGGCGGTAAACCCTCGTCCAACCCGTTTGTAGTGCCCTGATTCATCGGGGCAACGTCCACGATACCGGCAGAAGACCGCATGAATGCGGTCACTACGAACAGGTCGTGACGGGTTCGACGAATGCTTATCACCGGCGAGACGCCGGTGCCACTGTGTTGACGCCAGGTTCGCCCTTAATTGAACGGCATTTGGCTTGGGCACCAGAGGCGGCTTGCCCGCCACTGCCGGGTCAGGGGCAGACAAGCTGCCCCTGGCACCCGTTGAATTCGCTTTGGCGGACCACTCCGGTTAGGTCGCTCCATTCCCCGGGGTGCCCGCCGGTTCGGCCGCTACATGGTGTGAACCATTCGGGAGCGCTTCAAGGCTTCGACGTATCGTCTCGCCACGGCGTCCCAATCGACGACCTCAAAGAACGCGTTGACGTAGTCTGCCCGGCGGTTCTGGTACTTCAGGTAGTAGGCGTGTTCCCAGACGTCGATGCCCAGAATCGGGGTGTGCCCGTGGATTAGTGGGCTGTCCTGGTTGGGGGTGTTTTCTACTACCAGTTTCCGGTCTGGATCGACACTCAACCAAGCCCAGCCGCTACCGAAACGATTCATTGCCGCGGTAGTCAGCAGATTCCTGAAGCGGTCGAAGCCGCCCAGATCTTGCCGGATGGCCCTCAGCAACTCACCCTCGGGCTCGCCGCCTCCACGGCCTGAGATCACCGTCCAGAACAGCGAGTGGTTGGCGTGTCCGCCGCCTTGGTCGCGGACCGCGTCGCGGATTTTGTCGGGCAAGGAGTGGATCGAGCACAGGAGGTCCTCGATCGTGGGGTTGCCCAAGTCGTAGCCCTCGATCGCCTTGTTCAGGTTGGCCACGTACCCGGCATGGTGTCGGGTGTAGTGGATCTCCATCGTTCGGGCATCGATATGCGGCTCCAACGCGCCGTACTCGTAGGGCAGAGCGGGCAGTGTGAAAGGCATGGTTCACCTCCAGGATACGGTGGAGGTCCAACCAAACGTCGAAGCCCCGCTGGCTCCGCGTCGGTGTCTCCACCAAAAGGCTGCAAAACAGATACGGGCATTTGTGACAACTGTAGCTGTCTTTATTCTATACCCGAACGCCGCCCGGGCAAGCCACTACGTAGGAAAAAAACAAGAACCGTGGCCGGGAACCCCCGCCCTGCGGTCACAGCCATACCCACCGACAGCGGCGGCTTCCAGTCCAGCCTGTGATTCACGGCCAACATGGCCGCGGTACCGCTCCATCGACGACCTACACGGCCCTAGGTCTGCAATAGCCCGGCGATCTGCTGGAGCACGTTGACGATGCCGCGCCGCTGCTGATAGAGGACGGCCAGGCCGGCCGCGCTGTTGGACGCCAGGTCCTGGTAGTAGGCCACCCGCGCGCGCTCCTCGGTGTCGCTGACCAGGTTGACGTCGTCGATGGCATCTTGCAGGTCATCTTGCAGGTCGGAGAGCAGGCCGGAGGTGGAGGTGATCGCGGCGTTAGCGAAGCCGTCCACAGTGCCTTCGATGCGGCTGAGCTCGGCCAGGGCCTCGTCCACGACTCGGATGGCCTGAGAAGCATTGCTGCCCAGATCGGCAAGCGGGCCGCCCGAAGCCAATTGACTTAGCGTACCACTGAGTCCCCCCAAGAGCTCCGGCTGCAAGCCGGGAATTGCCAGGGTTGAGGTGCTTGTCAGGTTGGGCGAGAGCGCGAAGCGCAGGGCGTCGCCGTCGACGGTGATCGTGCTGAGGCTGCCCGTGAAGCCGGGTGTCAGCTCGAGGCTGTAGTGGAATCCATTCTGGCTGAGCGTGAGTTGGTTCCCGTCGCCGGTGTAGGATCGCCCATTGATGGTGGCTTGGGCATCGGTGCCGTTGGCCGTCCCGTCGCCGTTGCCGCCGATCACGTTGAAAATGCCGCTGGAGACGACGATGGCCAGATCGGCATCGCTGCCGTAATTGACGCTGCTGAAGGTCAACACATCGCCCTCCATCGAGGCGGTCACCCCCGTCTTGTGGCTGTTGGCGTTGATCTCAGTCTGCAAGGCGCTGAGTTGCTCGGCGGCGGTCACGGTAATCTCTGCGCTGCCTGAATCTCCGCTGAGTGTAAAGGTGGCGTTCGTGCCGACCTGGCCGGAACTGCCGGTGAAGGTCAATTCAGCTTGCGAGGCGGCTTGGGTCACCGAGCCGGAAATGGTCCGAGTGGAACCGCCCGTGGAGTAGACCCTGATGTCTGCCACCTGGCTGGAGTCCCGGCCGGAGACGTGGAAATCGGCCGAGCCGTCCAACAGCCGGCGGCCGTTGATCTGGGCGGCAACCAGGACGTCGATCTGCTGGATGGCGGCGTCGATGTTGGCCTGGGCATCGGCCCGCTGGGCCCCGGTAAGGCCGCCGTCCTCGTCGGCGAGCAGCTCCGTATGGATTGCCTCCAGTTGGGTGCGGATGCCGTCCAGGGTGCTTTGGACCTGGGTGATCATGCTGCTGGCGGCCGTGACGTTGGCCATCGCGGCTACCACCGGGCCCAGTTGGGACTGCAATCCGCTCAGCATTACGAAGGCCGAGGGATCATCGCTGGGGGAGTTGATCTTGCTGCCGGTGGCCATCCGCAGGCTGCTCAGCGTGACCGCGGCGTTGGCCTCGGCCAGTCGATTGAGCAGGCTTCGCTCGATGCCCGACAGGCTGGTTCCGATGCGGCTCATACGACTCCGATTCCGGGTGGCGCGCGGGGATTAGAGGCCGTAAGAGAATAACTTGATCGAAATTACACAGGTTGTTTCTTTAAGGTCCCTTACTTCTTCGTCATCCAGGGAGCGAGAATCCGTTTCGCCCGCCGCAACACACCCTGGGAAGGCAGCGGCTCGTCTTCCGTGGCCATCAGGTAGGATCGGAAGCTGACCAAGACTTCTTGGGCCCGGCCGAATACGTCAGGGCGTCGGCGGTCGCGGTTCTTCCTGGGGCTGATGCTCACGCGGATCTTGGTGCGCACCACCCCGGCAGAGGACGCATCGCTGGCGTCTTTCTGGAGCCATTCCTCCTCGAAACGCAGGTCCATGCCAAAGGTCACCGGCCGGTCGTTCAGACGACGCAGCCGGCTGGAATGCGAGTCGTCGATCTCCAGCCGGATGCGGTTGCCGTCGATCTTGACGATCTTGGCCTGGTGGTCGGCCACGAAGCCGCGGAGCTTCTCGACGGCCATTTTGACGGGAACGGGGGTCACCAGGACCTGCTCCAGAAGTTGTTGGGGACGGGCCTTTGAGGCCGGCCAGAGGTCCGTGCCGGGGTCGGTCCAGTCGCTGCTGGAGCCGGTGCCCAGTTGCACCACCTGGTTCCGCCCCTTCGCCTTGGCCAGCAGCAACGCGCGGTCCGCCCGGCGAAGCATGGTTTCCGGAGTATCTCCCGGCTGGATTTCCGTCACTCCGAAGCTCACGGTCACCGGGCGGCCACCCAGTCTCGGCTGGGCGATGCGGGCGAGCTTGGCGCGGACCTGTTCGGCGCGGCGCGTCGAAGCGGCGTTGTCGCAATCGGCACATAAGACGACAAACTCCTCGCCGCCGTAACGGGCCACCAGATCGCCGGGCCGGCAGGAGCCTTTCAGCAACCCGGCCAGGCACCTGATCACCTCGTCGCCCGCCTGGTGCCCGTACGTGTCGTTTACTTCCTTGAAGCGGTCCAGGTCGCAGATCATCAGGCTGCAAGCGACTTGCTGCTGTTGGTGAGCGGCGACGAACAGGGCATGGACGCGGTCGAATTCCGCCCGGTTGGCCACCTTGGTCAAGGGGTCCTTGGTGGACTTCTCGTGCAGGCTTTGGCAGCGTTGTTCCAGCGAGGTTTCCGAGGAGGCATCGTGAAACAGCAGGATCACGCCCAGCATCGCGCCGTCGTCGCCCGTCACCGCGATGGCGTGGGTATCCACCGCGATCGACCGCCCGGTCCGCCCCCGGATCGTCAGCCGCCGCAGCGACTGCACGCCGGATCGGATGGCGCAGTGGACGGGGCAATCGGTCGGGCCGATGCTCTGACCCTTCTCGTCCGACATCTTCAGCAGTTCGGGATGCCACTGCCGTTGGCAGATGCTGCTGCCGGGAATGCCGGTCAGTCGCTCGGCGCCGCGGTTCCACAGCGTCACCTGCCCCATGGCGTCAATGAACACCACGGCATCGTACATATTGTCCAGCAACTTGGACTGGAACAGTGAATCGATCCCCAGTTGACCTTTGGGCGCGGGAACACAGTTGAATTGCCAGTAGGAATTGGCCAGCTCGCAGTCCAGCGAGCTGAGCCATCGCCTGGCCACTTCCCGGTGCAACTCCGACCGATCGCCGTCGTGGAACTGGGCAAACTGTTTGACCAGGTCGGGGTCGAATTGCCCGCCGGCGCAGTCGAACAGCTCGACCATCGCCCGCTCCTGGGGGATGGCCGGACGATAGACGCGGTCGGTGGTCATGGCGTCGAAGGCCTCGACGATCGTGATCATCCGTGCCCCCAGGGGGATCTCCTCGCCGCAGAGGCGGAAACCGCCGTGGCTGCCGTCGTACCTGGCCCCGACGTGCTCCACGATGTCCAGGACCTCTGCCGACGTACAGCTCTGGCCGAGGATTTCCAGGCTCATTTGCCGGGATCGCGCCATGACGCTCGCCTCGTCGCTGTCCAGCGAACCCGGCTTCGAGAGAATGTGGTCGGGAACGCCGATGACACCGATGTCGTGCAGCAGGGCGGCGATCTCGATGGCGTCGCGCCTGCCCGGCTCCAGACCCATCCTCAACGCCCACGCGGAACTGCTCAACGCCACCCGCAGTGCATGACCCGCCGTGGCCGCGTGCTTGCACCGCAAGGCACTGAACAGGCTGCTGGCCACGCCCAAGCGAACCTGGACCAATTGGTTGTCGGTCTGCTGGCTGATAACCGGCGGCGCCAGAGCGGCGGGCACCGACCCGAGAGGTTGGTCGGTGACCTCTTCCAACTCGCGCAGCAGGGTGCCCAGTTCCGACATCCAATGGTCCGTCGGGACGCGCCGGTCACCGGCCGGCACGGGCTGCCCCGGTCGAGTCTGGGGATCTCGATGCTTCGCCATGGATGCCAACTTCGCGCGAGCGTTATCGGGCGAATGGACCGGCAGCCAGGTGCAATCCGGCCTTGCGCGCGGGTGCAATTGCGCCCGCCAGACAGATGCCACCGACGACACGACCCATCAATGAAAGCCTAGGTCACCTGCGGAGTTCGGTCAAAACGGACCTGCCTTCAAACGTCCCGCAGCACGCCACGATGCGGCAACTTGCCAGCGCATGTACACGGCGTGCAACGCGGCGTGTACACCTTGTGCAACAAGGTGCGGAATTGGCCTCGTCCGGCTGACGATCGTTCGACAGACTCGGCAGAAGCCGCCCACCTGCTACCACGACGCTCGCCCCTTGTCGCGGCTCGAACGATCCGCTATCGTGGTGGCTCTGGAATTCGGCCCCCATGGTTTGACTCGGATTATTGATGGGCCGGGAAAGCCGCCGCAGTGTGCCACTGCTTCGTCAGAAGCAGTGCCGTGCGTAAGGGCCCTGCACTGCTTGCCTTGCGGCAAGCAGTGGCACACCGACATGAATAATCCGGGTTTAGCCGCCGGCACGGTGGCTCACTGCCCACCCTGCACCGCAGACGGACCGCTGCCTGACGACGCTCCCATGTCCACCAGGAGGTTTTGATGAGATTGCTGACCTACCAAAGCCCCAGCGGCCCGCGCGTAGCGGGCGCGCGCGGCGGCACCTGCGTCGATCTGAACCGTATCGACGGGCGGATCCCGGCCTGCATCAAGGCCCTGCTGGCCCAGGGCCCCGCGGGGCTCGCCCGCGCCGCCGAGGCACTCCCCAAAGGCGACCCCCTCCCGGCGGAAGCACTGCAACTACTGCCTCCCATCCCCAGCCCGGAGAAGATCATCTGCGTCGGCCTGAACTACGCCGACCACGCCCGGGAAAGCGGCAGCCAGCCGCCGGCCGAGCCGGTGCTGTTCAACAAGTTCCCTACGGCCATCTGCGCCCACGGCCAACCGATCGTCTTGCCCCGCCTCAGCCGCGAGGTAGACTACGAGGCGGAGTTGGTCGTGGTCATCGGCACGGGCGGCCGGCAGATCCCCAAGGCCCGGGCCAAGCAGCACGTGGCCGCCTATAGCTGCGGCAACGACGTCTCCGCCCGCGATTGGCAGCTCCGCAAGCCGGGCGGCCAGTGGTTGCTGGGCAAGTCGTTCGACACCTTCGCCCCCGTCGGACCGGCCCTGGTCACCGCCGACGAGATCACCGACCCTGGCAACCTGAGAATCCAGCTCCGACTGAACGGCCAGGTGATGCAGGACTCCAGCACCGCCCAACTGATCTTCTCGGTCGAGGAGCTGGTCTGCTACGTCTCGGGCGTGTGCACGCTCTCGCCCGGCGACCTGATCTTCACCGGCACGCCCTCCGGCGTCGGCTTCACCCGCAAACCGCCCGTCTTCCTCAAGCCGGGAGACACCGTCGAAGTCGAGATCGAGAAGATCGGCGTGCTCAGCAACCCGGTGGTGGCAGAACAGGCATAGCCGAATGCCGTTCAATCAAGGGCGAGCTGGGCGTCACACAGTGGCACCGGCGTCTCGCCGGTGCAACATGAGTGAACGGGTTGCCATGAGTTGCGTCACACCGGCGAGACGCCGGTGCCACTTGATCCTGCTTTCAGATACCGCCTCCACTCAGCGCCTGACAAAAACGATCGCATTCCGGTCGGCGTACGCCTCCCGCCAGTTGTGGCTCTCTCGCAACAGCCGCACGAAGCGATCGTGGTAGCTCGGGCGCAGGAAGAACGCGTCTGGCCGGTACAGCCGCTCGACCTCAGCCACGGGAACACGTCCCAAGGCGATCTGCTGGTAGCGGTACCATTCCTGACGTGTGAACAGATACAAGCGGCCGTCGATCGTGACCTTCCACTCCGGGTATCCTTCCCAGATCAAGGGACCGCCCCACTCACGGTAGTTGTAGATCACGCCGCGGACACCCATCTCGCGCATCCGTTGCGCCGCCCCAAGGGGCAACTGCTCGTCGAACAGCCTCCAGTGCAGCAGCCGCGGCACGCTGAGGGCGCAACATAGCGCGCCCACCGCGACGCTCGCCGCCAGCCAGGGTCGTACCCGCTCGACGTTCTGCTCTCCGGGCGAGTCGGTGGGGTGGCTGGTGGTCGGCCGGAGGCCGCCCCCAGCCGCAGCAGGCGGTGACTGGGGGCGAGCTTCGCTCGACCCCAGCCACCCAAGTGTTCCAAACGGTCCTGAGATAAGCCCCAGTTGGATCCACCGTGTCCACACCGGAACCATGGCCGCCGCCAGAAACAGCGACAAACGGTAGATGGACAGGCTCAGCCCGCCCAGCACCACAAAGGTCGCCAGGTCCTCCAGGCAGACCAGCCGGCGAACTCGAACCAGCAGCGCCAGCGAGACACCCAAGGCCAGCCACACGATCCATGCGCCCGCCTGCCACGCCATCGGGTGCCAGAGCGGCATCCACTCCGAAATTCCCAGCTCGCGGGAGATTTCCGCGTTGAGCCTCGAGCTCTCAAAGATGCCCGGGCCCAACGGGGTTGCCACGGTGCCAAGCGCCGCCAGCAAGGCCAGCGCGGTCGGCCACCAGGGTCTGGCCGCCCGATAGTCGCGCAGGCAGCGCAGCCAGCCGGCGCCTGCCCGGGCGCCAATCGTCACCGCGCCCACCAGGACCGACGGGTGCACGTTTTGCCAGAGGATCAAGACTGCGCCGGCCAGCGCCAACTTCCGCCAGGCCCGCAGCTCCGCCTCCGCCACCAACAGGAAGAGAGCGAAGCAAAACATCGCCAAGGTATGCGGCCGGATCTCGCAGTGGGGCGCGGCCACCAGGAACCCCAGGCTCAGGCCCAAGATACCGGCAAGCGTCGAGCTGTCGCGACCCCGAACCGTCAACGACGCCAAGAGCAAACCGCCGGCGAACACCAGGGCGTTCACCTGGTGCAGCAGACGCCAGGAACCGGCCCGGTGCACCACGGCGTAAAAGACCTGGGAGAGCCAGGCGATCGGCGGGACCGGCTCGCCGCCATGTGTGGACGTAAACGGGTCGCTGCGAAGCAGTTCGCCCCGCTGGAGAACGAGTTGGCCCAGTTTGACTTGCCAGAAAAGATCCACGTCCTGGCTTGCCCGAAACTGCAACAGCAGCACGACGAGACAGCCAAACAGGACCAAGGCCAGCTTGCGCCGCGACATTCCCGAGACCTCTTGCGGCTCCTACGTGATCCGCAACGGATGATGGCGCAGGCGCTCCGCCGGCAGCGGCTCGCGCACGAACAGGTCCTCGACCACGCCGCCGGTCATCGAGGCCGCCGGCCCCAGTCCCAACAGGGCCAGGACCGTGGGCGCCACGTCGGCCAACTCGGCGGTGCACGGTTTGCCGAGCATTACCTGCGGGGCGTGAACCATCATCAGCCCTTCGCCGTTTCGCGCCGCGCTGAGCGAACAGTCGGTCCGCATCAGATGACGGTGGCGGTCCAGCCGGTGCCGGACGTAGAACCCGGCCGCCGGGATCGCCACCAGCTCCGGCCAGAACCGTGCCAGCGGGTCGCAGCCGAAACGCGCCGCCGTCAGATACACTTCCTCAAACAACGGCTCGTGCGTGACCGGGTGTTGCGCCTCGCAGAGCGCGGCCCAGACGTCGGCCATGGCCTGTTCGTACTGGCGCCCGCTGCGGAGCACCCGCGTGCCGAACCGCGCTGGAGTGTTCAGATACACCAGTGCCGCCGACTGGCCGTGCAAGCTGACCGCCCGCGTCCGCCGCATGTCGGCCGCCAGCAAACCGCTTACCGACTGGCAGGCCGGCTTGGGCCCGAATCGTTGCCGGGCCTTCCATGCCAGGCGCGACAGCCGGTAACCCAGCCTGGCTCTCCCCTGGGCCATTTGAAGCAGCCCCCGGCGCCGGAGCAATTCCGAAAGCGTGATCTTCTCGCGGAAAGGGCTGAAACCGTACGGGCTGACCAGCACCACGGCCGCCCCGCGCCGCCCGGCCAGCTCCGCCAGCTCGCCCAGGCAATCGTCCAGCGTGCGAAACGCCTCGCGGGTCTTGGCGACCCACTGGCGGCTTCCACCCGGCCCGCCGCCGATCCCCAGCATGTGCCAGAGGCGGTGCAGCAGCGAGTCGAGCGCCGTCAGCCGCACGTCGAGCAGCCGCCACGGCCTCGATCGGTCGATCTCGACGGCCGCTGCAACGGCGCCGCGGATGGCCGCCTCGGTTCGGGCAATCCCCCGGCAAAGCTCGGCAAACGTGGTCGGTCGCCCTTGCCAGATCCGCACGCGCCGCGGCACGTCGGCCAGTTGCACCGCCGCCGCTTCCCCCTCGGCTCCGCCGACCAGGTTTGCCAGTGTCGGGCAGGGCAGAGGTCGGACGTGGCCGGGCAGCAGCCCTCGCCGCCGATGATCGAGGTAGCAATCATCCAGCAATCCGTGCACCCCCGGACCACCTCCCGACTCCAGCGTGCCCCAGGCCACAGACTCGTTGCAGGGGCCAGGCAACCGCAGCCGCGCCAGCGCGGCCGACCGCAGCAGCCCCGCCAGGTTCGGCATCGTGCCAGACTCGGCTAGCGGCACCAGCACCTCGTAAGTGGCCCCGCCCAGGGTCACCATCAGCACGCGGGGAACGGTCGGGCAGTGCATACTGGGCGTAGTCATGCTAAACGGCACGAGCTTGCAGTTCGTTCTTGAGCTTGCGGTCGACGGAGAAATGGACGGCAAACCGGAGCTTGTAGTAGTCGCGCCACCGGCGGCGTTCCGGCCGGCTGCAAAGCCCGCCCGCCAGCAACTGTCCCAGCCGCCCCCGCCAGCCGAGTCCTTTGGCCAGTTGGTCGAGCCGAGCCGGGAAACGGTCCACGAAACGATTCATCCCCGACAACACGGCGTCGCCCAGCGGCGGCTTGAAGCCGATGCCGTAGAGCGTATGCGGCAGGCTCTCGTCCCCCTGCCATGCCACCAGCCTGGCCTCGATCCCGGAAAGCAGCCGTTCGAGCCCCCGCGGCGTCAGCCGCCAGTACGCGGGTTTCCGGCCCGCCTCGGCAGCCGTCCCCGAGGCACGAATCAGTAACACCCCGCCTGGTGAGAGGATCCGCACCATTTCGTCCACGGCCCGCCGTGGCTCGAATACGTACCTCGGCGCGTCCACACACAGCACCGTCCGTGCCACCCCGTCGGGGATCGGCAAGCGCGCGGTCTTGGCCTCTTCCTCCCACCCGAAGGAGACGCATAGCCCATCTGGCAGACTCCCGCGGAGTCGCGCCCAGGGCCCCGAAGCTCCGTTCGGGCAGGATCCGAATTGGTAGAGCGGGCCTGCCAGCTCAAAGGCGTCGATTGCGCTCTCGACGAACGCCTCAATCGAGCTGCCCGTGTCGGCCCTTTGTCGTCTGTAGCGTGGCACGTGCTGGGGCATTACGACTTTGGTGGCGGGCCGGCGGCCCGCGAAACGGGTCGGGAGTCTACGCTAATCGCGGCCGAAGCCGCAATGCCAGTTTCCACCCTTCCGGGAGCGGCACCAGCCCCTACCCGCCTGATGCCGGCGCCTGTCGAGCCGCCTGCTGCCGCCTGGGCACGGCTGAGGAATCGCTCCGCGTGCCACCGGTAGACGATCACCGGTTCTTGGTTCGGCTTGCGGGTTGCCGGGTCGGGAAACTCGGCCACAGGTTCTGCCGCCGATTCGATCAGCCAGCGCAAGGTCCGGCTGCGGCCGCTCTGGTACCCCACCTCGCGGCCCTCCACCACCAGGTACGCCAGGTGCGGATCGCCGAGCGCCGCCGGAGCCTCTTCATACGGGTACGTGTCCCGGCCGGAGTACAGGCCGGTCCAACCCTGCGTGTCGAGCACCGTGCCGGACGGATCGCCCTGCCCGGCCAACCACTTCCCCGCAGCCCGATGCCCCAGGCGGCTATCGTGCAGCCGGACGAGCGTCTGCGGCAGGCAGGCAATCCCCGCCACCACCACCACGACCCTAATGCAGAATGGAGAATGCAGAATGGAGAATGCAGAATGCAGAATGCAGAATGCAGAATGGAGCATGGAGCGTGGCGTGCCGGGTTGACCCCGTACTGCGAGCATTCTGCATTCTGCATTCTGCATTCTGCATTCTTGATTAGCTACCTGGGCCACGCCCGCCAACCACGCCCCCAGCTCCAGGGCTCCGCATCCCGCCGCCCCCATCCCGGCCACGACCAAGGTCAGTAGGTGCCTGGGAACCAGATACCCTTCCGTCGCAGTGAACCGGATCACAATCACGGAAAACAGGAGGAAGAAGACCTGTACGAGCCGATCGCCGGCGCTCGCCCGCCCAACGCCATCGCAGCCCTCCCGGCATCTTGCCCGGATGCTGCGCAAACGCCAGGCGCCCAGCAGGGCCAGGGCCCCAATCCAGTAGCCCGCCGCGTCCGCCAGCTTCTTGCCGAATTGGGCGACCGCGGCCGGATAGCCCCGCTGCCGCAGGCTGATGTTCCGTTCCTTCGCGTCGAACGACGTCGGCTCCCCGTTGGGCAGCCGCCAGACATCGGTTCTTCCCGCCCCGGTGTGCGGCGGGATCTGGACTTCCACTCGATACCGGCCCAGAATCCGCCCGATGGCAGCCCGAGGTGTCAGGGCACCGGTGGCGGTCAGATATGGTGCCCAGACCACAGCCAGCCCCAGCAGGAAGCAGGCGGAGGCGGCGGCCAGGCGCCCCCACGGCTCCCGCCGGCCGGGCAGCAATTGGAACACCGCCAAAGTTGAGCCTAATGCCGCTGCCAGCACCAGCACCTCGGCTCGGGCCAAGGCCGCCATCGCCACCGCGACCCCGGCCAGCAGCAACCACAACGGCGGGCAATCCCGCCCGCTAAACACCCTTTTCTCCCTTCTCCCTTCTCCCTTCTCACTTCCCTCTTCTCCCTTCCGCCTTCCGCAATACTCCACCATGGCCCAGAAAGCAACACTGAAGAAGAACAGGTGCGTGCTATCGCTGATCCCGTCGGCTCCCAGGCGGGCGACCTCCGGCAGCAGGCAGAAAAGAACCGATCCGGCCGCCGCAGCCGGCGAACCCACCAGCCGCAGCAACAACAGATACAGCGGCACCACTGCCAAAACCAGGGGCACGGCAGCGGCCAACTGCGCGCTCAGGGCCCAGATCGACGGAAACTCGCCGCTGGTCTGCTGCAAACCTCCGTGTACGACCCAGATCCACGCCGGAAACAAGGGCTGCTCACGCTCGGCCCACACGGCGTCCAGCAATCCTTGCCGGTCGATCGATCGGGCGATCTCCACAAACCGGACCGCGTCCAGCCCCGTCGTCGCCGCCCGGCGGATGACCACCACCTGCACCAAGCCAGCCAGCCCCAATAGGCCGGCGACGATCAGAAGGTGGCGTCTTGCGTTCATTGCCGCAATTGCACTCTCATGGGTCATCGCCCGGTCAACCCGGATGGTCCACACGGGGTGCCACGGCCGTGTCGGCCGTGTTACCGTGGGTGTGTGAAAACCTGGAGCACGGCTGGTACAGCCGTGGCACCGGATAGCCAACCCCCGCATGACCTGAATCGGGACGAATCCGGCCGCCTGCCGACCCCTTCAGGCTGCCGTCCTGCCACGAACACGCTGTGGGCCGGAAGGGTATCCCCCCGACCGGACCAGGTCAATCCGAGCTTGCCAGTCACGGGCGGGAGGCGAGTGACTGCAAGTAATCTGCGTACTATGGGTCTTCTGAGCTAAATGGGGCAACGAAGTGGAATGAGCTTCCCCCAAGGTATCTGGCGGGTGCTCCGACGGCCGATGCCCGCATAGACCCTCACAGCCGGAAATGCCGAAGTCTCAGAGGGAGGCGATCCGCCTTCTTTGCCACGCAGCGGCAGGATGATCCTGCAATGGTGCAATGGTTCCCTGGCGAATTCCCTGGTGTCCTGCGTTCATTGCACCGGACAGTTTTACCACAAGATGTAGTGGATGCCTGGATGTCTGACCACTGCATCTTGGGGTGTGCAGTACTCGTAGGACACAAGGCGAATTCCGTCTTGCGCAGAATCCCCACCCAGGCTATGATTGACCGCCCGAGGGACGACCTTGTCGCTGCAATCCTCCATGCAGTTCCGCCGAAGCGGACAACGTGATGAACACCGCCGCCGGTTGTTGGCCGACGAATCGTGCGGCCAGGCGGGGGCCGGCGGCTCGCCGGCCGTCTGCTCTGCCACCGATGGCCCGCTCGCCCCGCGAAAGTCCCCAAACTACGGAGACGCTGCCTTCATGGACGAACAACTACGATTGACAGACCTGATCCCGCGGCGGCTGACCACCTTCGCCCTGCTGTTGTTCGCCGCGCTGGCCGTGGTGGCGGGCCTGGAAGCGCTCTACGCCTGGAGTTGCACTCCTGCGATCAGCCGGCTCACCACCGACGGCAAGGTCGCCGCCTTCGACCTCGACGGCGAAGGCAGCCTGGCCGTCTGGTTCTCGTCTCTGACCCTCACGTTGGCCAGCCTGGTGGCCCTGCTGGTCTACACCGTCCGCCGCCATAAGACCGACGACTACCGGGGCTACTACCGCGTCTGGCTCTGGGCGGCCCTCTGCTGGCTGGTGATGAGCATCGACGAGAGCGGCAGCGTACACGAAGGCTTCATGGGGATGATGACCTGCGTCACCGGTACGCCCATCTACGGCGACGGCTCGATCTGGTGGGTGGTCCCCTATTTCTTTCTGCTCGGGGCGATCGGCACCCGGCTGCTGGTCGATATGCGCCACTGCCGGCTCTCCAGTGCCGCGTTGCTGACCACTGCCGGCTGTTACGCCCTGGCGGTGGCCATGCAGGTCTTCGGCGACGGACTGACCCGCTCCGTGATGCTCGAAGAAGGGGCCGAGATGGTCGGGAACGTTTTCCTCTTGCTGGCCATGGGACTGCACGCCCGCTACGTGATCCTCGACGCCGAGGGCCTGTTGCCGGCCCGCCAGCCGAAGTCGAACCGGTCGGACCTGGAGCAGCCAGACCAAGAGGCCTCCTCGGCGGCCGGTGACTGGGTGGCTGTCGATGGGCCCCATCCCACGCCCCGGCCGGCCCTCAGACGCCGCGCCCGCGCCGTCGAGCCCGAGCCGGAACCGGTCCCCAGCCCGGTCCAGCGGAAACTCACCAAGCAAGAGAAGAAGGTCCTCCGCCAACGCCTGATGGAAGAACGCCTGCAGCGCGAACGCCAACAACAGGGCGGCTGGTAGACCAATTGCAGAAGAGTGCACGATGAAGTATGAATGACCGATGCTGGGCAATATGCCCAGCCCGTTGATTCTGCACTCACCATTCAGCATTCTGCATTCTTCATTCTGCACTATGAGCATCCGCACCCGATTCGCCCCCAGCCCCACCGGATACCTCCATATCGGCGGGGTCCGCACGGCCTTGTTCTGTTGGCTCTTCGCCCGCCAGAACCAGGGCCAGTTCATCTTGCGGATTGACGACACTGACCAACAGCGGAACATCGAGGAGGCCCTCCAACCGATCCTTGACGGGCTCCGCTGGCTGGGGATCGACTGGGACGAAGGCCCGGACGTCGGCGGACCCTATGCCCCGTACTACCAGTCGCAGCGGGCAGACCGCCACCGGGCCGCCGTCGAAAAACTCCTGGCGGCTGGAGCGGCCTATCGCGACTACGCCACCACCGAGGAAATCCAGGCCGAACGCGAGGCCGCCCTGAGCGAAAAGCGGCCCTTCGTCTACAGCCGCCGCTTCATGGCCGAAACGCCTGAGGATCGGGCCCGCTTCGAGGCCCAAGGCCGCCAGGCCGTCGTCCGCCTGAAGATGCCCCGCCAAGGCGCCCTGGTCATCGATGACCTCGTCCGCGGGCCGACCCGATTCGAGTGGGCCCAAGAGCAGGACCACGTCATCCAGCGGGCCGACGGCTCCTGCCTCTACCACCTGGCCAGCGCGGTAGACGACCACGATCTTGAGATCACCCACGTGATCCGCGCCGAAGAACACCTCTCGAACACGCCGCGGCAGGTCTTCATCGCCCAGTCGCTCGGCTATCCGTTGCCCGAGTACGCCCACTTGCCCTACGTCGCCGAGCCGGGCAGCAAGAGCAAGCTCAGCAAACGGAAGCTGGCCAAGTACCTCAAAAACCGCGACTTCGCCCAGCGGGTCGAACACGGAGCGAAGATCGCCCAGGCGCTCGGCCATCAGACCACGCCCGAGACGTTCAACCCGGTGATCGTCGATTTCTACCGCCAGGTGGGCTACCTGCCCGAGGCGATCATCAACTACCTGGCGCTGTTGGGCTGGTCGTTGGACGACAGCACCGAGCATTTCACCCGCCAACAACTCATCGAGAGCTTTTCACTGGAGCGGATCAACAAGGCCCCGGCCAGCTTCGACCCGCAGAAGCTTTGGGCGTTCCAAGACCGCCACATGCAGCAGTTGCCCGTCGGTGAGAAGCTCCTCCTGGCGCTGCCCTACCTGCAAAAGGCCGGGCTGGTCCCCGATCCTCCGCCCGATCGGATCAACGCCAAGCTCACCCGGATCCTCGAAGCGGCGGGCGACCGCATCAAGGTATCTGGCGATATCCTCGACTATGGCGAGCTGTTCTTGCCAGACGACCGATTCCCTTACGACCAACAGGCGTTCGACAAGCAGCTCCGCCCGCCCGGCACGGCCGAGCTGCTGGGCAAGTTCCGGGACCGCCTGGCCGCCGCCGATCCGTTCGAGCCCGCAGCCCTCGAAGAGCTGATGCACCGTTTCGTCGAGTCGGAGGGAATCAAGCTCAACCAGATCATCCACGCCGTCCGCGTGGCGGTGACCGGCAAGATGATCGGCTTCGGCGTCTTTGATACCCTAGCCATCCTCGGGAAGAACAGCTCTCTTGCCCGCATCGACCGGGCGCTGGAGGAGCTCTGAGTCCGGCTGTTCTGGCAGGATTCCTCACGGGCGGTGTATAATAGCGCAAGACCACGGCCCAACCCGCCACGCCTGGGAGTTCCCGATGGACGAGAACAAGCTCCTGCAACGGATTACCGTCAACCCCAAGATCTTCGGTGGCAAACCGATCATCCGGGGTCGTCGCCTGGCGGTAGAGCACGTGCTGGGCATGCTGGCCGCGGGCGATACGACCGAAACGATTCTTGAAGGCTACCCCTGGCTTGAGCCTGAAGACATCCAGGCCTGCCTGGTCTACACCCGCCGACACGTCGCCGATGAACGGATTGAGCCGCTGACGATTGAGAAGACACCGCGGCGGCCGGGCAGCGCCGTGGGCAAGCTGACAGTCGTCGAGGACGACGATTGGCATCTGAACGACTTCGAGGGGTACATGCCGTGAAGCCGCTGCCGCTGGTTTCGAGGGGGTAGGATTCGGTGAAAGAGAATGACCCGTTCGCAGTGTTGTACTGCGACAACGAGGGAAGGGTGG
>Ga0315277_10002661_pt1 | contig 24739 bp, 25 predicted proteins | sample YL17G05_15_MG_FD_203695 | JGI IMG/M metagenome (GOLD analysis project Ga0315277, IMG submission 203695) | Sediment microbial communities from Yellowstone Lake, YNP, Wyoming, USA - YL17G05_15 | ecosystem: Environmental > Aquatic > Freshwater > Lake > Sediment | place: USA: Wyoming | collected... | reverse complement strand
GGGGGGCCGCCGCCCGCGGCTCTGTTCGCCCGGCCATGTTCTGCTGTCTGAATCGCTTGAATCCACTGAGTATGGCTGGACAACATTCCTTTTGGGGGACACAATATGTGTTCTCCTGCTCTGAGACGGTTGGTCCGATACACGGATGCGGTCAAACAGGCAACCATCTGCATGTGACAAGGACAGGGCCCATGAAGGAACTGGTTCGTGAACTCCTGCGGCAGTTGGGGGAAGATCCGGATCGAGACGGATTACAGGATACTCCCGGTAGGGTAGAGCAGGCATTGAAATTCCTTAGCAGCGGCTATGGCAGGAGCGCCGATGAGGTCCTGAATCATGCCCTTTTTGACGTCAAGTGCGACGAGATGGTGATCGTGTCCGACATCGATTTCTTCAGCCTTTGCGAACACCACCTGCTGCCTTTTTTCGGCAGGGTTCACGTCGCATACCTCCCCGACAAAAAGGTGGTGGGCATCAGCAAAATCGTGCGCCTGGTGGAAATGTACAGCCGCAGGCTGCAGGTTCAGGAACGCATGACCACGCAGATCGCCGAGACCATCAACCAGAAGCTGATGCCGCTCGGTGTCGGTGTGGTCGTCGAAGCCCAGCATATGTGCATGCTGATGCGCGGCGTGGAAAAACAGAACAGCAGGGCCATTACCAGCTCCATGCTGGGAAAGTTCCGCACGGCGAATGAGACCAGGATGGAGTTCCTTCAATTAATCAATAAAGGAGACAGGAGACATTAAAAAGGAGTCAGGAGTCAGGAGTCAGGAGAACCCCGAGAAATGCCTATTGACTTAGCTCCTAATCAACCCTGTCCTCACGTGCCGAGGAAGAGCAGCAGGGAAGCGAGGCGAGGCGCGAAGTCTGTTGCCATTCCTGGAGGAGTTTCCGATACGAGATTCGCCTGCTATTGAACCGAAACCTGTGGCAATGCGAACATTCGAACCCAGTTATTATGGCTTGTCTTTCCGTGCACATTGTTGCCCGTGACGAATAGCTCATAGATCATGCTGCTCTGGGCGATTAGGAGCAAAGTCAATAAGCATATCCCGAGATTGTGGTGAAATTCTATATTCGAAATGGAAACGTTACCCATTCGAAACTGTGAATCTCGAATCCTCGGATCCTCGAATCCTCGAATCCTCGAATCTCGAATCCTCGAATCTCGAATCCTCGAATCTCGAATCCTCGAATCCTCGAATCCGGAATCTTCGGACTCTACCCGGTTTTCCGGGGGCTCCACGGCCGGAATTCTCCTGACTCCTGACTCCTGACTCCTGTTTTATCAATAGCGGTGAACCGCGATAGACCTCCCACCCCAGCAAGGCATACATAGGCAGGTATTCCACCAGCAGGACCCATGTGGGCTCAAAAACCGGCTGGAAGGAGTACGCGAGGTAGGAGAGAAAGCAGGCGCCGGTCCAATACAGCATGAATGCATAGGGGAAGATGGGCAGCGCCAGGGCCGCCCATGACAGGTACCAGGGATGCACCGTGGTTGCCAGGCAGAGATCGGCGGTCATGATCCAGAATCCGGCGTGCAACAGGTCACGGGCGCTGCGCGCAGGGAAGCGCCAGGCGATCAAAATCGTGACGGCAAGCAGAGCAATTCCCAGGTAAGGGCCGGTGAGCTTGTCCCATGGCTGTCCGTACCAAGCTCTTCCCAGGAAGCGCAGGAAATAGTGAATGCCGGCGTTGAACTCGAACAGCCGGAAGTACAGCCGCAGCGATTGCGCGTAGCGAATCCAGTCGGCGGGCGGAAGCATCAGCAACACGCCCCCTCCTGTGACCGCCAGGCAAGCGGCGGTTGCCTTCCATCCGACCTTCCGTGCCAGCACGGGGAGCCAGAGTGCCGGATGAAGTTTGGCCAGTATCGCGCCGGCGAAGCAGGCCATCCCCCAGGTTTTCTTCGAGCGCTGGATCAGGAATATCGCCAATAAAACGAGGAACATCATGCTGCTGTCAGAATGGCCGGAATGGGAGAATTCGAACACGAAGAACGGATTCCACGCCATTAGAAATAACGGCCGCAGACCGGCGCCGAATGCGACCAGGATCCGCCAGGCCAGCAGCAGCGAGCCGAACTCGAGCAGGCTGAAGACTGCCTTCATGGGTACCACCGCCGGACCGAATAGCCGGTACGAGAGGCGAAACAGGCCCTGCGATAGAGGCGGATACGCAGTTACATAAGGCTTGGAGTTCAGCATGGGATAGATCTGCGTGTCCCTGTACGGCTCGAGTTCCGGGGCATCAGGAGAGTAGCGGTAAGGATCAATCCCCAGGGATGCCAGCCTGGCATCCCATAGATAACGATAGACGTCTTCACTCTGATCCGGAGCAGCCGGGAGCACCGACAGGCGGAACAGAAGCGCGAAGCCCATCACCATCAGCACGCCCTTTCGGTCCCGAATGGCGCAGTGGAAGAAGGCAAACAGGCTGACCAGGAAGAGCGCCAGCATCAGCAGCACGAATTCAGCGCTGTGAGCGCGCAACGGCGTGATCCGGAAGATCAGGAGCCACAGGCATTCGAGAACGGAGCCGAGCACGGCGATACGAGCTAAATTATTGAGCATTTTGAGAATATATCATCGGTTGCATCCCGGGGAAACTCCTTGACGATCCTCGGATGCTATGATACTTTCTGCAGTTTCCATGTGACTCGGTTTTGTTGGGAACCGGCTGAACCTGTTGATAATCGGAGCCTTCCGGAGCCGGCATTGAGCCTATGATCAGTATAGATTGGTCGATCGTACCAGCCATTGCAATCTTTATTATTACCGTCATTGCTCTGAATTATCTCCTCTTCAGGCCTGTCCTCAGGATTCAGGAAGAAAGAGAACGGCGTACCGGCGGCTTGATGTCGCAAACCCGGAAGGACCTCGATCATCATCTGGAGTTATTCGACCGGTACCAGGCAACGATCAAGAATGCCCGCCTGGAAGGGTACCGGTTGATTGAAAAATCGCGAGCCGAAGCGATGAATTACCGGAACGGCCTGCTGCGGCAGGCGCGCAACACCGCCGAGCATTTGATTGGGGAAGCCCGGGCGGAGATTCAACAGCAGGTAGTCGCGGCAAAAGCGGGGTTGGAAACTGAGGTGAACGAGATTGCGCGCCGGATCGCCTCGACGATTCTTCAGCGCCCGGCCTGAGATCCTGTTTGCTTTCACAACGCCAGCGCGCCCCTGGGCCGCCACGGAGCCGTATCAGCGAGAAGGCAATGAGACTTCGATCCGAACCGTTAATCCGGGCTCTGCTCCTGGGCGCCGTCTTGTGTCTGGGATTGCCTGCAGGCCTTCAGGCGGCCGAAGGCGCCGAGGGGCACTCGGAACTGGTGCTCAATCTGGGCAAGCTGGTCAACCTGCTGCTGGTCCTTGCCGTCCTGGTCTGGGTTGTGCGCAAGCCGCTGGCGAATTTTTTCGCCAGCCGCACGCACGCCATTCGGGAGCAGTTGGCCGAAGCGCAGAAAGCGCGGCAGGAAGCCGAAGCCAAACTTGCGCAGATCGAAGCCTCCATGAGCTCGCTGGACGATGAGTTGCGCCGGATTCGGGAAGATGCCGAACGGGAGGCGCAGGAAGAATACGAGCGCCAGGTCGCAGCGGCGGAAAAGGATGCCGAGAAACTCATCGCGCGCGCCCGGCAGGAAATCGACGGCATGACGCGCGCGGCCCAGGCCGGGCTCAAGGAACATGCGGCCGGACTTTCGGTCGAACTCGCACAAGCCAGGATCCGGTCTGAAATGACGGCGGAGGATCACGAACGGCTGTTCGCCCGTTTCGTCAGCAAGGTGGGAGGGCAGCAATGATCTCATCCGCGATTTTCACCCGTTACGCACATGCGCTGGCCGACGTGGCTCTGCAGAGCGGAGAAGATGCCGCCGTCCGGCGCGATCTGGACACCTACCAGGAGATTTTTCGCCAGGTGCCCGCTTTGCTCGAATCCCTCGACAGCCCGGCGGTGAAACGGGAAGCCAAGGACCGGGTGCTGGCCGGATTGTCCCAACATTACCCGGTCATGCCCATGGTCTACAATTTCCTGCGCATTCTATTAGACCACCACCGCATCCGCTATTTCGCGGAGATCTGCGATGCCTACGTGAGAACGGTGGACGAGCGCAAGGGCGTCGTTGCGGCGCGCGTCACTTCGGCGGCGCCGTTGAATGCCGCCGGCCAGGCAATCCTGCGCGCGAGCCTGGCCAGGGCCACCGGCAAGCAGGTAAATCTGACCCTGGCAACCGATCCGGACCTGCTTGCAGGAATCATTGTCCAGATCGGCAGCACGATCTACGACGGATCGATTCGCACCCAGCTCCAGGAGATGCGCAGGCGCCTGGCACAGGAATAGGAAATGGGAGCGCGTCAGGATGGCGGTGCTCCAAAGCAAGAGGAACTGACATGCACATCAATGCCGACGAGATAACCAAGATCCTGCGGGAACAGATCAAGGATTACGACTCCAGCGTGGTGGTCAGCGAGGTTGGAACCGTCATCTCGGTGGGAGATGGCATAGCCCGCATCCACGGCCTGGAAAAGGTCATGGCCGGCGAGCTCCTTGATTTTCCCCACGGCGTCAAGGGGATTGCGCTCAACCTGGAGGAGGACAATGTGGGCGCCGTGCTCTTCGGCGAATACACGCTGGTCGGAGAAGGGGATACGGTCCAGCGTACCCACCGCATCATGAGCGTCCCCGTGGGCGACGGTCTCATCGGCAGAGTGGTCAACGCGCTCGGCGAGCCCTTGGATGACCGGGGCCCGATCCTCACCACCGAGTTCTCCCCCATCGAGCGCCTGGCGCCCGGCGTCGTCGACCGCCAGCCCGTCAAGGAACCTCTGCAGACCGGGCTGAAGGCGATCGACGCCATGATCCCGATCGGGCGCGGCCAGCGCGAACTGATCATCGGCGATCGCCAGACCGGGAAAACCGCCATCGCCATCGACACGATCATCAACCAGAAACAAACCGACGTGATCTCGATCTACGTTGCCATTGGGCAGAAACGCTCCACGGTGGCCCAGGTCGTGAAGACCCTGACCGACTACGAGGTCATGGACCGTACGATCGTAGTGACCGCATCGGCAAGCGATCCGGCGACCATGCAGTACATCGCGCCCTACTGCGGCTGTGCCATGGGCGAGTACTTCCGCGACCGCGGCAAGCATGCGCTCGTGATTTACGATGACCTGTCGAAGCACGCGGCCGCGTATCGTGAGATCTCCCTGCTGCTGCGCCGTCCGCCCGGCCGTGAAGCCTATCCGGGAGATGTGTTCTACCTCCATTCGCGCCTGCTCGAACGGGCGGCGAAATTAAGCGATCAGAATGGCGGCGGATCCCTGACCGCGCTGCCGGTGATTGAAACGCAGGCAGGAGATATCTCCGCCTACATCCCGACCAACGTGATTTCGATTACCGACGGCCAGATCTTCCTCGAAAGCGACCTGTTCCATGCGGGGATCCGCCCGGCGGTCAATGTGGGCAATTCCGTCAGCCGCGTCGGCGGCAACGCCCAGATCAAGGCGATGAAGCAGGTTGCCGGCACGCTCCGCCTGGAACTGGCCCAGTTCCGGGAACTGGCGGCCTTCGCCCAGTTCGGGTCCGACCTGGACAAGGCTACCCAGGCCCAGCTGGCGCGCGGCGAACGCCTGACCGAAATCCTCAAGCAGAACCAGTATCTGCCGCTTGATGTCGTGCGCCAGGTCCTCGTCATTTTTGCCGGCACGCAGGGCTTCACCGATGACCTGAAGGTGGGGGAAATCAACGTCTTCGAAAACCAGCTCTACCAGTTCATGGAAACCACAAAAGCGCCCCTGTTGAAAACGCTCGGCGCCGAGAAATCCCTGAGCCAGGATCTGCGCAATCAGCTGCTCGCCGCGCTGAAAGAGTTCAAGGAAAAATATCAGGCCGAAGGAAAGTGATGAGTGATGAGTGATGAGTGATGAGTAAGAGACACTCGGTATTCAACTCATCACTCATTACTCATCACTGGAAATATTATGGCGAACGTTCGAGATATCCGCAGGCGCATCCGGAGCGCAAAAAACATCCAGCAGATCACCCGGGCCATGAAATTCGTCTCGGCGGCCCGGCTGCGCAAGGCGCAGGAACGGGTGATTGCGGCGCGCCCCTATGCGCGCCAGATGATGGCTGTGCTCAACAGCCTCGCCACGCGCGTCGCCGAACAGACGCATCCTTTGCTAGCGCAGCGCGACGGAAAGAGGATCGAGCTGATCGTCATCACGGCCGACAAGGGGCTATGCGGCGCCTACAACACGAACATCATCAGGAACGCGCTCGAATTCATTACCGGCGAACCGGATTTATCCGTGGAGCTGAACATCCTCGGCAAGCGCGGCCGCGATTTCTTCCGGCGCCGCTCTTACTCGGTCCGCCATGAGGCGGTCAATGTGCTGCAGAAGCCGAGTTTCGCCGACGCAGCCGCCATCGCGCGCGACGTGATCGAAGAGTTTACGGCCGGGCGGAAGGACCAGGTCTGGATCGTCTACAACGAGTTCAAGTCCGTCGTGCAGCAACGCGTCGTGGTGGAACCGCTGCTGCCTATTCGACGGCTCGAAACGCAGGCGGAGGCGCACCCGGTCGAATACCTCTATGACGAGCCTCCGGCCAAGGTTTTCGCCAACCTGCTGCCGCGCCACGTGGAGTCGCAGATCTTCCGTGCGCTCCTGGAGGCGGCGGCGTCCGAGCAGGGCGCGCGCATGACCGCTATGGACGCGGCCACGAAAAACGCCTCAGAGATGATTGAGAGCCTGACGTTGCACGCCAACAAGGTGCGGCAGGCGAGTATCACCAAGGAATTGATTGAAGTGGTAAGCGGCGCGGCCGCTGCCGGATCGTAATCCCCGGCCAGACCGATCGCGGGCACGGAATCTGCAGCCCCGTTTGCCCGCCGCGCGTGACGCTGTCGTGAGGAGAAGGAATGGGAAAAAAAGGGAAGTTAATACAGATCATCGGACCGATGGTGGATTGTGAATTCGAAGAAGGACATCTTCCGCCCATTTACAACTGTGTGGTCATCGAGGGGGATGTGCCCGGCGGGCATCTCCGGGTGGTCACCGAAGTGCAGCAGCACCTCGGCGAAAGCCGGGTTCGCTGCATAAGCATGCAACCCACCGATGGATTGGTCCGCGGCATGGATGCGATCGATATGGATGCCCCGATCACGGTGCCGGTCGGCCGCGGCACGCTGGGACGCGTGCTCAACGTGATTGGAGAACCGGTCGATCAGCTCGGCCCGGTCCATGCCGAAAAGCGCCATGCGATCCATCGGCCGGCGCCTACCTTGGAGCAGCAGAGCACGGATACCAAGATGCTCGAAACCGGCATCAAGGTCATCGATCTGCTCGAGCCCTATGTGCGCGGCGGCAAGATCGGCCTGTTCGGCGGCGCCGGCGTGGGCAAAACGGTCATCATCATGGAGCTGATCAACCGGATCGCCAAGCACCACGGCGGTTTTTCCGTGTTTGCCGGTGTGGGAGAGCGCACACGCGAAGGGAACGACCTTTGGCTCGAAATGAAGGAATCGGGCGTCATCGACAAGGCCGCCCTGATCTACGGCCAGATGACGGAGCCGCCCGGCGCGCGCCTGCGCGTGGGATTGACGGGATTGACCGTCGCCGAATATTTCCGGGATGAGGAACATCAGGACGTGCTGCTGTTCATCGACAACATCTTCCGTTTCACGCAGGCGGGCTCCGAAGTCTCGGCCCTGCTCGGGCGCATGCCGTCCGCCGTGGGTTACCAGCCGAACCTGGCGACGGAAATGGGTGAACTGCAGGAGCGCATCACTTCCACCAAGGACGGCTCGATCACGTCGATTCAGGCCATCTATGTTCCGGCCGACGATTACACCGACCCGGCGCCGGCCACTACCTTCTCCCACCTGGATGCAACCACGAACCTGGAACGCAAGATCGTGGAACTGGGGATTTATCCCGCCGTGGATCCGCTTGCCTCGACTTCGCGCATCCTCGACCCGCGCATCATCGGCGAGGAACACTATGCCGTGGCGCGCGAGGTGAAGAGGATCCTGCAGCGCTACAAGGACCTGCAGGATATCATCGCCATCCTGGGCATCGACGAACTCAGCGAGGAGGACAAGCTCACGGTCAGCAGGGCGAGAAAGATCCAGAAATTCCTTTCCCAGCCGTTCTTCGTCGCCGAGCAGTTCACCGGCATCCCGGGCAAATACCTGTCGATCCAAGAATGCGTCGAGAGCTTCCGCGGCATCTGCCGCGGCGAATACGATCACATACCCGAGCAGGCCTTCTACATGGTCGGCGGCATCGAGGAAGTCCTGGAAAAGGCCAAGCAGCTGTCGGCTGCATAACATGGAGGAATGGCGGATTGCCGGCCCCCGGGAATCCGCCGCCTTGATCACAATGGCGTTGCCCGAAAAAATACAATTGGTGATCGTAACACCCGAGAAGCAACTGTTCAGCGGGATCGTCGATCAGGTGACGGTCCCCTCCAGCCAGGGATATCTTGGGATCCTGCCGGGGCATGCTCCCCTGCTTGCCGAATTGGGCATCGGCAACATCAGCTATCAGACCGGCGACCACACTGAATTCCTGTTCTGCTCCTGGGGATTTGCGGAGGTCCTCCCCGATCGGGTCGTCGTCCTTGCGCAGGCGGCAGAAGCCGCGTCCGACATCGATGTCAGCCGCGCCGAGCAGGCGAAGCAAAGGGCGGAGAAACGCCTGGGCTCCAAGGATCCGAATCTGGATTTCGCCCGGGCGGAACTGGCGCTGCTCCGCGCCATCTCCCGTCTGGATATCGCCCGTCAGCAGCGACCCATGCGCAACCGGTAGTTCCGGGGCCGCGGTTTCACCACCAAGAATTCTGACACGGATTGCGGCAGCCAAAAGCAAACCACAGAGGATCTGGAGCAGCATAGCCGCAACCAAATCTTGAAAAGCTAACCACAGAGACACAGAGGACGCAGAGAACGCGAAAGGAAGAGACGGCTTTCCGCGGGCCCGAAGGGCCCAGCGAAGCTGGCAGGATTGGTTCTGGCTCTGAGGGGAAGCGCCCGAAATTGCACATTTTGCGCGAATCCTCCGGCACGCTTCCCCTCAGAGCCAGAACCAATCCTGCCGCGGAAGGCCGTCTCTTCCTTTCGCGCACAGAGGTTTCAATCCGCTTTTCTCTGTGGTCTCCGTGTCTCTGTGGTTCAGAAAATCTCTAGGATCTCAGGTGTTGCCATCATCACATTTCTCTAGCGGCGGCGTGCGCTTTGCTGTAAATTCACGGCATTGAAGGCGCTGGTTCAGGTGCGGTCAAACGCGAGGAGTGATCGTGAGCAGACCGAATGCTGCGGTGCGCGGAATCCTCATCACGTTGTGGTTGATCTCGATCGGGCTGGTTGTGGTGGGCTGCGTAAACCTTCTCGTCGCCCTGAAGACGGGGAGTTCACTGGCGGAGCTTGCCGGCGGCAAAGGGTTTCTCATTCCGCCATGGCTTTTCGAGAATCCGGCCGCCTTCTTTTTTCTCAACTGCACGATTGCGCCGGGCTATTTCTCCCGGCCCTTCGAGCCTGGAGCCGCAGCAGCTTTTCTGCTGATAGTTCTGGTCATCGCCCTTGCGGGCGGAGTGATTCTTTGTCGATCTGCGCTGCGGGCAGGAACCGCGGGTCAAAGCGGCCGAGCCCGGCTCTCACTCGGGGCAACGATCCTGGGAGCCGGACTCCTGACCGCGGGCGCGGTCTCGCTTCTGCTCGAGATATCCGGGTTCTGGCAAAGACTTGCCCTGCATCCGGATCCGCTCAAGGAACAGGGTGCGCCCTTCTGGTTCTGGTGGGCGTGCGCGGTGCTCGCGGTCACACTCTGGTATTTCGCGCTGCGGAAACCGCGGGCTTTCGGAAGGCCGTGGTCGGACTGGGCCAAACGCCTCGCCTGGCTGGCGGCGAATGCGCTTCTGCTCGCTGCTATTTCGCTGGTGTTTCACATCCTCCAGCCGGAACCAACCCAGGGCCGGTACTACGGCATCGCCGGATTTGTCGTCGGCAGGGCGGACAACAGCGAATACGGCACCTACTATGGCATGGTTTCGGGAATTACGGTCTTCCTGATTTCCCTGATGCGCCTGGCCTGGATTCTTCTCTCCGCCCGCTCCCGCAGGCGCCCGGAAAACTGGTTTTAGGCCGCATTCCGAAGTTCATGATTTTCAAGAGATCCTGTAAACCGTGTGGGCAGGGCTTCAGCCCGGCCGCCGGATCGTTTCGGGCGGGCTGAAGCCCGCCGCCACCTCTTGGATGCCAACGATTCGGTCAAGAAATCCGTATTGACTCCGGCATCCGCGGTGATTGCAGAGAGCGCAAAAAAAAGGGACATTCCGAAGATCACCGGAAGCGATGAAATGCGGAATGTCCCGCGAATGGTCAAGACCCTGAAGTTCAGGCTGTGCCTTTGATCATTGCATCCAGAATTGCCAGGGCTTTCTTTACTACCTTGTCAAAGCCAACCTCGGTGTCATTGCGCTGGGATTTGTATAAATCGATAGCGTACTTGTGAGCCTTGGTCTCCAGCTTCCCTTTGATCTGTGCGGCAGTTTCCAATGACAGCCAGGCATCCTCCACGTTCCCCTGCTTCCACTGGCTCATGCCGATGTAATAGAAGCCTTCGTCATATTTTTCGGCAACGATGTTTTTCCCGACCACCTGGTTGGCTTTGGCCAATGTCTGGATGGCTTCGCTGAATTTATTTTGAGTGAAGAAATTTTTCCCGACAATGTCGTAGCAGGTTTTCTTAACCGAAGTGAGCGCCTTGGCCCATTCGCCATCCTGCATCTCGGCGGGCTTCTGGGCGTTGGGAAGCGCCTTCAACGCCTGCTCGGCGTACATAGCCGATTTTGCAAGATCCTTTTCAGCGTAATCGAACACCAGTTGCATGCGGAGTTGGATGTCATTGGCATACTCGGGGAACTGGAGCAGCTTCAAGGCCCATTCTTCACGCTTCACTTTGTTGCCCAGCTTTTCGTAAGCCTGGTAGATGGGGAGCGCCAATTTTGCACTCGGCTGCACAGCGAAGACCTTTTCCCCGAAGTCGACGGTTTTCTGATGCTGTCCGAGCGCCACGGCGGCGTCAAAGATATATGCCTGGCATTTCACATCATTCGGATTCAACTTCAGCCACTGCTCTGAGAACTGCATTAGCTTCTGGTGGTCGCCGGCCTTTGAGAGCTCAAACAGCATCGTTTCATAGGCATTGATAACATAGACCTTGAGGGTTGACTTGGGATATTTCTCCAGGAATGCCATGACGAGAGCCGCTTTTTTGGCAGGATCCTGCTCGTTCCTGACTGCCTCCATGGCGTTGTATTCTTCTTCCGTGTAATCCTGGTCTGTCTGCTCGGCCTGTTTCTGCTCCGCGCCCTTTTTCTGAGGCGGGTTCTGCGCCTGGCCGGCGTTGGTTTGAGCCCCGATCAGTCCCGCCGGAAGGGCGATGGCTCCCGCGAGAACCAGGAGCAATAAGCCGCGTAAATATCTATCCATGGATGAACACCCCCTTGAAATCTTCGATCCGACGCATTCTAAAGGATTTCGAAAATTCAAATCAACTAGATATTTCCGATATTGCAGGGTTTCGATCCCGCCCGCTGCCGGGCCTATGGCTGAAATATCCAGATTCCGGATCCCTCAAACATAATGATGATACTCCATGTGTGAAGTTTCCGTCGAGCCCGGAGTGCGGCTGATTGCTCCGCTCCTTGCCCGCATTTGCCATAAATGGACAAGCATATCCAGATATTTTAGAATTACAGGTTTGGAGTTTGACATGGCATCGCAACCCGTCGATTCGGATGTGCGGTCCGGGCCCGCAACAGCGCCTCCGCGGATTCCGCGCAAAAGGCTGGTCCCGCGCCTGGCGCCCGACTACTCGCAGAAACTGAGATTCAGCTTCCAGGCGGCTTTTGTGCTCCTGAATGTCTTTCTGGGGATCCAGTTCTATCTTTTCGTGCGCTATTTCGAATCCGGCGGACACACACTCCGTGTGCCGCGCCCGGCCGGAGTGGAAGGCTGGCTGCCGATCGCCGGCCTGATGAATCTCAAGTACTTCGTTTCCACCGGGACAGTTCCCGCGATCCATCCCGCGGCGATGGTGCTGCTGGCCGCATTTTTGCTGATGTCTATCCTCTTCCACAAGGCGTTTTGCGGCTGGCTGTGCCCGATCGGGACCCTGTCGGAAGGCTTGTGGAAAGCGGGAAGGCGGTTCCTGAAATTCAACCGGCGCCTGCCGCGCTGGGCCGACACAGCACTACGCAGCCTCAAGTATATCCTCCTCGGTTTCTTTGCCTATGCGGTGCTCGGAATGCCGGCGGCAGCGATCCGGGCGTTCCTCGAGGGCCCGTACGGCATGATCGCGGATGTCAAAATGCTCAACTTCTTCCGCCTTATGGGAAGCACTGCCGCGATTACCCTGCTGGCTCTCGTCCTGCTCTCGATCGCGATCAAGAATTTCTGGTGCCGCTATCTCTGTCCCTACGGCGCGTTGGTGGGCCTGGGCTCCCTGCTGAGCCCGGCGCGGATCCGGCGCAACCCGGACAGGTGCATCGATTGCGCCAAGTGCGCAGTTGCATGTCCGTCTCTCCTGCCCGTAGACAAAAAGATCACGATCCGGTCCGCCGAATGCACGGCGTGCCTGGAATGTGTCGCGGTCTGCCCGGCGCAGGATGCCCTCGCGATGTCCGGTCCGCGCACGGGCATACTGCCGGCCTGGGCCCTGGCTGCCGGCGTGGCGGCGATTTTTCTGGGAATTGTCCTGGCCGCCAAACTAACCGGCCACTGGCAGACCATCCTTTCGGATCAAGTCTTCTTTGAACTGATTCCCCGGGCTCAGGACTTCACCCATCCGTATTGAGGAAGAAGCCGGAAGCCGGAAGCCAGAAGCCAGAATATCCTCAACTCAGGCTTCCGGCTTCAAACTTCCGGCTTCTGGCTCCTTGCTTCTGACTCCCGGCTTCTGGCTCCCGGCTCCTGGCTCCCGGCTTCTGGCTCCTGGCTTCATTTTTTTTCCTCTCCCGTTTGACAACACCGTATTGGAAATTATATTATTAGCACTCAAGGCAGGTGAGTGCTAATTCAGTGATTAACTGGCGTTTTGAAGAACAAAAGGAGATTTAAACCCATGAAAGTAAGGCCTTTACATGATCGAGTACTCGTGAAGCGGATTGAGCAGAAGGATGTGGTGAAGGGTGGAATCATCATTCCGGACACGGCGAAAGAGAAGCCCATGGAGGGTGAGGTCATCGCGGTTGGCCCCGGGAAGCTGCAGGAGGACGGCAAGCGCTCCCCGATGGATGTAAAAGCGGGCGATCGGATTCTCTTCGGCAAATATTCTGGCACTGAGATCAAGATCGACGACGAGGAATTCGTCATCATGCGTGAAGACGAAATTCTGGCGGTACTGTAAGACGCAGGCAGGGAAGAAGCAGCAAATTCATAACGAACGATATACAGGAAAGACCAAAAGGAGCAACAACTCATGGCTAAGGATATCGTACATGGTGAAAAGTCACGTCAGGCTCTGCTGAGCGGCGTGAATCAGCTGGCCGATGCGGTCAAGATCACCCTCGGACCGAAGGGCCGCAACGTCGTATTGGACAAGAAGTTCGGATCGCCGGTAATCACCAAGGACGGGGTTACGGTGGCGAAGGAAATCGAGTTGAAGGAACCGGTCGAAAACATGGGCGCCCAGATGGTCCGCGAGGTGGCGTCCAAGACCTCGGATGTTGCCGGTGACGGCACGACGACCGCGACCGTTCTGGCTCAGGCGATCTTCCGCGAAGGCGTGAAAAACGTGGCCGCCGGCTCCAATCCGATGGCATTGAAACGCGGGATCGAGAAGGCGGTGGAAGCGGCCGTGGCGGAACTCAAGAAGTTCAGCATGCCGGTCAAGGGCGAGATGATCTCGCAGGTTGGTTCCGTATCGGCCAACAACGACCCCACGATCGGCAGCATCATCGCCGAGGCGATGAAGAAAGTCGGCAAAGACGGTGTCATCACGGTGGAAGAGGCCAAATCGATCGAGACCTCGCTGGAAGTTGTCGAAGGGATGCAGTTCGACCGCGGCTATCTTTCTCCCTACTTTGTGACGGATGCCGAGCGCATGGAAGCCGAGCTCAACGAGTGCGTGATCCTGCTTCACGAGAAGAAGATCAGCTCGATGAAAGACCTCCTGCCCCTGCTCGAGCAGATCGCCAAGAGCGGCCGGCCGCTGCTGATCATTGCGGAAGACGTCGAAGGCGAAGCGCTCGCCACTCTGGTGGTCAACAAGCTGCGCGGCACCCTTTCGGTGGCTGCGGTGAAGGCCCCCGGCTTCGGCGACCGGCGCAAAGCCATGCTGGAAGACATCGCGATCCTGACCGGCGGCAAGGTGATCTCCGAAGACCTCGGCATCAAGCTCGAGAGTGTGCGCCTGGAAGACCTCGGGCGTGCGAAGAAGATCAGCATCGACAAGGACAACACGACGATCATCGAAGGAGCCGGCAAGCACTCCGACATCGAGGGGCGCGTCAAGCAGTTGCGCGTCCAGATCGAAGAGACGACTTCGGATTATGACCGTGAAAAGCTGCAGGAACGGCTTGCCAAGCTGGTCGGCGGCGTCGCCGTGATCAAAGTCGGTGCGGCAACCGAGACCGAGCTGAAAGAAAAGAAAGCCCGCGTGGAAGATGCCATGCATGCAACCCGCGCCGCGGTTGAGGAAGGCATCGTTCCGGGAGGCGGCGTGGCCCTGCTGCGTTGTATCCCGGCCCTGGAGACGCTCCAGCTGGCGGGCGACGAGGGGATCGGAGCCAACATCCTGCGCCGGTCTCTGGAGGAGCCCTTGCGCCAGATCGTGAACAATGCCGGCTTTGAAGGCGCCGTCGTGGCCGAGAAAGTGCGCGCCAACACCGATCCGAACTTCGGTTTCAACGCCGAGACCGAAGTGTATGAGGACCTGGTTGCCGCAGGCGTGATCGATCCAACCAAGGTGACCCGTACCGCTCTGCAGAATGCGGCTTCCATCGCCGCGCTGCTGCTGACTACCGAAGCCCTTGTGGCGGAGATCAAGGAAGAGAAGAAGGGACCTGCGATGCCTGGCGGACCGGGCGGCGGCATGGACTACTAATCCCCGACTGCATTCCGTCTCACCCGAAGGGCTCGCGGATTCGTCCGCGAGCCCTTTTTTTGTGTCCGGCGGCCTGTCCCCGCTCTCCACACTCCAAACGACCGCGGCCGTTTCAAGGCGAATCTCTGGTATGATGGAGGCCGACACTAACCTCTATCGGGGGCACTGCGATGAAGATCTTGGTTCACGGCAATCAGGTGAATTATAGCCTGGACGGCCCTGCCGCCCGTCCGGTGGTCATGGCCAGCCACGCATTGGCCGCCGACCTGTCCATGTGGGAGCCGCAACTGGAAGCCCTCGGTCGGGAATTCCGGGTCCTTCGCTACGATACCCTCGGCCACGGCGCGACCGATGCGCCGAAAGGCCCATATACTCTCCTCCAGCTGGTGGAACAGGCTTGCGGGCTGATTGCGGCGCTGGGGATTGAGCGGGTCCATTTTCTTGGGATCTCGATGGGGGGCATGATCGGCCAGACTCTCGCTGTCGAGAGGCCGCAGGTGCTGTCGAGCTTGACGGTGTGCGCCAGCACGAGCCGGATTCCCCCTGAAGCTCTTCCCCTCTGGCAGGAGCGCATCAAGATCGCCGAATCCGAAGGCATGGAGCCATTGGTGGAGCCCACCATCGGGCGTTGGTTCACACCCTCGTTCCGCGCCGGCCAGAATGAAGTCGTCGACCGCGTGCGCGGCATGATCCGGAGCACCCCGCCGCACGGATATGCAGCCTGTTGCCATGCCATCTCCTCGCTGAATGTGACCGGCCGGCTGGCCGCAATCCGGATCCCGACCCTCGTTCTGGCTGGCGAACAGGATCCCGGGATGCCGGTGGCCGCATCGCGCACGATTCACGAGCACATCACCGGATCGGAACTGGTGATCATTCCCTCGGCTTCCCATCTGTCCAACACGGAACAGCCCAGCGCTTTCAACAAGGCGGTCACCTCTTTCCTGGGCCGTATCGCCTAGATCTGGATCAGAAGATGATTGATGAGAAGAGCTTCGCAGGCCGTTGGATATTGGTTCTTTTTGCCGGCCTGGCATTGATTGCCGCCGTCGTGCTGGCGTTCGTACGTGTCGGTCCGTCTCCTGATATCAGTATCCGGCCGGCGGCGCCGGTAATCGGCAAACGCACGCCGGTAACGGTTGAAATCCGTGAGCCGAAGCGGGGCCTGAGCCGGGTAACGGTGGAATTCGTGCAGGGAAGCCGGATCGAAAAGCTGGCCGAAAAGGACTATTCCTTTCCTTCGTGGTGGAACTACTGGGGCGCCCGCACGGTCCAGGATACCATCACGGTCACGGTAGGCCGTGAGACCATCCAGAACCTGCAGCCGGGCCAGGCGGGCATCAGGGTTACAGCCGGCCGGACCTCTACATGGCTGCGCAATCCCGCGCCTGTCAGCCGGGAGATCCTGCTGCCGGTGCGGCTGAAGCCTCCTTCCCTGCAGCTGGTTTCCTCTCAGACTTATGTGTCCCAGGGAGGGTCTGAAGCGGTCGTCTACAGGGTAGGCGAGACGTCCGTGCGCGACGGCGTGCGCGCCGGAAAATGGTGGTTCCCGGGATACCCGCTGCCCGGCGGCGTCAAGGGGGAGCATTTCGCTTTTTTTGCCATTCCCTATGACATGAATGCGCCCGATGCACGCATCGCAGCCGTTGATGAGGCCGGAAACGAAACGGAATTGGCCTTCATCGACAGGTTTTCCCCCAAGAAGTTCAAGGAAGATGCCGTGGACTTGTCGGACCAGTTTCTCGGCAAGGTGGTCCCCGAGATCATGTCTCAGACGCCGGAATTCAGGGACCGCGGCGGCATGTTGGACAACTATCTGGCCATCAACCGGCTCGCCCGCAAGCTCGGCGCCGGCTTCCCCTTTGCGGACGCGCCCGCCGCGAAGCAATAGAGAAGCAATTCCGCCAGGGATTTTGCAGTTCCATGCACTTTATATAATAAAGTACTTGACATAGTCTTGTTCGTCGTGCTACAAAACGGGCCAGTTTGGGAGGGCGGTGATGGAACCTTCATATACAGAAATGGCGCACGAGAATCTGCGCTACATCCGCAAGACCCTGGATGCCGCCGGGACGTTTACGGCCGTTCCCGGCAATGGGCTGATCGCGGCCGGCGTCGCGACCTTCGCCGGCGTGGCGGCAAATCTCTGGATTACCGGTGCGCCCTGGCAAAACGGGCCGCACCGGCAGACGGCCCTGGAAGTCTGGGGCATGGTGCTGGCGGTTTCGCTTGCAATCGTTTCCTTCGGCATTTATCGCAAGTCCCGGCAAACCCGCACCCGGCTGCAGGCGCCCTTGGTTCGCAAGCTCGTGTGGAGCCTCTGTCCGGCTCTATTTGTGGGCGCGATTCTCACTTGCCTTGCCGCCCGGACCCAGAACCTGGCCTGGCTCCCCGCCATCTGGCTCGGCTGTTACGGCGCGGCGATTACCAATGGCGGCCTGGTTTCGGTCGCTCCCGTGCGCTATCTGGGCATTTCATTACTTGCGACGGCGGCCGGCGCCGCTTTTACTGCGCCTCACCATGGCTTGGCCTGGCTGGCCGCCGGTTTCGGCTCGCTGCATATCCTGTTCGGCGCATACATCGCTCGGAGGCACAATGGCTAAGATCAATAAATCCCGTCCCACACCGGGCGACCTGGATCCCATGATCCATGAGCGCCTGCGGCTGGGCATCCTGTCGGCGCTGGTGGTGCAGGAATCGCTCAGCTTTACGGAGTTGCGCGGGCTCCTGCGCGCGACCGACGGCAACCTCAGCGTGCAGGCGCGCAAGCTGGAGGAGGCCGGCTACATCCTGTGCCGCAAGCGGTTCGAGGGCCGCAAGCCGAAAAGCACCTACCGGCTGAGTGCCGAAGGGCGCGCCGCGCTCGAGGAGTATCTGGAAAGACTGTCCGGGCTCTTGCCTGACTTGAACCGGGTGCGCGGCCGCGCCGAGGGCTCGCTGCGTGCGCATATTCATCCCTTGCCATCCCACAGCTAGGATCCTATGAATCCGATACAGCATGTTGCCATCATCATGGACGGAAACGGCAGGTGGGCGGAGCAGCGCGGGCTGCCCCGCTTCCGCGGCCATGAAGCCGGCGCCGGCGCCGTCCGGCGCGCGGTCGAAGCCGCCTGCCGCTACGAAATCCCTGTGTTGACGCTCTTCGCATTTTCGAGCGAGAACTGGAAGCGCCCGCAACAGGAAATTCAGACCCTGTTCCGGCTGTTCGTCCGCTACCTGTCCGAGGAGACGAACTCGCTCGTCGAGAACGATATCCGGCTGAGCGCGTTCGGCCGGCGCGATCGCGTTTCTCCGCGCGTGGCCCGAGCTCTGGCTGCCGTCGAAGAAGCCACCCGACACTGCTCGCGTCTGCATCTGAGGCTGGCGATCGACTACGGATCGAGGCATGAATTGGCTGAGGCGGCGCGCACTCTGGCCGGGCGCGTGCAAACCGGAGAGCTGGCGCCGGAACAGATCGACCAGGAGCTGCTTGGCAGTCTGCTTTCTCCGCGGGATGTGCCCGATCCCGACCTGATCATCCGCACAGCGGGCGAGCAGCGGCTGTCGAACTTCCTTCTCTGGCAAGCCGCTTATGCGGAATTCCATTTTTGCCCGCGCCTCTGGCCCGATTTCGACGAGTCCGATTTTCAGGAGGCGCTCGACAGCTATCACGCCCGCACCCGCAAATTCGGCGCGCTCCCGCAATTGTCGCTCGTGGCGCGCTAAAAACAGGAGTCAGGAGTCAGGAGTCAGGAGTCAGGAGTCAGGAGAAAGAACGGTGCTGCCTTGCGTCACGTTTGCGGGCAGGAGCGTGGAAGAAGAGGGGGTAAAGGGGCGCACGGGGAAATTTGGGTTACAATTGTGGGCATGGGTGTGGGAAAGGAAGGGGGCAGAGGGAAGGCCTCCGGCGTGCATGGATCCCGGATTCCGGAGTGCATGCATCGCAGAAGGCAATATCAGTCTTGTGGCGCCGGGCTTCCGCTCCGGGTTTGCTCGCGTGCGCGGCTATCCGATGATCGGGAGCATGCAGGGAAGGATGCTGCGTAGCTGCGCGGGTTCGAGTGCAAAACTGAATACCAGGTGGTGCGGGGGGATTTCGTAAAAATAGCCGGGGTGCGCGAGGACGCCGGTCTGCCGCAACAGGGCCTGTGCCGCGGCCTCTTCATCCCGCTCGAGCTTCAGGGTTATATAAAAGCCGCCGTCCGGCGCGTGATAGCTGCAGCCCGATGCCTGATCGAGAAAGCCGCGGGTGATCTCCCAGCGCCGGCGCATTTCGGCGGCGTATTCCGCGAGGAATTGCCGGCCTTCATGGAAGATGTCCGGCGCCGCCGCCTGCACGGTTTCGTTCACCGGCAAAAAGGTGTCGGAGATCATTTCGAGCGCGCGCAAGGCCTCCCGCACCCGCTCGCGCTCGCCGGTGACTCCCATCCAGCCGAATTTGATCCCGGGGAGCGCGAACATCTTGGAAAACCCGTTGAGCGTCAGGATGAGCGGGGCATGGCCATGCGCGGGGCGCGGCAGAGCGGCCCGGGTGATCAGAAACTCGCTGAACACTTCGTCGGAGATTATGGCAAGATCGTGCCGTGCAGCCAGGTCCGCCAGCGCCTCGAGTTCATCCGCGGTGGTGACTCTTCCAGTCGGATTGTGCGGCGAGATCAAGACCAGCGCCCGCGTGCGGTTCGAGATCGAGTTCTCGAGGTTCTCCAGGTCGATCGCCCACTGTCGCCGTTCCACAAGCCGGTAGGGGATCAACTTCACGCCGCTGAGAGCGGCGATGTAATCGAACAGCGGGTAAGATGGGCGCGGGCTGAGGATCTCGTCCCCTTCGTCGGCCAGCAGTTTGAAGGCATACCAGTAAGAGAGGCTCGTGCCGGGAGTAAGGAGAACCTGGTCTGCGGGGATCGCGACTCCCTGCGCCTCAAAGTAGCGCGCCACCGCTTCCCGTGCCGTCTTCTGCCCGAACGAATCGGGCCGGTACACGCGCGCACGCCGCGCCGCCTTCGTCAGGATCTCCTCAAGCAGCGGTTGCGGGAACTGAATCCCATGCTCGGTCACGTTCCCGGAAGTCAGGTCGACGACCTTCCCCCCCGCCGCGAGAATTTCGTCTCTGATTTTGTACAGCGGATTGGTCTCCCCGTGCAGCCGCGCCGCCACCTTCGAAAACATCGCCCGTCCTCGGCAAAAGCGAAAGGAGGCAGTAGCCCTGTTTTTCTACTGTCTCCTGTCTCCTCTTTCCTATTTTCCCCAATAATCGTAATTGCGCTGGATATAGCTCCGCCATTTTTCCGGCACTTCGTCTTCCGGGAAGATGGCCGCGACCGGGCAGGCGGGCTCACAGGCGCCGCAGTCGATGCACTCGTTGGGATTGATGTAGAGCTGGGGTTCTTCGACAAAGCCGGCCTCCCCGTTGCGCGGATGGATGCAGTCCACCGGGCAGACATCCACGCAAGCCGTGTCTTTCACGTTGATGCATGGTTCCGTGATGATATACGTCATGTTCCCTCCTCGCCAGTTGCCGTATCTAAAATACTAGCGCACGGGACGGCGAAAAGAAAACGGCGAATGGGGGGAATTGCTGCCGGAGACTTTCAGCCGCGCAGCGGCTCTGGAGCGCGGCGCCGGGGCCTGCTCCTTATACGAACTTTTACCCGGCAGATAGCACAGGCGATGAGTACAAAAAGGGAAGCGAGCGGATGGAGTGCATCCAATCGCCGCGACACTTCGCCATCGTCAAGACGGGCCCGGCTCGTTCTGGAGTGCGGCGACTGATCGCCGCTTTGCGGAGCCCGATAGTGCCGCATACCGGCGGCTTGCCGCCGGGATTCGCCGCAACACCCTTGCTGCTGTCGATGGTGCTCCGCGGGCCGTGCAGCAGGGCGGCAAGCCGCCCAGTTTGGCGGTTGACCGAGGCTGAGCAAGCGGCGACCAGTCGCCGCACTCCAGAACGGGCCGCCGCCACCTGAGTATTGTTTGCCGCGATAGAGATTCGTATAAGGAGCAGGCCGGGGCGCCGCACCAAAGGCGCCTTCGGCGCCATGGCGTCAGCTGCTAATTCAACTGGACCCTGACCGTGATCCGCAGCGCCATGGGAACGGGGAGGCCGTTGCGCAGTCCCGGGGACAGGACGCGGGCCTGCTTGATCACCTCGTCGATCTCAGGAACCGCAAAGGGACCGGATTGCGACTGGATGGCGACGATTTTGCCGGCTTCATCCACGCCTACCGTGTAGGCGAGTCCGATTTCTCCGGCGGCGCCGGCTGGCAGGCGTCCCGATGCCCTGGCCAACTCCGCGACACGGTTTGTGTCGTATTCGATTACCGGAGCCTTGATCGTGGGATCGCTATTGGCGACGACCGGGGCCTGATAGAAGAGGCGTCCGCCAATCCAGGAATAGGCCTGGGAAAACAACGTAATCTTGTCGATCCCCTGAGCCCGCAAATTGGAAAGCGTCCGCTGGGCCAGGTCGAACGAGACATCAGGCGCCGGCGTGATCTGAATTGAGCTGTTCTCCATCAACGCGCTCATCGGAACGATTGCGCCCTCTGCATCCCTGATGTAGCCATCCGCACCCAGGGTGAGTTTGGGAGTCAGGCTGAATATCACCGTTACGGTGGCAACTACCGGAACTGGATTGCCGTTAAGATAGGTCGGCTGGTAAATCCACTGCCTCACGGCATCCACGGCCGCCTGGTCGAGCATCGGAGTGCCGTTGAGCACCCTGAGACTTGCCACACTCCCCAACTCATCCACCACGACCTCGAGCAGCACCGTGCCCTCGATCCGGGCCGCGCGCGCGATCTCCGGATAAACAGGATTTACCTTATAGATCAGTTTGCCTTCCTGGACTTTCGCGCCGACTCTGACCGGCTCCTGGCGCGCCGGCGTCGCGTCTTTCCTGACGGCGGCGATGGGCGCCGCATCCTTGAAGACGGGTGCGGCGGGTGCGGCGGCTGCCGGCTTCGCCGGCGCCGGGGGCGCGTTGAGGGGGAACCATACGGCGGCAAACGTGCCGGTTGCCAGGAGCAATGCGGCGATTGCCGCGAGACTGGAAATCACTCTTGATTTGGTCATTTTGGACTCCTTGAGCATGAGCGTCACCCGTTGCACCAGGTGCCGCTCCTTCAATAAGAGGGGGGCGGGAACGGCCGCGGGCCGGCCCCGCAGCGATGCGATGTGGAGCAGCGATTCGAGGTATGGGCCCCGCTCGCCGGTGACCCTGAGGACCTCGCCATCCACAACCTGTTCGCGGCTGAGATGGATCCGCGACAGCACCCACCAGATGGCAGGATGGAACCAGAACAGCGAACGGAGGATCTCCTCCAGCACGATGAAAAGCCAGTCACGGCGGGCGACGTGGAGCAGTTCATGGCAGGCGATCGGCCGCTGCAGCGCCTCCGCCATTTCCGCGAACGACTCGGGAAAAAGAACCACCGGCTTCTTCCAGCCGAATGTGACCGGGGTGTCGATCTGCGCGGAAAGGAAGATCTCCGGATTCACCCCCACGCGCCAGCATGTTTCCCGGACGGTTTCGGGAACCGCCGAGAGCATACGCGCCTTGTTCCGGTAGTGGCGCAGCCGCAGCAGTCCCAACGCCAGCCACAGGAACCGGAGCCCGATGCCGGCTCCAAGAACCATCACGATCGTCCTGGAGACCGGGAAAGACGCCAACCGGGAACGCCAGTCCGGCCTGTCCCCAAGCGGAACGATCGGCCCGGAGATGGCCGGCAGCAATTCGCCGGCAATGCTCACCGCGGGCGCCGACGCCCCGGGCAAACGTGCCTCGCGCCAGGGCTGGATCAGAGGGAGCAGCAGGCACAGGACGAGCAGCGCCTGCCAGAATGCCAGCAGAACGCGCGGAGTCTTCAGCCGGAAAATGACGAGCAGCGTTGTGCCGGCGAGGGTCAGGACTGCCACTTGCACGCTGTGCGCCGCCAGATTATACAACCATATCTGTGGATTCATGGCATTGGCGGGGATCGCCGGCGTCCGCCCCCGCATGGAGGCGCGCCGGCCGGGCCCCGTATCCTATTTTTTTTCCCGGACCATTTCTGAAATCTGATTCAGTTCTTTTTCAGATAATCGCCGCTCTTCGACCAGGTGGGCCAGCAGCGGTTCGGCCGAACCGTTGAACACCCGGTTGATGAATTCGCTGACCAGCTCGCGGATCATCTGCTTTTTCGGGCGCGTCTCTTCATAGACGAAAGCCCGCCCTTCGAGCCGCCGCTTCAAATATTTTTTCTCTTCCATGATATTCATCATGGTCATGACGGTCGTGTAGGCGATCCGGCGCCGCGCCAGCAGCGTCTCGTAAACGTCGCGCACCGTGGCGGCGCCGCGCTCCCAGATGACCTTCATGATTTCGAGTTCCTGTTCCGTCAGTGTCGGGCTCTTCTTACGCATGCTATTTAATTAGTACTAAAATAATACTGTGTCAAGAAAAAAATGAAAAAAGGAGACAGGAGACAGTAGACAGAATACGGGAGACAAAGGTAGAAGAGAGAATACAGAAGGCAGTGTTTCATCCTGCCTCCTGTCTCCTGTCTCCTGTCTACTGTCTCCTGTCTCCCGCTTTTGCGGAACTTACCTGCGTTCCATGTGTCTAAGATTGCAGGAACGAAGGGATCGGACCGGGAAGGGAATTGCAAGCATCGCAATAGGAAATTAGATATTGTGGCGCGCGCCGCCCGGGGCGGAGCTGCGTTGCATGAAAGGGGGAGTCATGTTTGAGTCGCTGCAAGGGGGAGAAGGCCGGAACTGTTGGGATCGAATCAAGGCCCTGTTGTTGTCGGTTTTCATTCACGCTGTCATGATCGCCGGGGCTGTCGTGCTGCCTTTGGTGTTCCTGCAGGTGCTTCCGGGAGGGGATCTTCTGACCTATCTCATGGCTGCTCCTCCGCCGCCGGAGACGCCCGACGCTCCCGCGCCGCCGCCTCAGAACAGGATCGCGGCTGCCGTGAAGCCGGCCGTGACGTTCAGCGGATTCGTTCCGCCGCCCACGATACCGGTTGGCATCCCGGTTTCCGCCGATGAGCCGCCCGATATCGGGATTTCGCTGGTCGCGAAGGGAATCGTTCCGGCCGGTCTGCTGGGCGGACCGCCGGGAATTCCGGGACTTTCCGCAGACTATCTTATCGCTGCTCCTCCCGTGCCCTTGCCTCCGCCACCGCCGCCCAAGGCCACGCCGTTACCCGTTGGGGGCAAGGTCCAGGAATCGAGGTTGATCAGGAAAGTGTTGCCTGAGTACGGCGCTCTCGCGCGGAACGCGCGCGTGGAGGGCGATGTGATCCTGGAAGTAAACGTGGATGAGGAAGGGAACGTTGCCGCTGTGAGAGTCATCAAAGGGCATCCGTTGCTCGAAGCAGCCGCGGTGCAGGCGGTCAGGCAATGGAAGTATTCGCCGACCCTGCTCAACGGTGAACCGGTGCCCGTAATCTCGACGGTTACGGTGATCTTCCGATTGCACGGCAGATCATCGTAATGACTAACCATGGCTGCGTCCTTGATATCCCGCCAAAAAGCAGCGGGATATGGGAAGCCAGGAAGATACGGCGCCGCGCGCGTCAGCAAGCGGATATTTGTAAGTAAAATAACTCGTGTCCAATGCGGAGATACGCGTGGTGACGCGCGCGGCTCTGT
>Ga0315277_10002659_pt1 | contig 24750 bp, 15 predicted proteins | sample YL17G05_15_MG_FD_203695 | JGI IMG/M metagenome (GOLD analysis project Ga0315277, IMG submission 203695) | Sediment microbial communities from Yellowstone Lake, YNP, Wyoming, USA - YL17G05_15 | ecosystem: Environmental > Aquatic > Freshwater > Lake > Sediment | place: USA: Wyoming | collected... | reverse complement strand
GGCATAGGTCGTCACGCCGGAGGCCCGGGCAAACTCCACATCGCGCAGAAGATTCCACGCAGCCCCATCGAGCGAGTACTCCACGGTAACGGCCTTGGCCCCGAAACCGGCGGATGCCTCGGCCTGCCCGTTCGAGTTCCACACCCACATCTCGGACAGCTTGTAGGGCCGGTCGAAGTCATACTGCACCCAGGCCGGCAATGCCGTATCGGGCGCGGTAAGCCACATCTGCGTCAGATCAATCGAATGTTGATCGCTGGCGTCGAGCCCGGACCCGTCGATGGTCTTCTCCGGGCCCGAGTCCTGGATCAGGGAGCTGGCCGTCGCCGCAATGCGATCGCTGCCCAGCGGAATGCCGACGGGCTCCACGGTGAAACTCCAGATGTAGCCTTTGGAGACTGAGCCGTCGGAGGCAATCTCATCGATGCGCCAGTAATAGGTCTGTCCCAGTTCCAGCCGCCCTGGGTCGAAGTTGTTCGCGTCCTGGCGGCCCCGATAGACGGCGCTGGCGGTCGTCCCGTCGTCAATATCGTCGGAGTCCGTCCCCAAGTACACGTCATGGGCAACCGCGTCGTCGCCCGAAATCCAGGAGAGGACCGTATCGTCTCGCAGCAGGTCGGTTGCCCCATGCGAGGGGGACAAGAGAATGGCCTCCTTCCGCTTTGTCACGTCAAACCCATTCATCACAAAGATCGCATTGGCAGTGACGCTGCTGGCCGACGTTTGGTCGAACACCAGTGTGATACCATCTTTCCCGTTCGATACGAACGTCGTCGCAAACTTCGTGGCGTCGGCGAGCGTCTTGACGGTCGATCCCACGGTATTCGAGATATCGATACCGGCGGTGACCGCCGAGCCCCTGGCGTCGTTGACTGTCACTCTGAAAAGGCCAGTCTGGTTCTCGGCGTCATGATGATAGGAGAGCCAGTCGTAGGGTCCGGCGGGCAGCCCGGTGATCGTCAAAGTCATGGGGTCCCCGGCCGACCGGGTGTCGGTCCCGATCCAGTCCCGCAGGAGACTGACGGCATCCAACAGGCCGTCGTTGGTGCCGCGATCGATCATCCGGATGGCGCCGGCTACCGCATTTGAGGCCCAGGTCGGCTGGATGGTCACCGTCGTGCCGAAGGCCGCGTAACTCTGTGCGGTAAACGTCGCGGTGTTTTTGTCGCCCGCGAAGTACCCCTGGTAGCCGGTCTCCACGGCGCCGTTGGTCTGGCTGAAATCAATCTTCAGTTGAGCGTGTGCGCCGGCAAGCCCCACCGACAGGCACAGTAGTATTGACAGAGTCGCTCGCGTTTTCATCGTGCTCTCCTTTCCTATAGACATGGACCCCGGTCGGGTTATCCCCCGTCAGAGGCTCTCAGGATCACCCTTCCCAGACCTCACCACGGGACAAGACATAACCTGCGTGATACCCACAGCCATCCGATTCGACACCCGAGAGTTGAGATCCGGCCCGATCCCTGTGGGCCAGCGTCTCGGAACACTGCGTCAGCGCCCACTACGGGCTATTTTGTATTATCGTTCCCGGCGGGCCCGGGAAAAACGCACTATAATGACGTTTTCTTGCACTACAGTGACATCCCCCTTCCCGGCCCACTGTAGAGCCAAGATTCCTGCATTTCTACTTGACGCCTTTATAGCGATAGGCCCAGCCTGTGGCCATGTAGTCGATGTCCAACGTTTGATCGGCGGGGGGATACTCGATGCCGTACGTGGCCACGTTCTGCGTGATCAGCTTGTCCACGCGCTCGATGGTGAATTTGTCCCGCCATCGGCGGGCCTCCGAGTGGCCATCGCAAAAGCCCAGAACGCTGCTGTCACCGTGATTGATGGCGATCGGCCCCCACCAGCCCCACGTGGCCCCATTCGTGTACTCCGGCGCTCCAATGACGAAATGGTGGCTGGCGTTCCAGTTGCGCGTCTCGGCGGCCTCGACGAATACGTACCGGGTCGATGGGGCCGTGATCTCGCCGAACCTCCGGATCTGCAGATTGTAGTTCGCGCTGGCGTCGTTCGGATACCCGTACAGACACATGGGAACCGAGTAGCTGACAAAAACCCCGGTCTTGTCGTAGAGGCTCTTACGCATAGTGTCGCCGGGACAATGGTAGGCGCGCGGCTCCTTGATGTAGGGGAACAGGAGGCCGAGCAGGATCCCCCGGATCTCATCTTCATCCGTCACCGGCGGGTCCGCCTGGGTGTTGTTCATGGCGACGCCGAGCGCATTGCGAGGCACCCCAATCCACCCGACGAATTTCCTGGTTCCGTTTGGCTTGATTTCCTCGCCCGTGTCCTCCGAGCTCATGATCCGGCCGTCATTCTCGCCCATGTACATGTACCAGCCCAGGGCAAGATTCTTCGTGTTGCTCAGGCAGACCGTCGTGCCGGCCTTGCGCTTGGCCAGGCTCAACGCCGGCAGGATGATGCCCATCAGCAGCGCGATGATCGCGATGACCACCAGCAGCTCGATCAGCGTGAATGCCCGCGTCTTCATCCGTCACCAGCCCGCTGATTTACGATTTACGATTCATGATTTACGATTTCCGGTTGCCGCCCATCGCCGGGCGCGAGCCCATATCGTAAATCGAAAATGGTAAATCATAAATGACACCGGTTCTTTACTTGGCACGTATTCACCCACGTCGTATTATCATACCAGATGCAGGCCCGAAAAATGCAGGAAGATCGCAATTTATTGCACAATCGTGACCTATGCGACGGTACCTCAGGCCGGAGACGGCATCGAAAAACTCGAAATTCAATATTGCAGATGGTGCAGATCAAGCAGTATATCGACGAGCACTGCGCCGAGGCGATTACGGCCGACGACCTGGCCCTCATGTCCCACTGCTCCAAGGGCCACCTGTTCCGCACGCTCAAGAAGTCGTTCCGCGTCTCGCCGCTGGCGTACCAACAGGACCTCCGCTTCGAGGCGGCCCAGAGGTTGCTGCGGTTCACCTCCCTGCGCTGCTACGAGATCGCCCAGCGCGTGGGCTACTCGAACGTGTACTACTTCCACAGGCAATTCCGCAAGCGCGTAGGTGTCACGCCCAGGCAGTACCGGGAATCGAGGCGATGACGGATGGTTTACGATTTACAATTTGTGAACGGCCGTTGCCACCTTCAGCAGGCGTGAGCCTCAATCCCAAATCGTAAATCGTAAATGGTGAATCAGACCCGCAAGCAACGTTGAGCAGCAGGCGCCATTGATTCGAAGTACCGGATCGTCTGTGCAAGCCCTTCGTCGAGAGGGGTCTTCGGCCGCCATCCGAGCGTGGCCTCGGCGAGACGGATGTCGGGCTTGCGCCGCCGGGGATCGTCGCATGGCAGAGGCTTGAACACCAGGTCGGACCGCGAACCCGTCAGCTCGATGATCTTCTCGGCCAGCTCGCGAATGGTGGTCTCGACCGGGTTGCCGAGATTCAGCGGGCCGGTGAAATCGTCCGGAGTGGCCATGAGCCGCAACAGGCCGTCAATCAGATCGTCAACGTAGCAGAACGACCGCGTCTGGCTGCCGTCGCCGAAGATCGTGATTGGCTCGTTTCTTAGGGCCTGGACGATGAAGTTCGACACGACGCGGCCGTCATCGGGACGCATCCGCGGGCCGTACGTATTGAAGATGCGGGCGATCTTGATCCGGACGCCGTGCTGACGATGGAAGTCATAAAACAGGGTCTCGGCGCAGCGTTTCCCCTCGTCGTAGCACGAGCGAGGGCCGACCGCGTTGACGTGGCCCCAGTAGGATTCGCTCTGGGGGTGCATCTCCGGATCGCCGTAGATCTCGCTCGTCGAGGCCTGGAGCACGCGGACCTGGAGCTGCCGCGCCAGCTCCAGCACCTGCAGCGCGCCGAGAACACAGGTCCGGGTCGTGCCGATGGGGTCCTGCTGGTACTTGTCGGGCGATGCCGGACAGGCGAGGTTATAAATCCCGTCGGCGGCCACCTCCAGCGGGGCAGTGACGTCGTGCTCAAGAACGTGGAAGCCGCGACAGGCCGTCAGATCGCGGAGATTCCCTTTGGAGCCGGTGGAGAAATTGTCCACACACACCACCTCGTGCCCCTCTCGGAGCAGTCTGCCGCACAGATGGGAGCCGATGAAACCCGCTCCTCCCGTTACCAGGATCCGTCCCATATCTTCCTTCTCAAGACTCGCAGAAAACAGGTTGGAGAAAACACCGGGAATATACACTCGTCGGAACAAGAAAGCAAGCGTATGGAGACGCAATATGGCTAACGTCCGGATTTGAGATTTGAAATTCGAAATTGCAGGACGTTGCCTCTCGGGGATCCGCACGCTACGATTTGTGCCAGCTTCGGGCGAGCCGGGGACGTGCGGCTGTGCTCTTGCGCTCGCCGAATGCGGCAGTTTGCGCTTGTGCTGCGACTGCAAGAAGTTGCGTTGTGGAGACCTTATGCCTGCTGCGGCGGCAGACACCCTGATTCTGCATGGAAACAACCTGGACGACAATCGCGGGTGCCAGGCGCTGCGATGGAGCACGGGGCTTATCCTGGATCGCTATCTGCCGGAGTACCCGCGGCTGCACGCAAACATCTTCTTCAACGATCACCCTCACTTTCAGTCTCGTGAGGCGGATGGCAATTCGGCCGGGCAACTGTGGGAGGTTCGGCGCCGTGGCACACCGGGCTTTTATCTCTGGGGCACAGGGGTCATCCGTTCCCGGATGCTGGGCCGTTTTCCCCGGATGAAAGTGCATCAGGCGATGGATCGGGCCGCGGCTGTTCTGGCCGTGGGGGGCGACAATCTCTCCTACGATTACGGCTTCCTCGCGACGTTGCTGTTCTTCAGCCCTCTTCGTGCAGCGGTTCTGAAAGGAGTCCCTGCTGTGGTCTGGGCCGCCTCCATCGGGCCGTTTTCGAGCAGGCCGGTTTGGGAGCGCCGGTTTGCCGATCTGCTGGCCCGCGTGGACCTGATCACAGTGCGCGAGCCACTCACGCAAGGCTACCTAGAGGAATTGGGCGTGCGAGACAATATTCGCCGGGTGGCTGATCCCGCGTTCCTGCTGCCGGCGCATCCGACGCAACTGCCCGGCGAGATCGAGCAGGCGCTGCAAGCCGGCGCGATCGGAATCAATCTGGCGCCGCTGATGACACGATACAATGGATTGTCCGCCCGCGACTGGATGGTCCGGGCCATTGAGATGGTGGCCGAGGTCCGCCGAAAGACGGCCGCCCCGATCGTGCTGATCCCGCACGTGATGATGTCGCCGCACATCTTCCCCGCCAATGACGACTATGGATTCCTCAAAGCGCTCCGGGAACGGCTGCCGGCGGAGGCGAGAGACGACGTGTGGCTCTACGATGCCCGCCAGGACGACTGCCGCCAGATCAAATGGGTGATCTCCCGGCTGCGCGTCTTCGCGGGGTCGCGCACGCATTCCACGATCGCTGCGCTGTCGTCCTGTGTCCCGACGTTCTGCATCGGCTACAGCATCAAAGCCCGGGGAATCAATCTCGACATCTTCGGGCACGAGCAATGGGTCTCGCACGTCTCCGAGCTTGCCGCCGGCCGGCTGGCTGAGCGGATCGAGAGCCTCCTGGAGTCACAGGCCGCCGTGCGCTCTCATCTGCAGTCGGCCATCCCCACCTGCGTCGAGAACGCCTGGAAGAACGGGGAATTTTTAGCCGGCCTGATGAAAGAGCGCGGACACGGCAAGGGCATGCCTACGCGAGCGTAGGCACGGCACCCAAGTTATGATGAACCAGCAGAGAAGGCCCTGCCGTTTGCTGATCGCCGAGGAGCTGGGAGACTCACAATGAGTCGGCGGTCTGCTCGGAGCCGGATGTCACACCGGCCGAACCTGGCCTGCCGACGCAGGGCTCGGATTCTTCCATCAGACGGATGTCCTCGGGGCCGGCGATGCGGTACCGGACTCCGCGCCACGTCACTTCCCGCAAGGCCGCGGCCCAGAGCAGCACAAGAGGATAGATTGCCTGCGTCAGCAGCATTGCAGCGCCGGCACGGACGATGCAGAAGGTCCTGGGCACGCCGGCGGATTCACCTCTGACCGCCTGTAGAGACGCAATATTTTGCTCTATGGAGATTTCCATCGCCGCCAGCAGAGCGGCCATTGCGCCCCAGTACACCCCCATGCCGGCGCCAAGCCATCCGGCGGCGTACTCATCTCGCATGGCCGCGGCCGTGACCAAAGAGACGACGCCGATCCACTGGGCCGCGGAGACGATCAAGCCGTGACCGACCACCAGCGGCCAGGCAGGATGGTACAGGCGCACCGTGAGCAGTTGGCGACGCATCCAGCGGCAGAAGCCCACCAGCGTGCAGTCCTCCCGGTTCACCATCATCAGCGAGGGCACGAAGGCGACACGGCAACCCAGTCGCCGCGTCGCGCCGTAGAGCATCGTGTCTTCGCAGAACGCACGCGACCATCGGCCGAGCAGATCCCCGCCACGCACCACGCTCATCTTTACGGCCAACGTCCCACCCCAGGGGATCCGGCACCAGTACATCTGGACCACGGCAGCGGCGTTCCAGACCCATCGCACCAGGCCGCCCCAGGAGGCCGTTGGCGGCATGTACCAGCGGTTGCCGGTGGCGACCCCCACGCGGTCATCTGCAAGAGGCGCGATCAGCTCGCTCAGCCACGTGCGATGTGCAATCATATCGGCATCGAGCAGGGCCACGACCTCATACGATGCGTCCAGTTCCGAAACGGCCTGCACCAGACTGCTGCACTTGAGGCTGCACGTATCCCGCCGGGCCGTCAGCGGCCGGACTTGGACGTTCGCCGCGTTGTGCCGCGCCAGGACCCGCTCGACGATTTTCCACGCGGGATCGTCGCGACTATCCACCACGATGTGCAGGTCGTAGCGGGGATAATCCTGGTGCAGAATGCCTTCCAGGCAGGCGGAGAGGAACGGGTCGGCTCCCCGCAGACACAGGATGACCGCTGTTTTGGGGCATGAGCCGTTGGAGACACAAGATGTTGCGTCTCTACTGCGCGCACGGCGTAAGGTCTGCACGAATCGAATGGCCATCACCGCCTGTCCGGCAGCCAGGGCCAGGAGTATCCAAAACAGCACCACGGCCCAAGTCGTCACGTGCCGACCTCCACAGTGGTCTGCACCTGCATTCCGGCGGACCGCTGCACGCTGCCTATCATATCATCGAGCAGTCCCGCGGCATCACCCCCCGCCAGCACTCGCGGGTCGTAATGAAGCGTGAAGTTGAGCCGGCGTGCATAGCTCCACGCCGTAAATGCCGCGCGTGTCAGCGGTCGCAGAGGAGGCAGCAAATCCATGTCTTCCAAGACAACGTCGCCCGCTCTCACGCGGCCTTGATCGTCGGCCAACGGGCAACGGCCGAACAGTGTACCCAGGTTCGTGAGGACCGCCGTCGAGAAGCAGCGGTCGGCGCGACGCCTGCGGCTCACACCGCCCGGATTCGTCGGAGCATCGTATCGCTCCGCCGGAGCGAAGCCCGGCAGCCATCGGCGAAAGCCCAGACACAGCACGAACGTCAGCCCCAACTGCATCCGCTTGATCAATTGCATTTCCCTGTGGATCGAGGCCAGCAGTCGCCCCGGGTCGCTCATATCGCAGGGCCGCCGGTCGAGGAACACCATACTTGCGGCGTTGGCGGCAGGGAGTTGATCCAATGCCGCTGTGCGCAGGCTCACCGGCACGCAGATTCGCAACCAGGCGTCAGGCCGATCCGGAGCATGCCGCTGCCGCCATTTCGCCAGGCAGAGAAACAAGCCGTGCAATAGCAGGTCGTTGAGTGTGACACCAACAGTCCGAGCGGCGGCCAGGAGCCCGGCAGTCTGGGTTTCGTCCCATTGACGCGTCCACGACGCCGGGTAGCCGGACGGCAGCGGACCCCGCGGCGGATTCGAATCTCGAATTTCAGATTTCAAATTCTCCCCTGCCTGTTGCGTCTCTCCGGGGGCCAGCGGCTCGGGCCTTCGCATCAGGAATTGTCTGGCGCCGAGCAATCCGACGAGTTGCCTGGGAAGCACGCGGAGGAACTGGCCCGTGGTCAGGCCGAACCGGCCCCGCTGCCGCAGCAAGCGGGGCTCAAGCGGCCGCAGGGTCATGCCGGGCGCTGTGCCGCGAGCCGTCGCGTAGCTCACCAGCAGATCTTCGGCAAAGGCGAATGTCGCCAAGCCATCGCAGCAGGCGTGATGAGCCTGCAAGATAAGGTCGGTCCGCCCCTGTCCCTCGCATGCCGTCACACGAAAGCCGGGCTCGACGCGCACGTCAAGCGGCTTGAGGGCCGGCAGCGACTCGCCGGGCGCGCAGGCGAGCCACCGCACCTTCGCCGGACAGTCCGCCGCCTCCCAAATCCATCCTCGCTTGGAGCGGCGCGCGACCGCGGTCAGCAGGGGATGCCGCGCGAGCACCACCGACATGGCGGCATCCAGGACACATCGGTCGAATCGGCCCGCGAAGCGCAGCCGCACAAAGAAGTTCATGGGGTAAGCTGGGCGGTCATCCGCCAGCATGTACTGCTCGAACGACACCAGCGGCAGCGGCAAGACCATGCGATCATCCGTCCCCGGGCGTCACGGCGGTCTGCAGGAGGGCCTCCAGTGTGGAGGACCGGACCCCGTTGCCGGCGATGACGACCCAGCCCTGGCGGACCGCGTGCGAGACCGACATCTCCCTGGCCGCCAGGCGCTGAAACACGTCGGAGGTGAGGTGGAACACCACGCCGCATCGCTCGCCGATACCGTCCTCCGCCGCGAGGACCCGGCCGTCGCGCGCGAGCAGTTTCCACTGCCCGCCGCCGGGACCGCTGACGTGCAGACCCAGGTGTGTTACCCTGGATGCGGGAGTCTCCAGAATGTCCTGCGCTGCCTTCAGCCGCTGTAGGTGAGCTCGGACATCCCAGCCGACGGGGCGGCATCGCTGTGGCTGTCTGCCGAAGTTCGTCTGGATCGCGATCCGCGCCATCTTCGCGAGCAGCTCATAGTTCACCGTCGGGCAGGGCAGGTGCGCCACGGCGGCGACTGTGTTCGTACGGTCGAACTGCGGATCGTCCCGCCAGTACGCACGATAGATCTCCACCTGCCGGCGGAACATCTCCTCGAACCACGTCGCATCGCAGTTGCCGGGATCGGAAGGATCGGCCAGCGGCGAATATCGCTCGACGGCATCCTGGATTGCCCGGCCCCAGACGGCCACCGGGGCCGGCTGCGGGGCGGTCAGATGGTAGGTCCGGCCGTGATGCTCAGGCCGGCCGACCAGGTACACGATGGCGGCGCTGACCCAGTCCACTGGGACAAAATCCTTTCGCTCGTGGCCGTCCAGGTGGAAGGCATCGAGCAGCGAGCCCGCCGTGATCGAGCCGGGGACTACCTGGCCGGCGAGCGTGTGCGCGAGTTTGACCATGGCGTAGAAGCCGTGGAACGTGGACGTGTAGCCGGTCCGGGAATCGCCGATGATGATGGAGGGCCGGTAGATCGTCGGCGGCTCCGCCAGAGGAGCGCTGCGGACGAGTTTCTCGGCCTCGAGCTTGCTGCGCTCGTAGTCGTTTCCGGTTTCCTGACCGAGATCGAGCTCGGTTTCGAGAATGCGGCCTTCGCGCAGTCCGCAGACGTAAGCGGTGGACACGTAATGGAGCCGCGGGATACCGCACCGGACGCACAGATCGAGTATGTGTCGGGTGCCTTCGACGTTCGTGAGCCAGGGTTCCCTCTGACGGTCCTTACCGAAGAAGGTCAGGCTCGCGGCGTTGTGGATGATCGCCCGGCAGTGGTGGGCGATCCAGTGGGTGTCCGAGGCCGTCAGGCCCAGGTCCGGCCGGCACAAGTCCCCTTCGAGAACCACGGGCCTCGGCAGGATTTGGCCTGTTTGCTCTTCCCAGCGGGTCAGGGACGCGTCCACCCGCTGCCTGGCCGATTCCGTGTGCGTAGGGCGCACCAGCACAGCCATGCGCCGGCCAGCAAGCAGACAGTCACGAAGCAGATAGCTGCCCAGAAGGCCGGAGGCGCCCGTCAGAAGAGTATAGGTCATCGGTCGTCCTGATCCACCATACAGCGAAAGACACTCCCTTGCCATCCGAGCGCAACATCAATCTCTTCGCAGACACCACCAGGGCCGGCAGCACAAGGGCCTCTGGCAGCCAATAAATAGTCGAAGACCGCCGCATTGTCAACCTGCGTGACAGACATAACAGAAAATGTTGCTTCAGCGAGGATCTGCCAGGCTACATCTCGGCGCCAAGCGAGAATGAAGGGCGAGACTGTTGAAGATCGTCCGGCGCGACGGTAGAATGCCCGCCGTTCGCAGGGTGGTTCTCGGCGCGTGGCTATCGCCGGGAGCCGCCGAGAAGGGGAGAATGCGCGTGGTCAGAAGCCCTGTTCTGAAGGTGACAGGCATCGGCGATCTTATCAACGCCGTGCGATACGCGCGGGCAGTGCGCAGGGTCCGGGAGCTGATGCGGCTCGATGCCGCCGGGCTGGAACGGTTTCAGCAGGAGCGGCTGCGCGAGATCGTGCGGTACGCCTATGAGAACGTGGAGGTCTACCACCGGAAATGGCAACGAGCGGGCATACGCCCGGACGACATTGGCACGCTGACGGACCTCAAGAAACTGCCGCTGACTACGAAGGAGGACCTTCGCAGGGCCTCCCGTGATGAGATTCTGTCCAGGGAATTCAAACCGGAGAATTGTCACGTGCTTACCTCCTCGGGGTCCACCGGCACACCGGTCCGGGTATATGTCGATGAGGACAAGGCGCTGATCGACATGGCGCTAAGCCTGCCGAGATACATGGCGGGATTGCCGCCCGTCACGGCGAGCTCGGTCATCCGGGACTTCCTGCTGCGAAGACATATCAGGTACATGTCCATCGTGGTGAAGAAGGAGTATCTCTATCACGAGGTATTCTGGACCATGAAGCATACGGTCGTGGACAGCCTCGACACGCCGGACGTCCACATTCGAGCGATCAACGCGAAAAAGCCGGCGTACCTCTATTCCTATCCGAGCGTGATCCGCAACGTCTGCATCAGGGCCAGGGAAAAACGCATCGTCCTGCATCAGCCGCAGCTCGTTATGGTCTGCGGCGAAGTCGTCGATGGCCCTCTGCGCGACATGGCCAGACGGACCTTCGGGACAGACCTCATAAACGTCTACGGCTCGACCGAGCTGGGGCACATCGCCTCTGAATGCGCCAGCCACGAGGGGCTGCACATCTTCTCCTGCAAGGTCCTCATGGAACTGCTCGATGAGGCCGGCCGGGACGTTCCCGTGGGCCAAACCGGCCGCGTCGTGGTCACGGACCTGTTCAGCAGGGCCACGCCGATTATCCGTTACAGCGGGCTTGGCGATTACGCCATTCGCGGGGGGCAATGCTCCTGTGGAAGACCGCTGCCCCTTCTGGCGAGGGTGGAAGGCCGAGTCGTGGATACCGTCGTTCTTCCGGACGGACAAACCGTTCACCCATACAGTTTGACGCTGGCCCTTGAGGACGTTCCACACCTGAGCAAATTCCAGATCCGGCAGGAGCGCCCTGATTATTTGCGCGTGCTTCTTGTGAAGGACAACGTCCCGGAGGCGCAGGGCGTATCCTTTGCACCCGACGGGGACGTCGGACGGATGATTCTGGGCCGGTTCAACAGGATTCTGAAGAACCAGGCAAACGTCGATCTGGTGCCGACCGACGACATTCCAACGCAGCCGGGCTCTCGCAAGTATCCTACCGTCGTGTCCCTGGTGAATGCTCGCTGATCGCTCCCGCCTCAGGCCATCATCTTACGAACATAGGCGGAAGCGAAGATTCTGACGATCGTTCGAGGCAGCAGGCCGCGGCGGTATGCGGCGGTCATGAGCGATGACAATCGGCCGGCTGCCCGCGTTTCGCGCTGCTTCATGTCCCGGTGATTGGCGACGGCGATCTCCCTGGCCACAGCCTCCAGGGACCTGCCCGTGCTCTTCGCCTGGGCGAGAAGGCTCTGGAGCCTCGGCTCGAACTGCTGCCGGAGGAGCTCGACCGTCCTGTCCCGGTCCATGCACAGGGCTTCAATGGCGCTGCCCAGGACCCCGCCGCTGTTGGAAACGAAATCCGGGAAACATGTGATGCCTCTGGCGGCGAGGATCTCCCTGGCCCTATCCGTGACGGCATTATTGGCGCCGCAGACGATCAGTGGCGCCCGGACCTCTCCGGCATTGGCCGATCGGATGCTCCACGACAAGGCACAGGGAATGAGCAGGTCTGCCGCAAGCTCCAGCAGTTGCGGGACCTCGATTCTCCGGGCGCCGTCGTACCTGTCCGTGCAGTCGTCGCCAAAGGCATCCCTGGCGTGAAGGAGTCTGTCGACATCGAGTCCGTCCGGGTCATGGATAGCTCCCTTCCTCGTGGAGACGGCGACGATCCGGCATCCGAGTTCGGCAAGCAGTCGGGCGACCCAACCGCCGACCTTGCCAAACCCCTCGATCGCTGCGGTGCATCGTGCCAGGTTGAGTCCCCGTTCCTTTGCCAAATGCTCGATGCAGATTCGCACGGTCAACGCCGTGTAGAATCCCGAAGCCGGCGGGCGCGACACGCGCTCCAGGCGAGCGATCCGGCGGATCACGTTGAGGTCGTCGGCATTCAGCCCGACGTCTACCCCCGGCAAGTATCGGCCGCGAAAGGCAACCAGCCGGCCTGCGAATGACTCGATGCACTGTCTCTTCTGCTGCGCAGACGGGTCGTCACAATGGGTGAAAACGGCGGCCTTCGCCCCGCCGAAAGGCATTTTGAGGAAGGAATACTTCAGTGTCATCACGCGCGCCAGGTGGCACAAATCCGCAACGAGCATCTCCGGAACCATACGGATTCCACCGACACTCAGGCCGTTGATGTTCGAGTCGATGGCAAGGTGGCCGAGGGGCCGGCCGTCCTCTCGAAAGAACGAGTGCAGTGCCTCTGGGGCGACTTCCGTGTTCTCCGTGCCGATACTGTCAGGTCCGGTCTCCAAATCTGTTCCTGTCCAGGCAACAATGGCCCTCAATACGTGCGACGGCACTCATGCTCAATCGCGACGTTTGTACTCCAAAGCGCACTGGCGGTCAAATCCTCTTGCCTTGGCGGGGACATTTCGATAGAACCTTTGGACTGCACTATGACCTGGATCGAAGATACTCTTGGCCGGTGGGTCGTCAGGCGTCGGTGGTGGATCATCGTTCTGATGACGCCGCTAATCACCGTCGCAATGGCGGGGATTCGGCACATCCAGATCAGCAACGACACCCGCGTATTCTTTGGGGACGACAACCTTGATTACCAGGCCCTCAAGGCATTCGAGCAGACGTACAGCAAGGAGCAAAGCGTCTTCTTCGTGCTGGCGCCGAAGGACGGGAACGTCTTCACCCTCAGGGGACTGGCGGCGGTATGCGATCTGACGGACGCGGGCTGGCGCTTGCCGTACTCCACTCGCGTCATTTCGCTCACGAGCTTTCAGTACACGCGGGCCGAAGGCGACGAATTGATCGTCGAGAGTCTCGTCGCCGATCCGAACACCCTGTCGGAGCCGCAGTTGGAGAGTATCCGGCAGACCGCCCTATCCGAACCTGCAATCGTCAATCGGCTGATCTCGTCCCGGGGCCACGTCGCCGGGGTGTACGTCAGTCTCGTCACGCCTCCCGAAAGCACGCGAGCCGTGCCGGAGGTGGCCCGCGCCGCCTTACAATTGGCCGACGAGTTCCGCGCTCGTCACCCCGATGTCGATCTTTACGTGACAGGTTCCGTCATGATCGACCACGCCTTCGCCCAGGCCAGCAGGCAGGACATGATGACCCTGATCCCCGCCGCATTTGTCACCATGAGCACGCTGGTCGGTATTTCTCTGGGCTCCTTTTATGGGACGTTCGCCGCCGTTCTGGTCACCGTTCTCTCGATGGCCACTGCCCTGGGATTGATCGGCTGGATGGGCGTGCCGTTGAATGCCGTCTCCGTCGGTGCCCCCGGCCTGATGCTCACGCTGGCCATCGCGGACAACGTCCACATTCTCACGACCATGTTCCATTGGGTCCGACAGGGCCTGTCGAAGCACGAGGCTGTTGCCAAGTCGCTCCAGGTCAATCTGAAGGCCATCTTTCTCACGAACGTCACGACCATTCTTGGCTTCCTCAGCATGAACTTCTCCGAGTCGCCGCCTTTCCGCGACTTGGGCAACATTGTGGGCATGGGTGTCACGATCGATCTTGTCAACTCCATCCTGCTGCTTCCGGCGCTGATGGCGGTGCTGCCCCTATCGGCACGGCTGAGCCACGAAAGGGCCCCGTGGATCGATCTCGACCGGCTGGCGGGTTTTGTGATCCGAAGACGCCGCGTGCTGCTCCCGGCTATGCTGGCGATCGTGGCGGTGTCAAGCCTCGGGACTCTGGGGATCAAGCTGGACGACAACTTCATTTCCTATTTTGACGACACGTTCGAGTTCCGCCGGGCAACCAACTTCATGACCTCGAATCTCAGCGGCTGGGACATCATCGAGTACTCGCTGCACTCGGGGCAGTCGGGCGGCATCACCGATCCCGAGTATATGGACGCCGTCGACCGCTTCGCGAACTGGTATCGCCACCAGCCCAAAGTGGAGTACGTGGCCACGGTCATCGATACGATCAAGCGTCTCAACCGCGACATGCACGGCGGCGATCCAAATTTCTACCGGGTCCCGGACCGGCGGGACTTGGCCGCACAATATCTGCTTCTCTACGAAATGTCTCTCCCCTTCGGCCAGGATCTGAACAGCTCGATCGACGTCGATAAATCCGCCACGCGCTTCACGGTGGTCTTCCAGAGCCTGAGTGCGAATGAACTGTGCCGGATGGACGAGACGGCGGATCGATGGCTTGCGGCCAATGCCCCCATTTTGTCGGGACGCAGCTCCATTTCACCCGGGCAAAGCCCGACAGCCGCGTCCACCAGCGGCACGGGATTGTCCCTGATCTGGGCCCGCATCACTCAGCGGAATATCGGCAGCATGCTGTTCGCTTCATTCCTGGAAATCCTCACCATCTCCGGCCTCATGCTCTTTGCCATCCGGAGCCTGAAGTTCACCGTGATCTTTTTGATTCCCAACCTCGTGCCTCCCGTGATCGCCTTCGGAATCTGGGGTGCTATGAGGGGCCGGGTCGGCCTGGCCCTGTCGGTCGTCGTCGCGATGACGCTGGGAATCATCGTGGACGACACGATCCATTTCTTTGTCAAGTACTTCAGCGCCCGGCGGGAGCATGGAATGAGCCCGGAGCAGGCGGTGCGGTACGCGTTCGGCACCGTCGTGGCGGCCATCGGAGTAACGACGCTGGTCCTGATCTCAGGATTCCTGATCCTGATGCTGTCCCACTATAAGATGACCTCAGAGATGGGCATGATGTGCGGGATGATCATCGGCATAGCCCTGCTGTCGGACTTCTTCCTGACGCCGGCTTTGTTGATGAAATTCGACCGCCCGGCGGGTACACTGTCCGGCGGCCGGGGCCCGTGGCAGTGGAGACGCAGAATTCCGCGCCTCTGGACCCGCAACCAAGTTGGGCAGTCGCATTGAAGCAAAAGCGTGTTCGCTGGAAAGGAATATATGAGACAATGTGCAGGGATCGGTCTATCCGTGGCCATCGTGCTGAGCTTGGCGTGGCCCGCGATTTGTCCGGCCCAGACGCCGGAGGAAAAGGGCCGGGCCATCGCCGAGGAGGCGGATCGACGCTACAGTGGATATGGGGACTTCACGGCGCGACTGCGCATGGTGCTTCGCAACAGACAGGGCCAGACAAGCGAGCGAGATCTCCGTGTCCGGACGCTGGAGGTCGAAGACGGCACCAGGAGCCTGTGCATCTTCGACAGCCCCGCCGACGTCAAGCAGACGATCCTGCTGACCCACACCCACAAGAAACAGCAGGACGATCAATGGCTCTACCTGCCCGCGCTGAAGAGGGTGCGGCGCATCGCGGCCCAGAACAAGTCGGGCTCGTTCGTCGGCAGCGAGTTCTCCTACGAGGACATCGCGACCCACGTCCTGGAGAAGTACACCTATCGATGGCTCCGCGACGAGGCGTGCGACGGGCAGGACTGCTACGTCCTGGAACGGCGCCCGGTCGATCCGCATGATTCCGGCTATACGAAGCAGATCGTGTGGCTCGACAAGGACCAATACCGGACGCTGAAGGTGGATTATTACGACCGCAAGCAGTCCCTGCTCAAGACCCTCACCTTCAAAGATTACCGCAAGCATCTTGACCGGTTCTGGCGGCCCGGCGACATGAATATGGTCAATCATCAGACCGGCAAGAGCAGCCGGTTGCTCTGGTCGGACTTTGCGTTTCGCACCGGACTGACTGAAAACGACTTCAACCAGGCGAACTTGACGACAATCAGGTGACACTCATGGACGGATCGATCGCACGGACGCAACACCTTGCATCTCTACTGGCGCTCGGGGCATGGATTCTGGCGGCCCTGCCCGCCGACACGGACGCAGCGACCCAGGAGACGCCACAGACCGCACCGGCGCCATCGCAGTCGCGGGACGAGTTCTCCGGGTGGATCGCCGCCGAGGGACGGCTGTTCTTCCACGACCCGCTATTTGCCGGGCAGCGGGACCAGGACGCCTCGGTGGCCGCCCAGCCGGAGTATTACCACCGGTGGCAGGACGGCTCGGCGTTCACGTTCGTCCCCTTCGCCCGGCTCGACAGCGCCGACCCCGAGCGCACGCACTGGGACGTTCGCGAGCTGAACTATCTGTATCCACGCGATGACTGGTTCTTTCGCGTCGGAATGGCCCGGGTCTTCTGGGGCTCCACGGAGTTCGTCCACCTCGTCGATATCGTCAATCAGACGGACTGGGTCGAGCACATCGACGGCGAGGACAAGCTCGGCCAGCCCATGGTCGAATTCTCCATTACCAAAGGCTGGGGAACGCTCGATTTCATGATCCTGCCCTATTTCCGAGAGCGGACGTTTCCCGGCCGGCATGGGCGATTGCGGCCGGAACTCGTGATCGACACGGACGATGCGATTTTCCGCAGCTCTTCCAAGGAGCGCAACATCGACGTGGTGGCACGGTACAGCCGCACGATCGGCGGCCTCGACTTCGGCGTCTACATCTTCAAAGGCACAGGCCGCGACCCGCTGCTGGTCCCATCCACCTTCCTGGACCCGGATGAAACGGGCGAGCCGAAACTGATTCCTTTCTACGAGCAGATCACGCAACTCGGCACCGATCTCCAGTATGCGATAGGCAACTGGCTCTGGAAGTTGGAGGCCCTCTACCACGACGGCTACCTCGACCCGTATGCCGCCGCGACCGGCGGCTTCGAATACACCTTCGTCGGATTTGCCGGCAGCAGGAGCGACGTCGGAGTCCTGGTCGAATACGCCTGGGACCAGCGGGGCGACGAGCCCACGACGACCTCCCTCTTCGACAACGACATCTTCCTGGGGATGCGTTTGACGCCGAACGACGCCGCCACCACCATGCTGCTGGCCGGCGTCATGCAGGACGTCGCCGATTCGGAGAGCGTGCTCAGGGTCGAGGCCAGCCGGCGATTCGGGTCGCACTGGCGGCTGTCGCTCGAAGCCTGGTGGTTCCTCGCCGCGCCCGAGGACAGCCTGATCTACAGCGTGCGGGACGACGACTTCGTCCGAATGGAGATGGCGTACTACTTCTGAGTCAATCAAAGTCTAGCTCGATGCTGTGGATACGGCCGTCGAGATGATTGCTGATTCGAAAGCCGCTCTTGCGCAACACGGCCAGCATCGCCCGGTTATCGACCAGCACCTCCGCGGTGAATCCGGCAATTCCCTGGCCCCGGGCGATCGTGGCGAGGTACTTCAGCAGAAAGGTCCCGATGCCCCGGTTCTGCCACTGGTCCCGCACGATGAAGGCGACTTCCGCGCGGTTGGTGCCGGGATTGAGGTAGTATCCGCCGACGGCGATGATCTCCTCGCCGCAAGCCTCCGGGACCGTCCCGACGATCGCCATCTCCTCCCGGTAATCGACGAACACGGAATCCTGAACCTGCCGCCGCGGCAGTTGGGTCCTGTCCGACATGAAGCGATAGTGCCGGGTCTGTTGCGAGAGCGAGTGGAAGAAATCCCGCATCCGCGGCTCGTCCGTCGGGTGCATCGGCCGGAAGCTGACCAGGGTGCCGTCATCGAGCACTTTGGAGCTTCTGAGCGTCGGCGGTCCGATGTGAATCTTGCCCTCGACGGTCGCCAGATCGGAGCTGATGTAGCCGTGCTCGATTGCCTCGCGGAGCAGTCGGGCCCGAAACTCCGGGTGCGCGATGCTGATCAGGGCCATCGCCCGCTCCTGCAGGCTCTTGCCGTGCAGGTAGGCAACGCCGTATTCGGTGACTACGTAGTGCACCTCGAAACACGTCGCCGCAACCGCCGCACCGTCGCTCAGCCGCGGCACAACCCGCGACGCCGTCCCCTCGCACGCAACATCCGCGCGGTGCGGAATTTCAGATTTCAAATCTCGAATTTCAAGATTGTCCAAAAGCCGTGTCGATTCCAGGGCGATAATCATTCTGCCTCCCCGCGCCCGGGAGGCCCCGTGGACGAAATCCGCAAGGCCGGCTAATCCGGAGAACCCCGAGCTCGGCATAGACGCAGGATGTTGCGTTTCTGCTGCGCAGACGTGCCCCATCAGGTCGATCTCGGAGGCCACGCCGACGGCCACCATGTTCCTCTGCCGGCTGACCACCGCCGGATCGCTCACGTACTCCGCCGAGCGGAAACAGAACGCAGAGTTCTTGTCCAGGTAGCTGTAGAGTCTTCTCGTGCCCAGACACAGGCTGCAAACAACCTTGCCGCGGTCGTTGCTTTTGTGAGTGCCGGTGACCGCTCCGGCCTCGAGCAACTCGATGATCCCATCGCTGACGACCTCGGTGTGGATGCCAAGGTCGCGCTTGTCCTTGAGGAACGCCAGCAAAGCCTGCGGAATCGGGTGGACCCCGAATTGCACGGTGGAGCTGTCGGGAATCAGGGCCGCCACGTACTCGGCGATCCGGCGCTGCGTGTCGCCCGGGTCGGGCAGAGCGGTTTCCAGGAGCGGCTCGTCGCAGGGCACAAGCACATCCAGGTCCTGTACGCGAATGAGCCCCTCGCCCAGGGTCCACGGCATCTGCCGATTCACCTGGGCGATGACCAAAGCGGCGTTCTCCGCCGCACTGCGGGTCACGTCCACGGAGATGCCCAGCGAGCAGAGACCATGCTCGTCGGGCTCCGTCACCTGGATCAAAGCGACGTCGATGGGCAGATGCCCCGAACGAAACAGTTCCGGAATATCTGAAAAGAGGATCGGCGTATAATCGCTCAGGCGGCTGCGCGTGGCGGTCTCCACGCCGTCGGCGATGAAGAACGGCCTGAGCCGAAAGTGCTGAGCCAGCTCCTTGTGGCGGCACGCCGGCTCAGACAGTGTGACCAGGTGAATGATCTCCACGTCCTCCAGCTCGCCGGCACGGTCCAACAGTGCGTTGACCAGGGCTTGCGGCTGTCCGCACCCCGAGCCGATGAACACGCGCTGGCCGGCGTGGATCCGGCCGACGGCCTCTTCGGCCGAGGCGATCATGCTCTGGCAGCCTGGCCATGAGCCGCCAAGACCGCTGTGTCCCTGGTGTTCGCTGTTCATTTCCCGTTGTTCGCTGCAAAAAGGGTCATCCTCGCGTCCACGGCCATGGCCTCCGTTCCGACCGGGCCGACGAGGTATGGATCGATGCTCAGCTCCTTGACCTGGGGGAAATCGGTGGCCAACTGGCTGATGCGCTGGAGCCCGCTGACGATGGCGGACACATCGACGTTCTCGCGATCCGGGGCGCCCTGCAGAAGCGCATACGATCGCGTCTCGGACAGCATGGTCATGGCCTCCTCGGCCGTGATCGGAGCCAGGTGACAGGAGAAGCCCTTGAGGCGGTCCACGAATGTGCCGCCCAGCCCGAAGACCAGCATGGGGCCGAATCTCGGATCGCACGTGACGCCCAGCACGACCTGCAACCCGTGACCGCACATCTTCTCCACGTACACGCCGTCCAGATGCGCATTCGGCGCCCGGCGGCCCACCCGGAGCGTCAGCAGATCGAACGTGTCCCGAACGTCTTCCGCCCCGGCGATGTTGAGCTTGACGCCGCCAACATCCGACTTGTGCACGACATCTGCGGACACCACTTTCATGACCACCGGAAAGCCGATGCGCTCGGCGATCTCGACGGCCTCCTCCGGCGAGCCGGCCATCGCGCCCTCGGGTACTCTCAGATCGTAGGCCCGCAGGATTTCCTTGGCATCCACTTCCCCGACGCGTGTGCGGCGCTCCCGCAAATGGCGGGTGATGATGCGCTCGACCCGGCGCCGATTCACGGGGAACCGGGTCACGACGTACTCGGGCCGATCTCGCCAGAGGCGGTACTCGACCATGGCGTGCAGGGCGGCCACCGCGCGTTCCGGGGAGGAATACGCCAGCAGACGAAGATTCCCGGCCCCTTTGCCACCGAGCTCACCAAGAAAGACCAGGAGCAGCGGCTTGCGCCCGTCGGCCTGCGCGGCAATCGCCGCGATCGTCTGTGCCGGCTGCGTCATGGCATGAGGCGCCAGAATCACAACGGTGGCGTCGACACAATCATCCTGCTGCGATGCGCTTACCGCCACGGCATACCGCTTCGGATCGGCGTCGCCGAGCATGTCGATCGGGTTGTAGGTGCTGGCAGCGGCAGGCAACTCGCTTCTGAGTTTCTCCACGACTGTGCCATCCATCCGCGCCAGTTTCAGGCCCGTCCGCTCAACGGCGTCGGCTGCCATCACCGCCGGTCCCCCGGCATTCGTGATAATGGCGACGCGGTCGCCGCGAGGAAGAGGCTGGCTGGAGAATGCGGAAATGTAGTCGAACAAGGCGTCAATGTTCTCGGCCCTGATGATGCCGGCCCGCTTGAAGGCGGCAGCATAGGCGGTATCGGCCCCGGCCAGGTTGCCCGTGTGAGCGCAGGCCGCCCACATTCCGGCTTTTGTCACGCCGGCCCTGAGAAGGATGAACGGCTTGGACGACGTCAGAGCGACCGCAGCGTGGATGAACTCGTCCCCGCTCGTGATGTTCTCCAAGTAACCGACGACCACTTGCGTCTGCTCGTCCGCGGCGAACGCCCGGAGGAAGTCGATCTCGTTGAGGTCCGCCTTGTTGCCGACGCTGACGACTTTGGCCAGCCCGACGCCGCGGGCATTCGCCCAATCCAGCACGGCCGTACACAAAGCGCCGGACTGCGATATGACGGATATGCCGCCGGCCTTGGGCATCTGGCGGGAGAACGAGGCATTCAGGTTGTGGCTCGTATTGATCAGGCCCAGGCAGTTGGGACCGAGCAGCCGGACTCTCGCCTTCGCGCAAAGCTGCGCTACTTCCGATTGCATCAATGTCCCGCGCGACCCGGCCTCTCCGAAACCTGCCGTCAGAACAACGATCCCTTTCGTTCCCACTTCGATGGAGCTTTTGACGGCCTCGGCGACAGAAGGCGCCGATACGGCGATGAGGGTGAGATCGACCGCCCGGCCGTAGTCCGCGATCGAGTGATAGCACGTCAGTCCGAGCACTTCGTCCGCGGCAGGGTTGACCGGCACGATTTGCCCGCCGAAGCCCCCCGCCACGAGATTGGACAAGACCTCATGACCGACCTTGCCCGCCCTTCGCGAGGCGCCGATCACGGCCAGGGATCTTGGTGAAAGCAGAAAATCCAGCATCGTTGCAACTTACAATTTACCATCTACGATTTAAGATTTCGAGCCCGGCCCGGATTCGCCCCTCCTAAATCGTAAATCATAAATCGTAAATGCCGGGCTCAGAAGAGCCCTCTGACCTTGCCGGTTTCGACGTCGATATCAATGTGGCGGAACGCGGGATCCGAAGCCGTGCCGGGCATCAGTTTGATGTCCCCCGCAATGGGCACGATCAGACCGGCCCCTTTGTACAGCCGGAAATCACGAATCGGCAATTCCCAATGGGTCGGCCGGCCCTTCACATTCGGATCGTGCGACAGGCTCAAGTGAGTTTTGACCATGCAGACGCCGAAACTGCTCACCTGCCCGTTGCTCGCCTCGATAGCCTCCGCCTTGCGGGCCGCCTCCGGAGTATACGTCACGGCGTCGGCCCCGTAGACTTCCTTCGCGATAACCTCGATCCTCTTGCGTAGAGACATCTCCAGCGGATAGAGGAACCTGAAATGGCTCTCCTCGTTGCAGGCTTCGACGACGGCCTGAGCGAATTCCGCCGCGCCTTCGCCGCCTCTGCGCCAGTGATCGGATACGGCGGCAAACGCGCCGTTGCGCTCGGCGACACGACGGACCAGCTCGATCTCCGCTTTCGTGTCGGAGTGGAAGCTGTTGATGCAGACGACGGGACGCACGCCGCTCTTCTTGACGATGCCGATGTGCGCCGCCAGGTTTTCGCAGCCCTTCTCCAGCAGCTCGAGGTTCTCGCGGGTGTATTCCTCGCTGAGCGGCACGCCGGGCTTGACCGCCGGGCCGCCCCCGTGCATCTTCAGGGCCCGGATCGTGGCCACAATCACGACGGCATTGGGCCGCAGACCCGAGAAACGGCACTTGAGATTCCAGAATTTTTCAAAGCCGATATCCGCACCAAACCCGCTCTCCGTCACGTGGTAGTCCGACAGTTTCGTGGCCAGCAGGTCGGCGATGATCGAGCTTTGCCCGATCGCGATATTGGCAAACGGTCCGGCATGAACGAAGACGGGCTGGCCCTCGATCGTTTGGACCAGGTTCGGGTTGAGCGCCCCGGCCATCCACGCCGTCATGGCGCCGGCCACCTCGAGGTCCGAGGTCGTCACCTCATTGCCCTTGCGGTCGTAGGCGACCACCATTTTGCCGATCCGCTCGCGCAGGTCTTTCAGATCCCGGGCGACGGCCAGAATGGCCATCAACTCGCTGGAGACCGAGATGTCAAACCCCGAGTCCATCTCGAAGCCGTCCATCTTGCCGCCTTTGCCGATAGTGATGTTCCGCAGGGCCTGGGCGCAGAAATCCATGACCCATCTCACCTGCACACGATCCGGATCGATATCGAGCCGCCGCAGGCCGCTCTCGGCCAGCCGGGCGTCGTCGTAGTTTCTCTCGTGCTGCATCCTCGCGGTCAGGGCGACCATGGCCAGGTTGTGCGCGTTGGTGATGCAGTCGATGTCCCCGGTGAACCGAATGGAGAACGGCACCAGAGGAATGCATTGGGCAAGGCCACCGCCGGCGGCGGAGCCTTTGATGTTGAACGTGGGTCCCCCGCTCGGCTGGCGAATGGCGCCGGTGACGCGTATCCCCAGTTTGCCGAGTCCCTCGACGAGACCGATCACAGTCGTGGTCTTTCCCTCGCCCAGCGGCGTCGGCGTAATGGCCGTCACGTCAACGTACTTGGCCGTGGGATTATTTCGCACGCGACCGATTGCCTTGCAGTAATCAATCTTGGCCAACTGCGGCCCCATGGGAATCAGCTCGTCTTCATTCAACCCCAGGTCGCACGCCAGTACCTCCAACGGCTTCATGAAGTCCTCGGCCGCTTCGGCAATCTGCCAGTCCTTCATTGTGACCGGATCCAGCACCGGGTGCCGTGCATTGAGGCGGACCACCTTCGGGCCGCGACCCGCGCAAGAGCCATTTCGCGATTTCTGCGTGGACGTGCCAGGTTTGCGGGACAGCCGCACATTTTTGCCGTTCTTCGCGTTTTGCGAGGTTGCCGGGCTATGCTTCATAGAACACTTACCTCAATCAACTGTGTGGCGGCCAGTAGCCATCCGGGACTCGCTCGGTCGCCACGAATCCTCCGGCCGCCCCTCCACCAGTACAGACGCAATCTGCTGCGCCTCTACACGGGGCTCGTTCCTGGGCAGCCCAATCAAAGGGAACGTGGATCGATATCGGCTCTGCCGCCGATCACGCTGTTCCAAGCGCAGCCTACAGAAAACGCGGGCCGCAAACTATTGTGGAAACCACGTACGAGACGGGCTTTTTTTCGCTATGACATGGGCCGGCGAGGGGGTGGACCAAGCCTCTCCTGTTCCGCCTCCACTGACCCGGCTATCGGCTTGCCGTGAATCTCCGCCGGGTTGTGCCATATTGAGCTGGACTCAGTTGAAAAGAGGGAAAGGTCCGGAAAAAGGCGCTACATTGGGGTTGCAAGGTGTGGAAATGACCCTTGACGCGGCCGTCGCGACACACGTGGGTCGCCGCAGAACACTCACGCAAGCAGCCTGATTTGAGGGGATTCGACGGGCCGGTTTTCCGCCTGCGGGGGACCTTTGGGTGTCAGAAGAGCTTTGTGGAAACTACGTATATGCCGTGGCGTCACCCCCGGCCGGCAAACAGGGATAGCCTTCATCACTCCGTCCAGCCCATCGCGGTGGATTTCTTGACCAGGTCCACCAGGTTGTCGACGCCGAGCTTGCGCATGACCCGGCTGCGGTGGACCTCGATCGTCCGCTCGGAACGCTCCAGGATGTACGCGATTCGCTTGTTGCTGATGCCTTCCAGGATCAGGCACAGGACGATGCGCTCGGTCCTCGTGAGCGGCTTCCCCACCAGCGGGTCGTGCAGCTCGGCCTCTCTCAGGAGAGCCGACTCCACGACGCTCAGAAGCCTGGCTTCCTCCACCGGCTTCTCAATGAAATCGAAGGCCCCGATCTTGACCGCCTGCACGGACATCGGAATGCTCCCGTAGGCGGTCATCATGATCACGGGGATCCAGGGAAAGGCCGCCCGGACCTCCTGCAAAAGCTGCATACCGTCCCGACCCGGCATCTTCACGT
>Ga0315277_10002658_pt1 | contig 24752 bp, 21 predicted proteins | sample YL17G05_15_MG_FD_203695 | JGI IMG/M metagenome (GOLD analysis project Ga0315277, IMG submission 203695) | Sediment microbial communities from Yellowstone Lake, YNP, Wyoming, USA - YL17G05_15 | ecosystem: Environmental > Aquatic > Freshwater > Lake > Sediment | place: USA: Wyoming | collected... | reverse complement strand
CCAGCTAACACCGCGGTCCAGCGGACGGGCAAAAGACGCCCGCCGCTGACCGCAAGCGTTGGGCGGACACAAGACGCCCCATGCCGTTGCGGTACAATGGTACTTTATAGAATCTGTGGAGAGGTACCCCTGGCAGAACCACCGCTCCGTTTCTTGCATTCGGAAGCTATCCTGAGCGAAGTGAAACTTGAGCGCATTCGGACGGTGGCGAATGCTGAACTGATCGAGTCGCTTCGCCCCGGGCAGCCCGGGGCCCTGAAGACGAGGTTGGATGGAACCGTGCTGGAAGGGCACCATCGACTGGTGGTATTGCGCGAACGCGGTATCGACATCGACGTCCTTCCTCGGGAGGTGCTCCCGCACGAACCTGAAGGATAAGGGGAGCTATGCAAGTGAACGTGTTCTGGGTTCCTGGGCCATGGCGAGGCAAGCTGGGCATCCTACCGCGGCCGCGCGGTGGAGACTGGCTCGGAGACGAGACGAACGCCTGGCGTGAGAAGGGGATCGACATGGTGGTTTCACTCCTCGAACCCGGGGAGGAAGCGCAGTTAATCTTACAAGGCGAAGGTGCCGCTGCCACTGCCAGCGGGGTCGAGTTTAGGCCCTTCCCGATTCCGGACCGTGGAGTGCCTGCTTCTCAAGAATCGGTAGCGGAACTCGCGAACGGAATCGTCGACGCACTAGAGATGGGAAGAAACGTCGGTGTTCACTGCCGTCAAGGAATCGGACGTTCCGCCTTGATAGTCGGCGCTGTTCTTGTTGCAGCTGGAAAGGCCCCCAAGACTGCGCTCAAGATGATCGAGGAGTCACGAGGCCTTGAAGTCCCGGAGACGCACGAGCAGCGACAATGGCTGAGTGATTTTGCTTCGTGGTTGCTCGCAGCACCGGCCGCCCAACTCGCCACTGCAGTCGACCGCCTTCGGCGGCGGCTGAGCGGCTAATCCGTTATGCACACCAAATAGAATGCGCAAATCAATAGCCATGGGATCGATAGCTCTCTTCCACCTCACGGCACGTGTCGTTTTGGTCCCAATGGCCAATGATACGTTTCAGCGTTGGTTTGACACCGGATACGGTCTCTCGCGACTTGAGACGTGGAACCTATGGATCAGCCGCGTCATTTCGTTCCCGCTTATCATCTGGAGTTCCTTCTCCATCCGGCGAGGATCAACAGTGGCGTCTGGATCGTATTTGCCATGGGGAACAGTTTGCTGTGGGCTCTCGCAATTTATCGTGGATTAAGATGGTTATCTACCCCTCGCCGGGGTGTATAACTACGCGTTGCAGCGGACGGCTCTGGGTGTCACGCCCCTTACGGCTATTACGGGGACGTTGGCTTCGCACGGTGATGCGCAAGGGGCGTGCCACCCGCCCCGCCGCTGAACGCAGGCGGAACGGGGACTGACGACGACAGCGCCCTGTTCGAATGTGATATCTGCGATTTTTCAGGATCGGGGTCGGACTGGGGCAAGAGGTGTAGGCATGAGGGACAGTCACCGATGTCCCCAGATCTGCTCTGAACGAGGTCTTTTCCCGGCGTGAATTGCAGAAATTTTCCGAGAAGCGGGATTGACAAAAACAATGCTTGGAACCGGGGACGCTTTAGCTTGTACCAAAATAGGGTAGCGTCCCCGGTTTTCCCCGGTTTTCAATCTCTCTCGCTGGACCACAGGGAGGACAAGGGCGCAGTCCACAGATTCTTCCCAAAGGGCAGCACGTGGCTGCCATCATGCAAAAGCACTCCGCATACAAAACGTGATTTGAGCATTTCGGCCAGGTCCCGCATAGCATCAAAGTCTTCGGCTCTCACAGCCTGTGACGATTTGACCTCCAAAACCACCACGTGCCCCCGCCGGTCCTCCAGGATGAAGTCGATCTCCCGCCCTGACGCGGTTCGATAGTGCATGATTTCCACCGCGGCATTCGACCAGGAGACCTGCTTCTTCAACTCATTCGCGACAAAATTCTCCAGCAAGTGTCCCATCAAAACCCGATCCTTGCTTAAGAGCTCCGGACCGGCACCGAGAAGATGGCACGCCAGCCCCGTGTCGCAGAGCATTACTTTGGGTGCCTTGATCAGCCGCTTGCTGAGATTAGCGCTCCAGGCCGGCAAGCGGTATACCAGGAACAGCATTTCAAGCAGCGCCAGGTATCGCTTTAGCGTTGAGTTGGGAATGCCCGCGTCGCGCGTGAGATCGGACGTGTTCAGCAGGCCGGAAGAACGGGCCGCCAGGAGTTTCAGCAGATTGGGCATGGCGGTTAACCCGTCGATTGTTGCCAGGTCGCGGATGTCACACTGGAGTATCGAAGTTACATAGGAACGATGCCACTCCTCCAGCCGCGCGCGGCCGCGTTTCAGGTTGCCCGGGAATCCGGATTCTGAAACAAGATCGGGCAGCGAGGTTCGGCTGAGAGTGGTAGCAGGAGGATCCGGCGGTCTCCCGCCAAAGACCGATGAAATGAAATTCTCCCGGATGCCGATCCGCTCACCCTGGGAGAGAGGCCAGAGCGCATGGATTTCCATGCGGCCGGCAAGTGATTCAGAGATGCGCGGCAGGCTGAGGACATTGGCCGAGCCGGTGAGCAGAAACATGCCCGGCCCGCGCTCGCGATCCACACGCAGCTTGATCGCGGGGAGAAGGGCGGGAACCTTCTGGACCTCATCGATCACGGCCGGCAACGCAAGTCTGTGGATGAAGCCCTGGGGGTCGGCGGCAGCCGTCGCCAGGGCCGCGGCATCGTCGAGCGTCTCGTAGCGGGCCTTGTGACGTTCCACCCAATCGACAGCCAGGGTGGTCTTCCCCGTCTGGCGCGCTCCTATAAGCAGGACCACCGGTGTGTCAGCCCAAGCATCTTCCAGTTTACGGGTAATATTTCTTCGTATCATGGCTGATAATTAGCCACTAAGTGGAGGATTTGTAAAGACAAATGTCTTCTGCCGGCCGGGCTTGCGCGGCCGTGGAAACCGGGGACGTTACCCTGTTTTGGTGAAAAATATCCTCTGCCGAAAAGCGGGGACGTCCGAATTGTTTACCAGATTTTTCCGGTCATCCGCTCATCAAAAACCAGGTAGACGGTTCGGACGTCCCCATATTTTCCCCGAGTCGCTGCTGACCTCGGGTTCTTTTGAGCCCCACCCGAAAGTTGCTCACAAGCTGCTATATCGCCGGCGGATGGAAGTGGACTTTATTCCATTTGGCGGAGTGGAACGTGCCGACGGAACGATGTCACCGGCTTCAGCTTTTCCGGAAGCATCCCATATTCGCTTATTTCCAAGAATTGAGCAGGGTCTTGCAGATTGACGCTGCGCAGTTCTGGAGATAATATGCCTACTCTTGATAGACATTTTTAAATGGGAGATGGTATGGATGCCTCGATTCTGGATTTGAGATATAAGACACGGGATATCCTGAAGGCATTGGAGAACCGGGAACCCGTCGTCATCCTGTATCACGGGAAGCCAAAAGGGACAATCGTTCCTCTGCCCGGCGAACAAAAGGCACGTGTGTGCGAGCACCGATTTTTCGGGATGCGCACAAGGGAGAAGGCGTCCGTAAAAGGCATTATGAGCAGGCTCAGGAGCGGCCGCCATGATTTTTGACACCGATGTGTTTATCTGGGTACAGCGGGGGAATCGCAAGGCTGCTTCGCTGATCGACGAGGAGGCTGAGCGATTCCTGTCCGTTCAGACTCTCATGGAATTGCTGCAGTGTGCGAAAAATAAAGAGCAGCAGAGAACGGTGAAGAGGTTTCTGGCCGATTTTGGATTCACGGTGCTGCCGTTTACGGAGAATATCGGGCATCGTGCACTGGTTTACATCGAGGAGTACGGTATTTCGAGCGGGATGCGGGCCGGCGATGCGATCGTCGCGGCCACGGCGATAGAAAACGGCATGATACTGGCGACCGGCAATTTAAAGCACTTCCGGCCGGTAAAAGATCTGGACTTGAAGATCTTCAGGCCCTGAAATCCCGGCGGATCGGGTGCCGGACCTGGGTGAACGGTGCAGAAGCGAGGGAACATGCTTTCAGGAGCGTCCAGGAACAGGTTTGGCTTTGATTTTTGCCCTCCTTTTCTGAGCGCAAGTAATTGACGCGAGAGGCCGGCATGACAGGATTCAAACCCAAGTTCTCAATCTCCAATCAGATAACCGCAGGCCTTACCCGAATTGAGCGGGCACGAGGGTTCCTGGAGGCTGCCACTCTGTCGGATGCTTGGATCCGGGAGATGGGCCATCGCGCCTTGATTCTCGAGGCACATCACACAACTCACATCGAGGGGACCCGGTTGACTCTCGAACAGGCTGAGCGATTGTTGGAGGGCTTGCCGGTTCCCGAGGCCGATCCCGACGACGCACGGGAACTGCTGAATTACCGGCGGGCGTTTGATTTCGTTTCCGAATTCCTCGAAAGCGGCGGGCCCATCACGGAAGGTCTGATCAGGGAAATCCACAAGCGACTCGTCGAAGGTGTTCGCGGCGGATCCGCGGCCCCTGGAGCGTACCGGCAGATCCAGAACTATGTGGTAAACACCGGCACCCGCGAGATAGTCCACACGCCACCGCCGCCGCACGACGTGCCGATCTTGATAGCGGAGTTGGTGGCGTGGCTTGCCGGCGAACACGAAATCCATCCTGTGCTCGTGAGCGGCATCGCCCAATTCCAGTTCGTGCACATCCACCCGTTCCTGGACGGCAACGGCCGCACCTCCCGGCTCCTCTCAACGCTGTGCCTATACCGGGCCGGGTATGATTTCAAGCGGCTGTTCACCATCAGCGAGTATTACGATCGCGACCGAGGCTTGTTCTACAAGGCGATCCAGAGCGTCCGCGAAAGTGGCATGGATATGACCGCCTGGATCGAGTATTTTGTCGACGGCCTTAGCACCCAGCTCACAGAGGTCAAGAAGCGCGGCGAACAGGCCATCCATCGAGACGTGCTCGTCAAACAATATCGCCTTTCTGATCGTCAAGCCAAAGCCCTCGGACACATCCTGGAGCACGGCAGCCTGAACATCCAGGACTTCGAGCGCCTATGTCCGGGTGTCAACCGCCGGTCATTGCAGAGGGACCTGAGGGCCATGATCGAAAAGGGATTCGTAGCTCAAAAATCGGCCAGCCCAACCGACCCGACCAAGCGATATGTGATCATTGAGGCTCCGCTGAAGTGATTGACTGTGACGCGGTGTGACACGGAGCTATGACAAGCTATGACATCGAGCTATGACATGAAGCGCGGGCGTTGGGAATGGGGGGATCGGGAAACCGGGAAACCGGGGACGCTGCCCTATTTTGGTGCAAAATACCCTATGCCGGCACAAAATAGGGTAGCGTCTCCGGCCTTCCGCCTCCGTTCTCCTCGAGCGCATCAAATCAGAACATAAGGCAAAGGCCGCCGATGCAACTCGCGACACTCGCGCGCGTCGCCGGCTTGCACCCAATTCGCGGGGTAATCCCTCCAGCGTTTCCGGTTAGTCGGGCGAGACCGGCTTTGTTAAACTTGAAAGATTTCAGCTGGATGGACGTGTTCGGGCAGGCAGGAGTTCCGGATACACCACCCCCCACTCGCCCGACCGAATAATGCGCAAGTTCTGTATAGTTTGAATTGGCTCCACACGCAAACGCGCGTTACGGTTCTTAGAGAGAGTTCCTGAATCTGGTACGATAGCACAATGGGCAAACGAGTATACATTGAGACAACGGTCGCGAGTTACTTCACTGCTCGCCCAAGCCGCGATGTCATGGTTGCCGGCCATCAGGAGGCCACTCGAGAGCTTTGGCCTAAGTTTGGTTCCGAGTATGAAGCCTACGTTTCGGCATTGGTGTACGAAGAGGCGGGAAGTGGCGATCCAGACCAGGCCCGAATGCGACTCGCAGCCATGAAACCATTCCGTATGCTCGACATTGACGAAGAGGCTAGGACGTTGGCTGAGAAGATCATTGCCGGCAGAGGTATACCCGAGGAGTTTCCGGAAGACGCTCTTCACATTGCCGTGGCTGCTGTCAACGGCGTGGACGTTCTCGTTACGTGGAATTTTGCCCTCATGAACAACGCGTTCACGCGCATTATGGTCCGGAAGATTGTCGAGAACGAGGGATACTTGTGTCCCGAAATCTGCTCACCTGAGGAACTGTTGGAGACCGACAAATGAGAGACCCGATTGTTGAAGAAGTGCGGAAATACCGAATGGAGCACACGCGGAAATTCCGGGGGGACCTCACTGCAATTTGTGCTGACCTACGTTCCATTCAAAACGCTTCAGGACACGAGGTTGTTCGACTCCCCCCGAGAAGACCGGAGCCAACAAAGGCATCCAGCCGGCGCGGAAGAGCGCGCGACTGATGCGAGGAACGGGGACTGCGGAACGGGGACTGGCCACGACAACGCCTTGATCGAATGTGATATCGATGGGCAGGAGGGACAGCCACCGATGTCCCCAGGCGCCGCCCTGCACGATATCTGAACGATACCGATAGGGTTTGCGATAGCTGTGACTGTCCCACCGATTATTTCCTTTTTGCCGTGAAATATGTTTCGGCCTCGCGAAACAGTATATGCGAGCTGTCGCCTGGTGATCTACCACGGGTCTGAAAATGAAGACTGAGGAGTTTTTTTATCTGGCGGAATTGCTTAGCGGAACAGAGCTAAAGGCGAAAGATGCCATCGACACTCAGAGCCTCGGCTCCATACTTGCAGACGACGACAGGACCATTGATTGCTCACAGTTCAACGAACTGCTTTTGCTTGTCCACAAGAACCGCGTCGAGGCGCCCTTTTTCGAATATTTCTTTGGCGCGGAATGCACGGTCGGCAAGATTCCCGATGGTGTTCAGAGGTTTCGGAAGAATGCCATGCTCCGTTATGGGAATTTCGTTTTTGGTTTCCGAACGCTGTCGAGGGAGGATCCGGGAGTTGTTTTCGAGCGGTTGCGCTTTGTCCTTTATGCCGATGACCAGCTGCCGCAGCGGCTAAGTCGTGAGGATAACGATCTTGTTGACAGAGGGCATGATCGATTAAAGGAAATCCTCTCGAAACGAATTTGGCCCTCGTTGCCGGGTGCCCGTTCATTTCACGAGTTGCAGAATGTAACGTCAACCGATCGGGAAAAGCTATGCAGAATTATCGCCACTGCCGAAAGAGCCATATATGATCGGCGCGCCAAAACGTTGCGCGAGTCGCATCCGTTAGCCGTGCAGGTGAATCTCGGTACCGGCGTCGCAAACGGGGTATTGGTCGTTCGGAGAGTAGAAAAATGCGCTGCGCTTCTTCGCTGTGTCCTGCTGAATGACATGGAGTTCGAGCTTGAGATGGAAGATGCGATGTGGTACCTTCGCGAAAAAATCAGCGGATGCATCTACCGTGTTGTAACTAACGACCGAAAGTTGAATAATTGTTTTTGGAATTTTTACCTACGTTGATTTGAAAGGATACCAAGCCCAATGTCGCCAGAGGTTCGTTTGATACTGAAAGGCTCTGTCCGCGAGGAGCGTTTGGAGCACCAGGAACGCGCTGATTACAGCCTGGAGCGTTTCGAAGAGGAACTTCGGAACCACTTGTATTCTGAGCGCGGGCGCCAAGTCCTGCAGCCCAATAGTGCCAAGTCTCCAAGGGGTACTGATAAGGGCAACCAGTAGTCCAGTTTTGAGTGTCTGAATCACGTCTTGGTATCGATTTCAAGATTCCTGCAGGCTCACATTCACATTCGGCAGAGGGGCTGACGACGCCCTTTTGGATTTGCGGAACGGGGACTGACGGCGACAACGCTTTGATCGAATGTGGTATCTGCGATTTTTCAACCACACAAAACCGCTTTAGATCCAAAAAACACGCCCAAAATTTGACTCCAAGCGGAAATATGCCGCCCTCGGGCGAAACGTTACAGCTGACGACGATGACCGCCGGGGGTTGATGCGCACAGAAGGTCCGCCCTCACGAGGATTGAGAATGGGACCCTTCCGAGGCGGGGCTGGATCAAAGAACCCGAACCAGGGCGGTCGCATGCCGAGGAACGGGAGAGCTATAATCCGACCGAGGGTGAAGATCATGGCATCCGATACCGCACAGGACATTTATAAAAACTCGATCAAGCCGATGCCCGCCGCTGAGCGGCTGTGTCAGGCGGAGAAGATCATCCACGATTTAACCGCACAATCGGATGGAAACGATCAGTTACCCATTTACGACTGGATGTCCGTTCGCGGAATCGCCAAAGACCCCCTCGTCGGAGAAGGTACGCAGAAAGGGGTTTCCAGGAACAGGCGTCTCCATCAAGGCCTGTTTCAGGAGGCTGTGCGGATCATCAACGAGCATATGCGAAACCTCTTTGACGAAAAGGAATTGGATCCGGATTCAGTCGTACCCGATGGACGAGTTTTCTCCCATCTGCTATGATAGTATTACATTTCTAACGAAGGTATAACATGGTGATAACAAAGGCTACCACAAAGGGGCAAGTGGTCATCCCCGCGGATCTCAGAAAAAGATTCAACATAAAAAAGGGCACGCGCCTTGCCATCTCGGAAGGGGAAGGAAAAGTAATCCTGGTGAGACCGGTCCCCGACGACCCGATCGAAGCGTCCAGGGGCATACTGAAAGGGAAAACGTCGCTCGTGAAGGCGCTGCTGAAGGATCGGCGCGAGGATGAACAACATGGATAGTGCCTATGTCCTGGATAGTTTCGCTCTCCTTGCGCATTTTGAGGATGAAGCCGGCGGAGATCAGGTCAGAATTCTTCTGAGGGCCGCCCAGGCGGGAAAAACGAAACTTCTTCTTTCGGTGATTAACTTTGGCGAGCTTTACTACAATACCTTCCGGGAACGAGGCCAGAAAAAGGCGGAAGAGATCTACTTCATCATGGCGCAGCTTCCGATCGTGATCGTAAACGCAGATATGGAAATCACACTGGAAGCTGCGAGGCTCAAGGGCATGCACTCGGTTGCCTATGCGGATTGCTTTGCCGCCGCCCTCGGTATCAGGGAGAAGGCGAAAGTGGTTACCGGAGATCCCGAATTCAAGAAGTTCGGGAAGACGGTGGCCGTTGAGTGGATTGGATAAAGCTGCCCATTCCTCATTTCCGTTGCCGCCTGTTTTTCCCCGATGCACTTGATGAGACCCACAAGCTCTGCTCGCTGTGTTGAAACCTGCCAGGACTAGCGCTTTCACGCGGCCATCTCCTTTCCACTCGAGGCAAAGCGTTCGCTTGATTGCGGTGACAGTCTAAAATCTAGCCCTCATTTCCCATGCCGCTCTGAGACGCGCTTCTATCGAGCAAGCACATACTTTTTAACTGAGACCGGTATGCTTTGCGCAGCTCCGTGAAGAATGCATCATAGCGGCCACTCTGGAAATCCGGAAAGGTCCACGGCAGCGTTTTCCAGCGCCCGTCTTCGAAGTGGAGCGTTACCTCGGCATAAATCCCGCCGGAGAGGTAAAGCCGGTGGTAATAGTTCTTCGTGGAAGCGAGAACGATTTTGGATTGCTCCAGGTAGCCCGGATCCACGTTTACGGGCCGCTTAACCGCTGTGAAAACGGATGCCAGCGCGGCTTCGATTCCGTTGGTCTTCAGCTTTATGGCTGCTATTTGCTCCGGCCCGATCAAGTTGGAGAAACCCAGGAAATATCGGCAGATCGGACTTCCCATCTCCCTGTCATAGTAGTGGGTGGAATCGAAAGGAAAGGCTTCACTGCGCAGGTCCACAGGCCCGAAGAGCGCCGACAGCCGTTGCTCCACTTCCGGCAGCAATTCAGGAATGGACGTGAGCACTCCTACAAAGAGCTTCACCGGTTGGACTGGACGGATTTTCCCCATGAAGCCTCTTCAAGCTTTGCTGTGCTCTCCGGCTGTTGGGTTTGCATAGCGAGTGGGATCCGGAATGCCTGCTTCGGCGAAGCCGTGGCGCCGGAGAATGCAAGAATCGCAGGAACCGCAGGCCGATCCGTCCGGAGAAGGATCGTAACAACTGTGAGTAAGAGAAAAATCAACTCCTGCTTCACTGCCGGCCCTGATGATTTCTGCCTTGGTCATGTGGAGCAGCGGAGCGTGAATGCGATACTTCACAGCGCCTTCTACTCCGGCTTTGGTGGCGAGCCTGGCCAGGTGCTCGAAGGCCTCGAGGAACTGCGGCCTGCAGTCGGGATAGCCTGAGTAATCGAGGGCGTTGACGCCGATAAAAATGTCGTGGGCTCCCAATACCTCGCACCACGCCAGGGCGAAACTGAGGAAGATGGTGTTGCGAGCCGGGACGTACGTGATGGGAATCTCGGAAGACATCTGGTGGAGATCTCTCCCCTTCGGCACTTCGATTTCAGCGGTGAGAGCCGAGCCTCCGAAGGCGCGCAGATCGATCTTGGCCACTACGTGTTGCATTGCTCCCAGGGAGGCGACGACGCGTCGCGCGGCTTCCAGCTCATGCCGATGCCGCTGGCCGTAGTCAAAGCTCAACGCATAGACATCGAAACCCTGCTTGTGGGCAAGCGCGAGCGCCGTGGTGGAATCGATCCCGCCGCTTACCAGCACAACCGCTTTTCTGTTCTTCCTCATTGTCTGCGCTCACCTACTGTTACTAGAGAGACTTGCCTCAGCCTAGCCGCAGCAATCGAATCAGTAGCATTCAATAAGTTTGGAGAGACTGTTGACTATAGTCTCAAGCAGCCAGCATGCAGCCGGCAATATCCAACTTAGGGCCTGTTATGAAATAACCGGTGCACTTTGGCGCGAGCGCCGGGCGGGCAGATGCAAAGCGCCGCGACGTAGGCGATGCCGGTGTGCATCGTCGAGGAGCGGCAACGCCGCAGATGCCCGCCCGCCGCCGCGCCCCTTCGGGCTGCGGCCCGCAGGCCCGCTGGCTTTGTTGCGCGCTCCTTACATACCACCTCGGGTATGCTCGTCGCGCGCGCCTCGCCAGCGGGCCTGGGGGCCAGCAGCAAAGTGTACCGGTTATTTCATAACAGGCCCTTAGATATTCTCTCTGGGCTTTCGCTGCCTGCCGCCTACTGCCTGCTGCCGGCTCTCCTATTTTAGCCCTTTGCCTGCGCCGGCCGTTTATTCAAGGAGGCGAAGAATGCAGAGGAACCCGGCGACTTCTTTTCCATGAATGCCTTGTGCTCCGCTGCGAGATCTTCCAGGTGCTTGAGGTAGAAGGGCATGTTGCGCATTTTTCGCAGGTCCAGAACGGCTGCGCGCGCCTTCTCCCAGAAAATGTGGAATTCCGAAGTAGTCTCGAACAAAAGTTCCGTGTCCAGGAGTCCCTTGTGGACAAATACTGCCACCATTTCCCAGTAGGTCAGTACCTGTCGGAAATAGGCGTTCTTGTCGGTTCCGGGAGGATACTTATCCAGGAATTCCTTGGCGCTCTCCGCGTAAAACTCATCGACTAAGAACTTCCTCGCCTTGCGCATGATCTCTTCGCGCCGCATATCATAAAGCTTTAAAACAAGATCCACATCCGCACGTGTTGCTTCTGCCATATATGTCCTCCGTGATTCGGTGACAGCGTAGCCTGTTACCAAGGGCACTGGGTCAGGTTTTTCTGACGCCCTCCAGGGCTTACGATTTATCTTCAGGTGATCCCGGGCTCGTCTCGCTCGCCCGGGGCTACTCTCTTTCGGCCCTCCGGGCCTATTTGTATGGGCCAAGCCCCGAAGGGGCGCCAGAGAATAGCCTGGGGTGAGCGAAGCGAACCCCGAGGTATTTCATCACAAACCGAAAGACCCACAAGCTTAGCTTAGTGCCATTCTGGCCTGTCACCGAATTTTCATGTGTTAAAATTTACTATTTTTGGGGAAAGCATGCTTCAAATCAAGGGCCTGGGCAAGGCGTTTCGTGGCGAATGGTTATTCCGCGCGCTGGATTTTCAAATCAACGAGCGCGATCGCATCGGTCTCGTCGGAGATAATGGAACGGGTAAATCCACATTGATGAAAATGCTTGCCGGCCTGATCTCTCAAGACGAAGGAGAGGTGATCGGAGCCCGCGAGTTGACCTTCGGCTATCTTCCCCAGGACGGCCTGTGCGCGCGTGGGCGGACCGTTTTCGAAGAGGCTCTTTCTGTTTTTGAGGATTTAAAGAATCTGGAGAGCGAATGCCGCCGGCTGGAACACGAGCTGGCCGAAATGCAGCATTCGGGCGCGGAGTATGAACATAAGCTCGAGCGCTACTCCTCGGCGTCGCAGCAGTTCCGCCTGCAGGGAGGCTACACGCTCGAGGCCAAGGTGGGCTCCGTGCTGCACGGCCTTGGCTTCTCGCAAAGCGACTGGCATCGGCCCTGCGAGGAGTTCAGCGGTGGCTGGCAAATGCGCATCGCCCTCGCCAGGCTCCTTCTTCAACAGCCGAGCCTGCTCTTGCTCGATGAGCCTACCAACCATCTGGATCTGGAAGCCCGCAACTGGCTCGAGGAGTATCTGCAGAACTATCCGCACGCCCTGGTTTTGGTTTCACACGATCGTTACTTTCTGGACGCTACCGTGAAGCGCGTTGTCGAGATCCGCAACCGCTTGGTGCATTTCTATAAAGGAAATTATGGGGACTTCCTCCGCCAGCGCGAAGAACGGCTGGCGCAGATGGTGGCGGCTTACGAGGCTCAACAGAAGGAGATTGCCCGTATCAAAGCTTTCGCCGACAAGTTCCGCTACAAGGCCACGAAAGCTGCCCAGGTTCAGAGCCGCCTGAAGGATCTGGAGCGCATGGAACTGATCGAGCTCCCGCCCGAGTCCAAGCCCATCCGTCTGCGATTTCCCGAAGGGCCTCGGACCGGTAGAATCGTGCTCGAGCTGTCGGACGTCACCGCGGGCTACGGTGAGACATCGGTGTTTTGTGATCTGAACCTGATTCTGGAGAAAGGCGAACGCGTAGCGCTCGTTGGTCCGAATGGCGCGGGCAAGTCCACGTTGATGAAAATTCTAGCAGGCCGGCTGCCACTGAGGAAAGGGGAGCGCAGGGAAGGGCACAACGTCGCCGTCTCTTACTTTTCGCAGGACCAGGACGATCTGTTGACCTCGACCAGGACTGTGTGGGAAGAGGTTTATTCGGTTGCGCCGAATTACATCGTGCCCCAACTGCGAACGTTGCTCGGCTGTTTCCTCTTCTCGGGAGATTCCATCGAGAAACCGGTGTGCGTTCTGAGCGGCGGCGAGCGGAGCCGCCTAGTACTATGCAGGCTCCTCCTGTCTCCGGCAAACTGCCTGCTCCTGGATGAGCCGACCAACCACCTCGACATTCGCTCCAAAGACATCCTCATGGACTCACTGCGGGATTACGAAGGCACGCTCGTCTTCGTAAGTCACGACCGGTACTTCCTGGACGGCCTCGCGACAAAGGTTCTCGAGATAGGGAATCAGAAAGCGATACCTTATCTGGGCAATTATGAGGACTACCTTTTCAAGAAACAGGCCGAACAGGAAAGAGACCAGGCAGTCGCCACAGGGGAGCCCGATGACGAGGTTTCAAAAAGGAATGGCAATGGGCCGGAGGCGCAGGGGCGTGCGAGAAAGAGGAAGGTCAATCCTTACAGGATCCAGCAACTAAGCGAGAAAATCGAAGGGGTGGAAGCTGCAATTCACACGCATGAGACGCGGATCGCCGTGTTGGCCCAGATGCTCGCCTCAGAGGCTCTCTATCGCGACTATCAGCTTTTCCGCACGACAATGGATGAGCACGACCGGCTGCAACAGGAATTGAATCGCTTCATGGAAGAATGGGAAAAGCTGCAGACCGAGCTTAGTGCTCTACAATCCGACTGACGATTTACGATTGACGATTGAAAAGCGGGAGACTGTAAGTACTCTTAATGGTCAGTTTTTAAATCGTCAATCGTCAATTCATTCCGTTGTGGATATCCGGAATCGTTGTGTTTTCACCCACACGTGCTCCCGCTTGAGGATGAAATCATCGTAAACTCCCTTCAAGACCACCGCGATCCACAGTTGGCAGTAAGTGAAGTAAGCCAGCGCGATCAGCACGATGTTTAGCGGCGAGTCCTCCTTCTCACGCGTCAGTGCAATGACCAGTTCGAGGATAAATAGGAGGTAGGCGAATAACCAGACTTCGCTATACGGGCCGGGTACCGGAATAGAAATCAACCCCGCGAGCGCCACGAGAAAGAGGAGGTCGGAAAGCAGAATCGCCATAAAAAAGACGTAGTAAACCGCCATGGCGTAGAACAACTCGAGTCCCACAGCCCTTGGCTTGATCTTGAAGACCTGCGTGAAGTACTTCTCCAGCACGTAGTTGTTCCCGCGCGCCCAGCGCACCCGCTGCTTGAACCAGACGCGGAGCGTTTCCGGCTCCTGCTCCCATGTTACGGCGTAGGGGATAAACTTGATCAGGTAGCCCGCCTGGTAGATCCGGATCGACATTTCGGCGTCTTCGGTAAGAGCCTGCTCGTCCCAGCCGTCGAGTTCTTCGAGCAGGGATCGCCGGATCAGGTAGTTGGTACCCGGCAGCGTCGACATCCGGAGCAAACGCCACCGGCCTGCCTGGATGATCCACTGGTAGGCGAGCGATTCCAGGTTTATGAAGCGGGTAAGCAGGTTTTTCTTTTTGTTAATGCAGCGGAACTTCCCGATGACGGCACCCAGGGCAGGGTTTGCGACAAGTTGGCGCGCCAGATGAAGGACCGAATCAGGCTCAGGTAAATTGTCGGCGTCAAAAATGCCGATGATATCGTGCCTGCACTGCTCGAGGCCTTGGTTCAGAGCGGCGGATTTGCCTCGTACCGCAAATTCTGCCGGGACATTGAAAAGACGCACGCGTGCATCGCGCGCGGCGATGGCCGCCACCTGGCTGGCAGTATCATCCGTGCTCCCGTCGTTAATAACCAGAATCTCCAGGCGGTCGCTCGGGTAGTCCAGCTTCAGCAGTGCCTTCAGTGTGTAGCTGATAACCATGCCTTCGTTGTGGGCTGGGATCATCAGAGAAACGGCCGGAAGCTCCAGCGGCACATTCTGCAGCTTGCGCCGCTGCCGCTCGATCCGGAACCCATAGAGGTATCCGAGCAGAAAGAGGATGAACTGGTACGCCAGCATGAACCAGATGACGATGACGCTGAAGACGAAGAGATAGTCTACGATGATGTGCGAGAACACCAGGGAACCTCAGGATCTCGAAACGCTCGACAAGTTGGATTCGGACTTGCTGACTGCCCGGCCAAGGGCCCGCCGGGCAAGAATTGCCAGGTAGAGCAATACCATCAAACCGCAGGCCACCCCACCGAAAATCACGATGAGGGTAGAGCTATAGAGGCTGGTCGTGTCGAGAATAACGCTAGCGGTGCTGTCCGCGACGATTTCGACTTTGTGCTGGCCTCGCGGAAGCCGGAGACTCCAGTGGCCGGCAAAGGGAATGGGCTTTTCCCACCAGGGCTGACCGTCGATGATGACGCCGAACGGCTGACGGTTGAGCAGGATGAGACTTCGCATGTAGGAGTCGTAGGAAAATTCCAGGCCACGCTCGGTCGGCACCAGTGTATCAAGATTCCCGGTAAACCTTACCAGGCGGACGTCCAGAACAGAGGTGTCGACCAGGGTCCACCTGGGTTTGACCTCGGCAATACTGTGAGTTCCGCCGGGGATCATCATCTCGTTTTCGCCCCATCCTGGCCAGAGCTTGCCGTCCACGCGAAAGTTCTGCCAGTTTCCTGGGGTGGCGAGGAGCACAGACCGGTCCGATTCCGTTACCCAGGAGTTCCATTTCCGCTCAACGCTGGCGTTATGAGCCAGGACGTTGGAAAGCACGACCAGGTCCTCGAAAGGTGTCGACCATTCGCTGTAAATGCCGGCTCGTCCGCATGCCTGGCTGGCAGCGATCAGCGCGTGAGCCAGCTCCGTGCCAACGCAGAGCTGTGTCGGCGAATGGGAGTGGGTGATGTCCCGATTTACCACGTTGATATCGAACATAAGCCGTCGCGGATCACGCACCAGGCCAAGATACGTGCTCGTGAATTCCTTATAGCGGTCGGGGCTCTCGGCCCACAGGTGCGAAGGATCTTCTACCTGTAGTGTAACCGGAAACTGATCCATCAGTGAGAGGATCAGGTGAGAGTCCACCCCAGTGTCCCTCGTCAGAGTGCCGGAATGCAGGCTGTCGAGCATGGTGACGATAATTTCCATGTCCCGTTCTTGCGCCAGCGGCGTGATTTTTTCGAGCAGCGCGCGGTGCCAGGCAAGCACCCTCTGGCTCCGGTAATCGTTGAACTTCTTGAAGGCGGCAGGATTCTCTTTCCAGTAGTATGGGGAAGCCGGCTTGAAGAGAAGGGCCGGATCGAACCCTCCGGCCGCCTTGAACCCCGAGCGCGTCGTGGCTCCCATGGGGAGGTACTTGCTGGGGTTCTCCGGGCCGTTGTCGGTGTCGTAGTTCAACTCCGCAATGTTGACGCCGTCCCAGGGGTATTTCCTGAGCAGATCTTCCGCAAATGCGAAAGCCGCATCCTGGCATTCGGGTATGTCCAAGTCCATATGGAGACGCCATCCCACTTCCCCATCCTGGCCGGTCGCGGTCTTGGCGCGCCATTCTGCATGATCGTCCCAGAATTTCTTGCTGACATGAGGCAGCTCGAACCAGGCATAAACAAGGATGCCGTTCTTGTGGCAGACATCGATCAGGTGGGCGTAGTCGTATGTCCACGATGGCCAGAAGTGATAAGCGGCAGCATAAATGGCCCGTACGCCCTGCTTGCGCCATTCTTCAGCAAGTCGATCGGGATCCCTCGACGGACGGTCTCCGGTCCCCGGGTCGAAGTAAAGCTCGAGCTGAGCTCGCTGCAGCGGCAGGCGGAGGCCGAAACCCTTCAAGACATAGTGGACGAAATAGGGGTAGCGCGTGTAGCCCAGCGGCGTGATGGGATCGAGGCGCGCGCCGAGGTACAACAGACGACCCTGCTCATATCCTGTCAGTACCGCGACCGGTATCTCACTCGCCTCATCCCGTGCATATATGTCGAGGGGGTTGCGAACCGTGAACCGAGTAACAGGGGCAGGCGGATTCCACGTGGCGCGCCGCGACCCGTTATTCGTGCTCTTATAAAGCATGTCCAAAACAGAGTGGACCCTGATCGAGCGCTTTTCGCTTCGAATGCCGAGATTTTCGCTTAGCGCGCTGGGCCCGTCCAGAACGAGCCGGCCGCCGTCACGCACAAATTCCTGGATCGATTGGACCTGTTTTGGAGAGAGCTTTGCAGCGGTCGCCCGAGGTGCTACCAATACGGTGTCCTGCTCCAGCCAGCTCTTGGAAAAATCCTGCCATTTGCGCGGGGAAACGCGGAAGCCGAACGCAGAAAAGGCGCTCTCGTAGCTTTTCTGGTTGTTCCATTCGCCGCGGGTGAGCGTGTCGTCCCACAGGATAAGGACCTGCGGCTGCCTGAGCAAGTAGGCGCCCTGAATCCGAGGCTCGAGTTTCTTCCGAACCCAGGACCGCAGTCTCGACCAGGCGCTGCGCGGTGTGGGTTCCCTTTCTGTTACGACCTCTGTGACTCCTTCCATTATCAGGGTCCCGTCAGGCGGTACAACGCCCGGATCACGGACGACGGTGTCCAGCGGTCTCTGCGAATAGGATTCGGCCGTCTTTCGTCCATCATCATGGAGTATGAAGCGATGGAGGTAGCGGCCGTGAATTGGCAGTTGGACCGAGGCCGTGTGGGTCTGGACCAAACGGTCATCCATCTGCACGCGAAGGTCGTAGTCCCCGATCGAGATGAATCTATAACCAAGGTTCTCAATGCCGTCGACGCATTGCTGCAGATATTTTATGTCCAGGAAGGCGTGGAAGAAGAATGACGCTACGCCGTCGCGCACCACCTGCAGCCGTTCGCAGTCCGCGATCATCGCTGCCGGGTCGGGTTTCTCCAAGCTTATGTATCCCAGGGATTCCGGAATAATGAACCGTCCGAAACGGTCAACGGACGTATAGGGAAAGAAGTGCCCGGTGTCCGCGCGGTCGAGCGAGCAGACGCGATCGTAAGCCGAGCTGAAGTATTTGGCGATGGTCTGATAGTCCACTGCGGATGCGACATAGTGCGGCGTTTCCCAGCTTACGGGATATATCCCGTTTTTGAAGCACTCCTCGAGTCCTGCACGAAGCTTCTTCTCAACGAGGGCTGCCGAGTCTCCCTGGATCGTTCTGCCTCCCTTCTCGTCCCAGAACTCATAATCGTCGCCGCTCTTTCCGCTGCCGTACTGGTGCGTCGAGCCATGCATCACGACCATGCCACCCTTGGCAACCATGTAATGAATGGCTCGGACGAACTCAGGGCGGTCCGACAGGTAATACTCGGTGTTGTTTTCGGGATCCTTGTAGATGGGAATCAATGAAATCTGGAATTGGATCTTCCGCTCGGAAAGAAAGTCGGCGACTCTTTCTAAATTCTCCGGTTCCTCCTCTACCGAAACATCTTCAATCCGAACGAGCGCTTTGCGCTCTTCCTGGTGTGACATTCGGAAGAAGTCATGCAGGAGATCACAGAAGGCCAGGTAGCGATCCCCCACGTCGGCGAAACCAAAGGGAGTATCGGCGCAGTACCAAAAAGATCCGGAGCGGACGATATAGGGCCGTAACTGCCCTTCGGCGTTCTGTGCGCTAGCTAAAACTTGCACCCTCGGCGGATCCAGTATCTCAATGGGGAACAGGAAGGGGTCGTTTTTGGTCAGGGTTTTGCCTTTGTAGACGACATTCTTAAATCCTTGCGGAATTCCCGGGCCGCTCAGCCGGAAGCCGATCCTGCTGGTGAAATGCGCATCCGCGAGGAGGTCGTACAGGTGCCGCCCGATCCAGAATACTGGGACGGATGTATTCCGGACGTCCGCGATCAGGCTGTGCGGGTAGGTCACCTTGCGACTGTCGACAGCCAGCATGATCACGAACTTGTGTTTGTTGATCTGCCCCGGCCTGTAATCCTCCAGGGAAACAAGCTGACCCTTCAAGCCGAAGTGCCCCAAGAGATCGAGCATGTTGTTGCCGTCCACCACTCCGGAGGGAATCGGTCCGGGAAGGCTGTCGTGGATGATGAGAACCTCTGCCGGAGGAGGTGGGGGTGACTTCGGTTTGGACGCGCAGATCACCGCAACCGAGACGAGCAGAAGAACCAAGATAAAACACGCGCGCAGGCGTTTTAAAGCAAGGCTCATAAAGATCCTCAATCGGTTTTTCTCAAACAATATGCGAAGGGCTCCGGACTTGTTGCACGTCCTGCCAGGAATTCCAAAGCCTGCAGAATTCGTTCGCAGGCATGGCCGTCTCCGTACGGGTTGATCGCCTCTGCCATTCTACGGTAAGCCGCAACATCCGACAGCAGTTCGGACGTGGTCCCGACAATTTTGCTGGGATCAGTACCAACCAGCCGCACAGTCCCCGCGACCACACCTTCGGGCCTCTCCGTGGCGTCGCGCAGCACCAGCACTGGCTTGCCCAGCGCGGGGGCTTCCTCCTGAATGCCGCCGGAGTCGGTCAGGATCAAATAGGATGCCTTCATGAAGTGAACTGTTTCGAAATAGTCGATCGGATCCAGTAGTACTACCCGATCCTGCTTCTTCAGGCGTGGCATGACCGTATCCCGCACCGCTGGACTCAAGTGCACCGGAAAAACTACCAGAATATCAGGAAACTTCGCTACCAGGTCCAGAAGCGCACAGCAGATTCGTTCCTGTGGCTTGCCCTGGTTTTCCCGGCGATGCGAGGTGACGAGCACCATCCGCAGCCTTTCCGCGGCTACGCGCGCGAGAATCGGGTGATTGCATGAACGGTTCCATCTGAGGACGTCCTGGAGCGCGTCAATCACGGTGTTGCCCGTGACCCAGATACTACTCGAAGCAATGCCCTCCGAAAGCAGGTTCTCCCGCGATTCCTCCGTAGGAGCGAAATGTGCGTCGGCCAGCACGGTGGTGAGGTGCCGGTTGATCTCCTCCGGAAAGGGATAGAACTTCTGCTTTGTTCTTAAGCCGGCTTCGACGTGCGCGACCGGAATCTTGTGGTAGAAGGCTGCGAGGGCGCCTACGAAAGTGGTTGAAGTGTCTCCCTGGACTAGGACAAAATCCGGTCTTACCTGTGAAAGCACCGAGTCGAGCCCTGTTATAGCGTGAGCCGTGATCTGGGCGAGGCTTTGCCGCGGGCGAATAATATGCAGGTCGTAGTCGGGTTGAATAGAAAACAGGTCCAAGACTTGGTCCAGCATCTCCCGATGCTGGGCGGTGACAATAGTTGCAGGCTGGAATCGCTCCGGGAATTCTTTGAGACGCCCGATAAGAGGAGCTAGCTTGATGGCCTCGGGACGAGTGCCGAAGATGATGGCAATCCTTAAGGGTTTGGCTCCAGGTTCAACCAAGCGGTTTTTGACGGGTACGATAATGCAACGTACACCGGTCCTCCATGCAAAAAGCAGCGGACAATAATACCATTTTCCGGGGCCGCGGATTTCCAAATTGCAGCCTCGAAATCCATGGATTAGCCTGTTGAGAAAAAGTTTCAGGAATTTGCATCTCACAACAGAGATGCAGAAATCGCCGAGGATCTCCGAGGGCTCCGTGCCCAAGTGGTATTCACACAGATTTGTAATGCGTTAGTCTGGGATGGATTGGCAGAGATGCCTTGCGGGTCTTCGCGTCTTTGCGCCTTGGCGGTGGCTTTTAAAACCTAACCGCAAAGACGCAAAGACTCAAAGAACCACCAGAGTTACCTCCCGAGAGCAACGCATTACACGTGTTTTACGAATTGATTGGGTCTCTCGATAGGAAATGTGGTATCCTTATAAGTTAAGCCACGATTTGGCAGTCTTTCCTGCAGCGAACCGACGGGCACATTCCAATAGATCGTACGATCCGGAAAGTGAGTCGTTAGTATTGAAAGCTCGACTTCTGGCGCCAGATTGCTTTAACAGAACATGTTTCATCCTATTAGCCCTTCCGGCCGAATCTGCTTTCATGAAGGTGATCAATGAATAGAAAGTACCGTCAGCCCGGTTATCAGGATAGCGATCGAGAGCGGAAACCCAAACCGCCGCCACGGCCCAAGGGCGTGGGAGGGCGCGTAGAAACGCGTTTCCACCTGATCACGCGATGCAACAACTGCGCCGCGGAAATACAGGTCATGGATCAAATCCAGTCTACCGACAAGTGCAAGAATTGTGGTACGGATCTTCACACCTGTCGGAACTGCCTGAACTTTGATCCCTCGGCGCGCAACGAGTGCATGAAGCCGGTCGAGATGCGCGTAACAAACAAGAGTGCCAACAATCTATGCCCTTTCTTCGAGCCCAAGGTCCTCGTCGAAAAGCAGGGGAGCGGTGCGGCGCCGAGTAAGGCTGATAGCCACCGTCAAGCCTTCTACGATCTCTTCAAAAAATAACTTCCGCGTCCCTGTGTTCTCAGCGTCTCAGCCGTGAAATTCCGCCCAACTTAGAGGCGCTTGAAGTTCCACTGCAGCACAAATCCCGCAGAGTTTTGCTGCTGCTGTCCAAGAGCGCTTAAGTGGTGAGAGCTGAAGGTCAGAAGCACCTCCGTTCCAGGTACATAACGCGGGAGTTTCACAATGGCGGAAAGGACGAAATTAACCAGCGAGAAGTTCACCTTCCCCAGGTTGTCCTGCTGGTGACGGTAGTCCACGGCAGGAACGAACGCTAAGGCGTCCGCCAGGAATGAAAGACGCGTGTTGCACTGAAGGGTCTGAGTGAAGAGGAGTTGCGATGTCTGATGCAAGGTCAGGTTGTTCGTTTCGTAGTGGAAGTTCAAACGCCTGTTCTTTTGGATTTCCATGCTTGCGTCTCCGATCAGCCCCCACGTGTCCCAGAGCGGCTGGAATGCCATTGCGTCGATCCGGCTGCCGCGCAGGTAGGCCATTCCCAAGGTGAAGTGCTTGAGGCCTTTGTTCGCTGAGAAACGCAGGTTGTTCTCGCTCTGGGGTTTCCCGGCCAACTCCTGCCGAATCCACATCCCAATCGCGGAGAACTGAGGCCAGAGCTTGGGTGAATACGTCCAACGCACACTTTCCGTGTGAATGCCCAGGGAGGCCAGGCTCAGAGCCCGGCTCTCCGCCATCGAATCCGCCTGGTTTACATACTCGAACTGAAGTTTCTTGTGGGTGCGCCGAACATTTACTGCGAAAAGGCCTCTGCCCCGTCCTTTAACGGGGATCGCCGGATTTACGAATCCTTCTCCCTGGTTTCGGTAGGTGGCGCTCATATCCGCACCTGCCAGCTTCCCCGTGAGTTGTGTAAATAGTCCGCGCGTCTGCTCGTTTTGCTTTCCGGGAGATCTCACGGCCTGCCAGAATTGCGACAATTCGGTTTGGAGTCTGAAATTCTTCTTGAAGTTCTTCGCGAAAGTAAAGCCGGTTTGGGCGCCTTTGCCGGGCGTTGCGGGGTCGCCCTTCGCGGGCTTATCGGGAGAAGCCTGGAGGAAGTATCCGGACAGTTGAGCACCCCAAAAGGACTTGGGCATTGCCAGGGCCAAGCCCGTCAGCTTGCGGGCGGTGGAAGACTGGACAAACCGGCGGTTGTATCCGGTGCTTCGGAATGTGGAGAGCGATCCCCACTTCTTCGTGAGACGGAACTCCGCAAGTTCATAGCCTCCCGGCAATCCCAGGAACTGCTTTCCGGAAAGCAGTGTGGGAGCCTCATTTGAGAACTGAAAGGAATAGGTCTTCGAGCCCGCGGTGAACTTGAAGCGGTCTGTACTGAATTTGCCAAGACGATCCCAGGGATTGATATGCTGAATCAACTCGGTCTTCAGAAAGGAAGGAAGAACGAAGATGCCCTGCTTCTTATCCTGCGACTGGGCCCTCAGCGCAGGACACGCCAGCACCAGGAATACGCCAATGAAGAGGGCTGCAAAATGGCGACCGCGCATCATTTCGAAACCCATGAGAGTGGGACGATAATCAGTTGATTCTGAGAATACAATGCTCCCGCCGGATCTACAACCGGAATCAGAGGCCGGTTGACGAAGATCTCCGTGATCTCTGTGCCTCTGTGGTGCTAGTCTTTCAGCAAAACATCTTTGAGGTTGCCATGAACCTAGCGCTCGGCTTTATCGGAACGGGCAACATGGGATTGCCCATTGCGAAAAACCTTCTGGAATCCGGCTATTCTCTCCGGGTTTTCAACCGGACAGCCGGCAAGGCTGCTTGTCTGGCGGCACTGCGTGCGGAGCTGGTTTCCAGCTACGACGAGACGGCGGAACCGGGTGGAATCGTCTTCACCATGCTTTCGGACGACAGCGCATTGGAACAAGTCGCGATTGGGGGCAACGAACTGGTGAAGGCCCTGGGGGCTGGCGGAATACACGTCTCGCTGAGTACGGTTTCGCCGGCGGCTTCGCGCAGAGTGGCCGAGCACCACAAAGCCTTCGGAGTTTCATACCTGGCAGCCCCGGTCTTCGGACGGCCGGAAGCCGCAGCCGCTCGTATGCTCTGGATCTGCCTCTCCGGCGCACAGGCTGCGAAGGCGCGCGTCGAGCCGATCTTGAAGACGCTGGGCAGGGGAGTCACGGATTTCGGCGAGGATCCCGGAGGCGCGAACGTGGTAAAACTGGCGGGAAACTTCCTGCTTGCCTCTGCCGTGGAAGCCATGGGGGAGATGATCGCCTTCGCGGAGAAGAATGGAATCGCCCGCGCGCAGATTATCGATCTCATGGCGTCGACACTGTTTGCCTGCCCGGTATATCAGATCTACGGCAAGGCCCTCGTCGCCCAACGCTATCAGCCGACCGGATTCCGTATGGAACTGGGCTTGAAAGATGTCAGCCTCGTCCTTCAGACCGCTGCGGCGAGCAAAGTGCCGATGCCGCTGGCAAGCCTCATACGGGACCGCCTGCTCACGGGCGTGGCCAAGGGGCGCGGGGATTGGGACATGACCGCTTTCGCGCTCGCGGCCGCGGAGGACGCGGGTATAAAACCTCCTGAATAGAGACCGTTTTATCCTCCGTGATCTCTGTGCCTCTGTGGTGATACAATCGCACCGATGCGGAGGTGAATCTGGCCTGGTGGCTGGCCTGGACTTCAAATCCAGTGGGGTTCACCGGAAGGTGGGCTCGGTGGGTTCGATTCCCATGCACCTCCGCCACTTTTATTTTCAATAACTTAACCTGCCTTAATCCTCACTGTAAACATCGTTGCAAGATCATCAGAACAGGCCCGACTGTCCTTGAATTGTACTTGTTCTGAAAAAATCGCCCGCGGTTTCATCTCCGTTTCGAACGTGAGTTTGGCAAGCTCGGGCACCAGGGCATTTCCCAACTTCCCGTCGTCAGCCGGAAGAACACCTCCAAGCTGCGCGGCATTATCGGCATGGACGACATTACCGAGGCCCTGTCAAAGGAGGAAGCGGAAGCCGCTGAGGACGAATTCGAGGACGATGAGGTTTCCGGAGAGTCCCGCAGTCGAACAACATCGAATCCCGCGGATTCATAGGCGGAACCGGCTTATCCATTGATTAATATGACGTGGTTCAAGCCCGTCAGGAGATTTGACGCTATCTTGGTGCCGATGGATAAAGGGGCCAAAAGACCGGCAAGAGCAAGAGGACAATACCTGCCAGTATGACCGTCAGGAGCCAGCCTGTTTTCACGAAATCCAGGAAACGGTATTTCCCTGGTCCGTAGACCAGGATGCAGGAAGGCTCGAAGGGCGTTATCATCGAGATCGAGGCTGCCAGCATAGTCGCGATGGCGAAGGTGCGCTCATTGGCGCCCAGGCGGTGAGCGGTGTTCAACGCAACGGGAAGAACTACCAATGCGGCCGCAGCGTTGGACATCGGCTGGGTGAGAACAATTGTAAG
>Ga0315277_10002657_pt1 | contig 24755 bp, 24 predicted proteins | sample YL17G05_15_MG_FD_203695 | JGI IMG/M metagenome (GOLD analysis project Ga0315277, IMG submission 203695) | Sediment microbial communities from Yellowstone Lake, YNP, Wyoming, USA - YL17G05_15 | ecosystem: Environmental > Aquatic > Freshwater > Lake > Sediment | place: USA: Wyoming | collected... | reverse complement strand
GGGCCGATGCAAGCTCGAGGCGAGAGTCTTCAGGAAAGCCGGATGCGGGAAATCCGCCTGTCCGGTTTGTCGAGGGGGAGGGGCGAAAGCCCCTCCCTACTCTACCGGTTAATATTCAAGATTTTATTTTGTTCTCCACACGCAGATAGTCTGCAATGAAGTCGCCGAGGAGGTTGAAGGAGATGACGAGGAGGAACACGGCAAGCCCGGGGAAGATGGTGAGGTGGGGGGCGGTTCTGAGGAAATTGATGCCGTGGGAGAGGAGAGAGCCGAAGGAGGGAATTTTCTGGGTGCCCAGTCCGAGAAAGCTGAGAGATGCCTCAGCCAGGATTGCGCCGGCAATGCCAAAACTCGCCTGCACGAGCACCGGCCCGGCAAGGTTGGGAACCAGGTGGCGGAAAATTATTCTGACCCAGCCGGCGCCTAATGCGCGCGCGGATTCAAAATATGCCTTTTCCCGCTCAACCAGAACCTGGCCGCGCACCAGCCTGGCATATCCGACCCATCCGAGCAGGCTGAGCGCAAAGATGACATTCCCGATTCCGGGTCCGAGCACCGCGGCGAGCGCAATCGCGAGCAGGATTCCGGGGAAGGCCATCAGCAGGTCAATGATGCGCATCATCACCTGGTCCAGGATTCCGCCGAAAACCCCGGAGATCGCTCCGATCAAAAACCCGGCAAAGAGCGAAATCAGAACCACGCTCAACCCGACCAATAGAGAGACGCGCGCCCCGAAAATCATTCTTGATAAAACATCCCTCCCCAGCTTGTCCTGACCGAGCGGATGCGAAACGCTCGGGCCGGAAAGACCGGCGCAAAGGTTTTGCGCGTCCGGAGAATAGGGCGAGAGCAAGGGCGCGAAAACCGCGGCAAAAACAAAAAGCCCGATGATCAAAAGCAAAATATAGATTATTGGCTTCCGCTTCATTTTTCCCTCCAGAGCCGAACCCGCGCGTCCGCCAGCGCGTAGCAGAGATCCACCAGGAGATTGACCACCAGGTAGCTGAAGGAAATGATGAGCACACAGGCCTGCACGAGCGGAAAATCCCGGCTGAAAATCGCGTTGATCAAGAGCCTGCCGATTCCGGGCCAGGCGAAAATGGTTTCCGTGATCACGGCTCCGGAAAGGAGCGCGCCGAACTGAAGACCGATCACGGTCAGGATCGGGATCAGGGCGTTGCGCAAGGCGTGCTTGAGGATCACCGCGGCCTCTTTTAAGCCCTTTGCCCGCGCGCTTTCCAGATACTTCGCGCCCAAAACTTCCAGCATAGACGCCCGGCTCATCCGGCTCAAAAAACCGGACATTGCGAGTCCCAGGGTCAACGCCGGCAGGATCAGATGCAAGATTCCGTCTTTGCCCGAGACCGGAAGCCAGCCGAGCCGGATGGAAAAAAGGAGGATGAGCAAAGGGCCCATCCAGAAGTTCGGGACCGAGACCCCGAGCAGGCTGAAAATCCGGGCGAGGAAATCAAACCAGGAATTTTTCCTGAGCGCGGACAAAATCCCGATTGGAAGCGCGATCAGGATCGCAATCAGCATTGCCGACAGGGCCAGCTCCAAAGTCGCGGCCAGCTTGGGAAAAATCACTTCCAAAACCGGCTTCTGGTAGAAAATGGAAATCATTTTCCCCTGCAACAGGTCCGCGAAAAACAGGATCAATTGTCGGTGGAGCGGAAGGTCCAGATGAAGCTGATGCCTCAGATTTTCCACCTGACCGGACTGGGCGCTCTCGCCCAGCATCATCAAAACCGGATCGCCCGGAATCAGATGAATGAAGAAAAAAACCACCAGGCTCACTCCCAGAAGCACCGGGAAAAACCAGAGCAGGCGTTTCAGGAAATAACTCCTCATTCCCGCCACCTCGCCCGCGCCAGCCCGGTCCATTCTCCGCCCGGACCAAGCTCAAAGCCCAAAAGCCTTTGATCCGAAACCACCAGGTTATTTGAATACCAGAGGCTCACATAAGGCAGATCCTGCGCCAAAATTTTTTGAACCCGGGAGTAAAAAACTTTCCGCTCCGGCCGGCTCGGATTGGTCCGCGCCTGATCCAGAAGCTGATCCAGGCCGGGATTTTGATACCTTCCGCGGTTGGCGCCTTTGGGCGGAAGGCTTTGGGAATGAAACGCGGTGTAATAAATATCCGGCTCCACCACCCCGACCCAGGTCAAAGTGTAAATCTGGAAATTTCCCGCCTGGATGTCCGCGAATAAGGTTCCCCATTCCAGCGAGCGAACCTCAACATCAATGCCAACTTTTCCAAGCTGGTCCGCGATCGCCTGCGCGATCCAGATTCTCTGCTGGTTCTGGCTGGTCTTGTAAATCAGCTTGAAGCGAGGCTTGGGGCCAATGCCGTCCGGGTCTGGAAATCCGGCCTGGTCCAGCAATGTCATCGCCAGATCAGGATGGTAATCATAGGCCGCGACTTCCGGTTCATACGCCCAATGCCTCGGGGAGATGAGCGACTCGGCTTTGGTCACCGTGCCTTTGAGCAGACAGTTGATCAACTGGCCGCGGTTGAGGGAATGGGCGATTGCCTGGCGAACCGGAAGACTGCTCAAAATCGGATCGCGGAAATTAAAACCGAGATAAGTATAATTGATGCCGAGTTGTTCCGAAACCGTGAGACGCGGATCAGCCTTGAGCCGCTTAAGCTCATCCACCGGAATCGGGTTCTGAAGAATTTGAATCTCTCCCTTTTCCAAACTCAGCAGGCGCGTGGTATCCTCCGGAATGATCCGGAATTCAATCCGCTCAAAATATGGCCTGGCCCCGCGGAAATATGGATTTTGCCTGAGAGATAGTTTTGCGCCCGGCTCAAAAGATTCCACCTGAAACGGCCCGGCTCCATATAGCTCCTCGGTTTTCAACGAAGACGATTTACCCGCCAACTCAGCCGGCAAAATGCCCAGGTTAAGCTGGACCAGAATCGGCGCGAACGGCTCGGTCAGCTCAATCTTCAAGCGGAATCGGTCCAGAATCTCAATCGCCTGGATCCGGTCCGCCAGCTCCGCATAAGGCGAATTCAGGCCCGGCTGTTTCAGGCTTTCAATCGTGGCTTTGACATCCGCGCTCCCAAGCTCCCTGCCATTGGCAAAGCGCATTCCCGGCTTGAGCTGGAAGAGATATGTCCGCTCATCCATTTGCTCATAGCCGGAAACCAGGTTCGGCTCCGGCTCAAGATTCTCGCCGGTTTCAAACAGGCCCGGAAATACCAGGGGCATAATCTGAAGCGCGTAAGCGTCCCGCGCCAGCCTCGGGTCCAGCGTGCTGGGAGAGGCTTCCAGCCCGACCACGATTTCTCTGGGCTCGGGCGCCAGCCGCTCCCGCGAGCAGGATAAAAAACCGGCCACTGCAATTGCCAGCCAAACTCTTTTCTCAATCCCTCCTGCCATCCCGCTCTATCTTACCAGTGAAAGGATTCATCATAAAACCGCGCGGAAAGAAGAAGCTGGTTTGAATAATCGCGGGCAAATAGAATAAAATGATAAGCGGTGGATAATTTTGAAGGCGCGTGATATTATAAAAATGATAGAGGATGATGGCTGGTATTTGGTGGCAACCAAAGGCAGCCATCGGCAATATAAGCATCCGGAAAAACCAGGCAGAGTTACCATTGCCGGTCATCTCGGAGACGATTTAGCGCCCGGGACTTTGAACAGCATTTTGAAACCGGCAAAGCTGAGGGAGGCAAAATAAAATGCATCGCTTTCTGATCGTGATTGAAAAAGCGGAAAATAATTATTCGGCTTATTCCCCGGATCTGCCCGGGTGCGTAGCCACGGGCGCCTCGCTTGAGGAAGTCAAAAAAAATATGCAAAGCGCGCTTGAAATGCATATTCAGGGGATGATGGAGGATCACCAGCCCATTCCGGAGCCACATTCTTATGTGGAGTATATCGCAGTTTGAATATTAGGTTTGCGTTATTTTATGGAAAAACCCGGTCAAGGCCTTAAACGATTTTCCAGCGCGCTTGATCGCCCAGTGCGTATTGCCAAAAATTGTCCTGATTCCCGGTTAAGAAATTGACCTGGTTGTGGCGCTGGCGTCTCGCCTGCGTTTTGCAGGCCAATCGCCGAGCCTACTCCGCCGAAGGAGCTTCGGCTCCGAAGGCTAGACGCTCCAAAGCTATGGCGGCGGAGCGAGGCCCGCGCCACAATGGTAGCCAATCAAGCAGGACGCTTGAAGAAGATTTGAGCTTAACCGGGAATCAAACAAAGATTGAGCTTTTCCGCCAGGACTGATAAAATTACAAAACGATGAGGGAAGGCAGGAAGAAAATCCTGGTTCTGGATCCGGAGCCGTTTGTGCAGGAGCTTTTGAGGCTCAAGCTGGAGGCGGCCTGCGGAGAGGTGCTTTTTGCCGAGGATGAAAAGGAGGCGAAGAAGATTCTGCTGGAGCAGGAGGTGGACTTGATCATCCTGGAGATTCTTCATCCCCGACTTGACTCCTACCGATTTGTTCAGTGGCTCAAGAATCATCCGGGCCTGGAGACCATCAAGGTGCTGATCCTGACTTTCAAGAAAAAAGACCCGGAAATCTTTTTCCTCTATAATGTCTGGATCGCGGGCTACCTGGAAAAACCGTTCTTGCCGGAATTGTTGTCCAAAAAAGTGAAAGAGCTTTTGAAAGGCGCTGGCGGAAACTGATGGTCAAGATTGCGCAGTTTAAAGACCGGGAGGATTTAGTGGGCCGGCTGGAGACCGAGAGCCTGCTGGAGGTTGTGGACCATATTGTCAAACGGAAATCGCCGATGTATTTATGGATTCGTTTCGGGGGGGAAGAGGGCAATTTTTATTTCCGGGACGGAAAAATGATTTATGCCGGGTCGCGCTCTCTGCGCGGGAAGGAAGCCGGCTATCATCTGCTGGCGTTTAGGTCCGGCATTTTTCGGATCGTGCGGGGAAGGGAGCCGGAGACCGAGAATGTGGAGATTGACTGGCAGACTTTCCGGAAGAATTTTCTGGAGGAGCTGAAGAAGCTGGTCTGGAATTTTATTCCGGATCTGGAGGGGACATTTATCATCCGGATCGTGGATTTCAAATTTCGGGAATTGTTTTATCAATTTGAATCGGGCTCCCGGGCGCAGATGGAATTGCTGGATCAGCTTTTCCGGGCCGGGGCCGAGTCGGGCTTCAGGAACCTGGTCCGGGGGTTGGAGGAAAAGATTCGGGAGGTAAAGAACGAGATTTTCACGGCTATTTTTTATCTCCCGGAGCTGAGATATTTTATCGGAGTGGCCGGGGAGAAAAAGGAGCAGGAGACGATTAATCAATGGATGCGGAATCAATTCATTCCTCAGACCAGAGACGCGGTCAGCCTTGCCCTGCGCAGGTCAGACCTGCTTTCGGTCCGGGCCGGGGTTTTGGCCGTGGTTCCGAATAAATTGCTCGGGGAGCAGATTCATGCGGCGTTAAATTCAGCCGGCTTCAAGGTCTGGATTTGCCCGGATGGCTTTGAAGGCCTGGTCCGGGTGGAGGATTACCGGCCGGATTTGGTCATTTTATATTATGACCTGAACCGGATCTCCAGCCCGGAAATTTATGCCCGGCTCAAGCGCAAGGAAGAGAGCCAGATGATTCCGGTGATCTGTCTGGTGCCGGAACTTCATCAGAAAGAAATTCAAAAAGAAGCCTGCGGGGATATCTATTATGAATTGCCCTTTTCCGGCAAGAAGCTGGTCAAGATGGTTGAGAATCTGCTGGAGTTAAAATAAAATGCTAAAATAGGAACCATCGAGAAGATTACTTGACAAGGATGGCAAAATGTGCTTAAACTCTGCCCAAGAAACCAGGGGCGATACATAATTTCCAAAAGATGCAAGAAAAATTTAAAGAAGTTACGCAAAACTATCTCAATGAACTTCAGGAACAGATAAATATCGGAGATTGGCGGGAAGAGAGCTTTTATCCTACGCTAAAAAAACTGCTGGAAGAATTCCTGGAGATTTCCGGGAAAAAGAAATTTCACATTACTCCTCTTCCCAAAAAGACCGAGGCAGGAAACCCGGATTTCAGGGTCTGGGATGGAAGAAGTGAAATCCTCGGCTATCTGGAAGCCAAAAAACCTGGCACCAATCTCGACGACACAAAATATTCAGAACAGCTAAAAAGATATCTGGAAACCTTCCCAAACCTGATCCTAACTGACTTCTATGAATTTATCCTTTTTCGGGAGGGAAAGCAGATTGAAAGGGCGAAGATAGGAAGAGCCGTAATTGCCCAAAAGCTCAAACTGGCTCCTCCGGTAGAAAAAGAGGAAGAATTTTATCAGCTTTTAGAGAAATTTGTTGCTTTTTCCTATCCGAGAGTTTTTTCCGCAAAATCACTTGCTAGAGAACTTGCCAAAAGAACCAAATGGCTCAAAGAGGTGGTTAACGAAGAATTGAATAAAGGCGATCAAGACCTGAGCGGATTCTACCAAAGCTTTGACCAATTCCTGATCGGCGGAATTAAAAAAGACCAGTTCTCGGACCTCTATTCCCAGACCATCACCTATGGTCTTTTCACTACCCGCCTCCAATCAAAAGGTGAATTCACCCGGCAAAGCGCTTATGAGCAGATTCCTGAATCTTTGGGAATCCTCCGAGACATTTTTAAATATATATCTCTGGGGGCATTGCCTGAACCGATGAAATGGCCGGTGGATGACCTTGTCGCAATTCTTAGAAATGTAGACCTTTCTAAAATTATGCTGGAATTCTACCAGCCCAGTAAAAAGCCTCTGCCTTTTTCAGAAAAAGACCTGGATAAAATCTTAGAGCCAGAAAAGAAAATCAAAGACCCCATCTTTCACTTTTATGAAACATTCTTAGCTGAATACGACCCGGAAGAGCGGGAAAGAAGAGGAGTTTATTACACGCCGGAACCAGTAGTCTCCTTTATTGTCCGCTCTCTCAATATCATTCTCAAAGAACATTTTAATAGACCAGATGGTTTTGCGGATAGCTCAGTTACTGCGCTTGACCCAGCCGCTGGAACTTTGAGCTTTATCGTTGCATCTGCCAGAACCGCGATTGAAGAATTTAAAGATAAACACGGAAAAGGCGCGATCAAAGAATTCATCCAGGAGCATCTTTTTAAAAACTTTTATGCCTTTGAGCTGATGATGGCGCCTTATGCGGTGGGCCATCTTAAAATCGGATTTCTGCTTAATCAATATGGATACCAATTAAAAGAAAAAGAGCGATTCAGGTTTTATCTTACTAATACTTTGGAACTTGAAGAACTTCCAGAAAGCAAATTCCCTTATCTCCGCAGTTTATCTGAAGAAAGTCATCAAGCATTGGAAGTCAAAAAGCAAACCCCAATCCTGGTCATTCTCGGTAATCCTCCTTATTCTGGAATTTCAGCCAATATCGGAGGATGGATTACTGATAAGGTTAAAGAAAATTATTATTTCATTGATGGCAAACCTCTTGACGAGAAGAATCCCAAATGGCTATTAGATGACTATGTTAAATTTATCCGTTTTGCTCAATGGAAACTGGATCAGCTTGAAGAAGGAGTGCTTGGATTCATCACCAATCATGCTTATCTTGATAATCCCACCTTTAGGGGAATGCGGCAATCCCTGATGAACAGCTTTAACCAGATTTATATCCTGAACCTTCACGGCAACAGTTTGAAAAAAGAAACCTCCCCGGACGGGTCCAAAGATGAAAATGTCTTTGACATCAGGCAGGGAGTCGCGATCGGAATTTTTGTCAAAGAAAAAAAGATTAAAAAGCAAAAGCCTGAAATTTTTTATGCGGACCTCTGGGGGCTTAGAGAAACTAAATCTAAGAAGCTATTACAAAATGACCTCAAAACCACCCGTTGGAAAAAACTATCTCCCAAAAGCCCTCATTATTTCTTCATTCCCAGAGATGAAAAGCTTGATAAAATCTATAAAGAATTTTATTCAATAAAGCTTTTATTCCCTCTTAATGGCGTCGGTATGACAACTGCCCGCGATGAATTTGTTATAGATTTTAATAAAAATAATCTCTTGACGCGAATCAGAAATTTCAAAAACAACAAAGGCTCGGACCAAGAGCTTCATTTAGCCTTTAATATCAGGAAAAAACAAGGATGGAGTATAAGGAAAGCCTGGAATATGCTCCAGGAAATTTCCGATTCTGACTTGAGAATATATTTATTGCCTGTCTTATATCGGCCTTTTGATGTCAGATTTATTTTTTATCATGATGCGGTTGTTTGGAGAACCGTAAAAAAAGTTATGCAACATATGAGGAGAGAAAATTATGGATTGTTATTTACAAGACCTCAATCCCCTCAATACGAATTTTCTGTTCTCATTTCAGATCTCATTATTGATCAGTGTGTAGTGGGAAATAAATCGGCAGGAGGCGGCATTTCTTATATCGCTCCTCTTTACCTATACCCTAATTCCACTCTTAACAATGACGGAAAACCGCTTGAAACTAAAAGCCGGGAGCCTAATCTAGCGCCGGAGATTATAACCGCTCTAAAAAATAGTTTGAGCAAAAAGATATCCCCGGAGCAAATATTTTCTTATATCTATGCGGTTCTTTATGCGCCAGCTTATCGGGAGAAGTATGCGGAGTTTTTAAAGACAGATTTTCCCAGGATTCCTTTTACATCTGAATATCGGCTGTTTGAAAAGATGGCTGGGCTGGGAGAGGAACTGATTGAAATTCATTTATTGAAATCAATCCCGCGTTCCGCGGCGCGAATTAAATTTGAAGAAGAAGGCGATAATAAAGTGGAAAAGCCAAGATATGATGGGAAGAAAAAGAGGGTTTATATCAATCAAAGTCAGTATTTTGAAGGGATTGAGCTAGAGCTCTGGGACTATCAGATTGGCGGGTATCAGGTTCTTTATCAATGGCTCAAATATAGAAAAGGAAAAAAACTTAACCTTGAGGACATTACCCACTTCTCTAAGACCGCCACTGCACTGGAAAGAACTATAGAAATACAGAAGCAAATAAACAGAATTTATCCTGAAATAGAGAATAATTTAATTATGAACCAAGGAGGAGAGCAATGAGAAAAATTTTTAGCTTGATCATATTGGCAAGCGCGCCGGCTTTGATCTTTGCTTGTGCCCGGCCGCGGGAGGAAAAAGCAGAGCAGAAGAACGCGCCCCAGGCGGAATACCGGCAGGTTAAGCCGGTGGAATTTCCGATCCCGGAAAAACTGGCCGATGCCCTGCCGGGCTTGCTCAATGACAAGATCCGGATCTGGAAGGATATTTCTCCGAGCATCAACCTGGTGGTTAATTCCCAGGATTACAATTTGAAGAAAGCCATCGAGCAGGCCGGCCAGGGGTTTGTGGCGCTTTTGGACGATCCGGAATTCCGGAACGGGGTGGAATTCTGGATCATCCAGATTCAGCCCGCGCAAGGATCGGAGGTTCTGGTCTGGGGAGTGAGACCTTTGGAAGCCGAGCAGTTTCAAAAAAGCAAAGACCTGAAGGGCTTTTTCAAGGATTCGGAATATGTTTTGATCAATGACCAGATCATCGGCAAAGGCGATGACCGGCTGAAATTCTTTTAGCGCGGAGCAGAAACTTTTTTCAGGAATAGAATGCCAACCAGCAATCAGAAAACTTTGATCCAGGAAATCGCGCAGTGGGCGAGCGCGCTCAAATTTGAGCAGATTCCCGGGCGGGTGATTGAAAAAGCCAAGCTCCAGACGCTGAGCGTGCTTGCCGCCATCCATTCCTCGGCAAAAACCCGGGCGGGAAAAATCCTGCTCGCGACCGCCGGAAATTTTTACGGACCAGGAGATAGTCCTTTGATCCCGACCGGAGCCAAGGTCTCGCTCTCCGGCTCGGTCTTTGCCGCGGCCGGCTTGAGCGTGGCGCAGGATTATGACGACTATCTGGCCTTCGGACATACCGGCCATAGCGCGGTCTCGGTCCCGCTCCTGCTCGGAAATTTTTTGAGCGCGGCTCCCAAAGAGATCCTGACCGCGCAAATCATTGTCAATGAAATTTCCGGCCGGATCGGCGGGAGCGTGCTCTTAGGCCCGCACAACGGCCAGACCTGGTCGCATATTCATCTGATCGGCTCCGCGGCCGGGGCGGCCCGGCTCCTGGGCTTGAGCGCGGAGAAAATGGCGCAGGCCATGGCGATCAGTTTTTATCAGCCCACTTATGTTTTGCCTCCCGGTTTTATGGGCCCGGATTCCAAATTGCTCACCAGCGCGGTGCCGACCATGCTCGGCTTGCAGTCCGCGTTTCTGGCGGAAAAAGGATTTACCGGCGCGCTGGATATCCTGGAGAATCCGCAGGGATTTTTGAGCCATTTCAGCTATTATCCCCTGCCGATGATGCTTTCCGGTTTCGGCCGGGCCTGGGTCACGGACACGCTCGCCTACAAGATCTATCCCGGTTGCGCTTACATTGACACCACGGTTGACGCGCTGTTTGAAATCATCCGCGGGTTCAAGGCCGAGACCGGCCGGGACCTGGGCGAGGAAGAGATTACGGAGATCGTGGTTGAAGCGACCGCGCTCACGGTGGAGATGGATCACTTGAGCAAGGTCGGGATCAGCTTTGATCCGCTCAATCCGGTGAGCATCAATTTTTCCATCCCGGGAAATGTGGCGCTGGTTTTGATTAAGCGCCAGCTGACCGGCGAGGAGTTGAGGGAGGAAAATCTTCAACGGGATGCGGAGCGGATCAAGATGATTGGGGGCCGGGTGAAACTCGCGCATAATCTGGAACTGACGGTGGAAATGCTTCAGAAGATGAGTCCGGCCTTGAAAATTCCGGAGCTGTTCCGGACTTTGAGTTTCAGGAAACTGGCGCAGGCCCGGAATCGGATCACCAAACAATACGGCCGGAGAATGGGCCTGGAGTTTGAGCAGGTCTGGCATTATCTCCGCAAAAATTTAGGGTCGGTTCTCGTTGCCGCGGCGCGGGGCTTGCGCGCCCGGATGAGCGTAATCGTGGCCGGCAAGTCGGCCGAGCCGGGCTGGAGCCTGGCGGACGCGGACCTGGAGAATTTCATTATGCCCTTCAGCGCCAGGGTCACGGTCAAGCTCAAGGATGGAAAGATTTATCAGCACCGGCAGGATATTCCTCACGGCGGACCCGGAGAGCCGATGCCAGAGCGGAGGAAACTGGTGATCAATAAATTCGTCACTGAGGCCGGGCCGGCGCTGGGAGAAAAAGCCGCCCAGGCAATTGCGGAGAAAATTCTGAGCCTGGAAAAATTATCATCGGTAAAAGAACTTCTGGAGGAACTCAATGGGAAAAAATAGGGCCGGGATAAAATTCCTGATCCTGGTGATCGTTCTTTTGCTCTGGCCGGCCGGGAATGAATTCGGCCAGGTCGGCAAAAGCCCGGCCCAGCCTTACATAGCCGCGGGAGACAAATTGTATGAGCAGGGAAAGCTTAAAGAGGCGCTTTCCGCTTATGAGCAGGCGCTCCAATTGGATCCGAAAAACCAATATGCGTCCTTCCAGATCATCCAGATCAATATCAAATTAAGCTCCGGAGAAAAACCAATCGCCAATGCTTTGCCGGCCCGGGACTATTCCAGGATCACCTATGAACTCGGTCCCTATTACAAGGACCCGGTGAATAGATTTGCGATCCGGCCGCCCAAAGGCTGGATGATTGACAACAGCGACCCGAATTTCAATGTCAAATTCATTGACCCCTACAATGAAGCCTTCATCTTCGTCAAGGTGATCCCGACCCCAAGTCCGGTCCATATCAGCTACGAGTTCCAAAGCCAGATTGAAAACCTGGTGAAAAATATCGCCGCGCAGATCCCGAACGCGCGCTTAAAATACTGCAACTTTGAAAAACTCATAGACGAAACCGTGCTCCGGGTGGAAGTCCATTACCAGGCCGGCTCAAATAATATCATCATCAACGCGAGGATGATCACCGAGTTGGAGCGGGTGGTAATGGTGACCTGGGTGTGTAAGGAAAGGTTGTTCATTTATTTCCGGCCCGGGCTGGAAAGCTCAGTGGCCACCATCAATCTCAATCCCCGATAAATAATGCCCGGGATTCTTTTTCTCCAAACCGACTGGCTGGAACATCTGGGGCCATTGTATCTGGCCGGCTTTCTAAGAGCTAAAGGGGTAAAGGCCGGACTGCTCATCTCCCGCTCTCCCAAAAAAATCCTCTACGAAATCTCCCGCGCCCGGCCAGACCTGCTCGGAGTCTCCCTCGCCAGCGCCGGCCATAAATCAATCCTGAATTTGCTCGCAAAGATCAAAGCGCTGAGCCAAATCCCGATCCTTCTCGGCGGTCCTCATCCCACTTTCTTCCCGGAAGCGCTCGCGAACCCGGCAATTGATTTCATTATTCGGGGAGAGGCAGAAGAGAGCCTTGAGCAATTGATGACCGCGCTGGGAAATAATTTAAGCCTGGAAAAGGTGCCGGGACTGGGCTATAAGCAAAATGGACAACTAAAATATAATCAGCCGGCGCGCCTGCTGGAAAATCTGGACCAGATTCCCTTCCCGGACCGATCCCTCTATCTCCGCTACGGATTTTTCCGCCGCCTCTCTATGCGCCGCGTGATCACCTGCCGCGGCTGCCCGTTCCATTGCCGGTATTGCTTCAACGCTCCGCTCCGGGAATTTTATCAGGGTTGCGGAAAATATGTGCGCCAGCGAAGCCCGGAAAATATCATCGCCGAGCTTAAGGAACTCAAAGCCATCAGCCGGACCATCAATTTCGTTGATGACAGCTTTGGCTTGAACCGGCAAATCGCCCTGGAGCTTTTTGCGAGATACCGCAAGGAAATCGGACTCCCCTTCATCATCAATTTAAGACCCGAGCAGGTGGATCCGGAACTGGCAAAAGCTCTTTCTCAAGCCGGCTGCTGGTGCGCCCAGATCGGAATTGAATCCGGGAACGACCGGCTCCGGGAAAATGTTCTGGGGAGGAAAATCAGCAAGGAACAAATCCAATCCGCAGTCCACTGTCTCCAGGAGCAGAAGATAAAAATCCTGAGCTACAATATGCTCGGAATCCCCGGAGAAAATCTGGATCAGGGATTTGAAACCATCCGACTCAACCGCGAACTCAAAATTGAATTCCCCCGCTTCTCCATCTTCCAGCCCTATCCCGGCACCGAGCTGGGAGAGGAGATTGTAAGAAAAGGCCTGGCAAAACGGGAAGATTTGCTGGATAAATTCTCCGCATCCTACTTCCATCAAAGCCCGCTCAAATTGCCTGAGATCAGAAAGCTGGAAAATCTTCAAAAACTCTTCCTGCCCGCGATTCGTTTTGCTTCGCTTGAGCCTTTGATCAAAAATCTGGCCAGGCTTCCCCGCAACCCCCTCTTTGATCTGATCTTCCTCTCCGCCCTCGCCCTGCAATATCGGCGCGCGACAAACCTCTCAATATCAGAAACTCTGGAATACGGCTTGAAAAATTTATCGCTCTACTTTAGTTAAAAACTATTCCTGGCTAAGAATCCATAAAAATGCCAGGACGACAATTAATATCAAGGAAGCAACGGAAGCGATTGCGGAGGCGACACGAATTTTATTATTCTTGCCCAGGCGCCAACCCAGGAAGATTCCTGATGTGATCGGCTTCATAAAGAACTTTGCCTTTTTCCATAATCTCCTTGATGAAAAAGTCGTTCCACCTCAGGCGCTTCTGGATTTCCCGGGGAGTGCGCGCGATCAGGTCAACGGACAATTTGGGATTGAGCCGGTTTAAAATCTCCGCGGCTTTGACCGCGCCTTTGCCTTTGAAGCGCAAAATCACCAAAAGGTCCACATCCGAATCCGGCCCTGGATTTCCATAGGCATAAGAGCCGAACAGAACAATTTTATCAGCCTTGAATTCGCTGGCAATTTTCCGGCTCAGTTCTTTGATTTCATCCATTTTGACCATATCTTTCCGCCGAATCTCCTCCATACTTAAATTACCACAGCCCATTCTTTTTTTCAAAATCAATATGTTCCGGATTCCTTCGCGCTCAGCCGATCAAATCTCCCGGAAGGGGATCAGTTGGTCAAGGCTATCGAGACCGCGCAAAGCCATCGCCAGTCTTTCCAGGCCGAGCGAGACCCCGGCGCAATTCGGAAGGCCGAGCTTGAGGCTGGCCAAGAATTTTTCCGGCAAAGGCACATTTTTTCTGCCCAGCTTTTTTCTTTTTTTCATTTCAACTTTTAATCTTTTAAGCATTTCCTCGGAATCCGTTTCCTCGGTGTAGCCGTTCGCAATTTCCATTCCCCGGAGGTAGAGCTCAAATCTTTCGCACAGCCTCGGGTCTGCATCCCTGAGCTTGCCCTGCATTGCCATCTGCGCCGGCCAATCATAAATAAAAACCGCGTCTTGTTTTCTAAGCCAGGGGTCCAGCCATTCCAGAAGCGCGAGTTCAAACAGCTCCGGCCAGTCCCTCCCGGTTGTTTTCAATCCCGGGATTTTCTTTTTAAGAAAGCGGGAAAATTGTTGCCGGTTTTGCCATTCCAGGAAATCCCATCCCGCTGAAACCCTCAAAGCCTCTTGCATCGTAATTCTGGAAATCTTGGGTATGCCGAACAATTCAAAAAGCATTTTTTCCAGTTCAGCCATCAGGTCAAGATAGTCCGCGCCTTGCTGATACCATTCCAGCATCGTGAATTCCGGGTGATGCAGTTCTGAAAGTTCTCCCTGCCGGAAAGCCGGGCCGAGATAAAAAATCTTTTCCAGCCCGGCCGCCAGGAGTCTTTTCATCAGAAGCTCCGGCGAGGTTTGCAGGAAAAGCTCTGGTTGATGTTTGGGTTCAAAGACCGATTGGAATTTGAGGGAAAAAGATTCCAGGTTCAAATCCGGAACCGTCTCATTGTGCAGGCAGGGGATCAGGACTTCGGTATAGCCTTGAGCCTGAAGCCAATTGCGGATTTGGTCCCGGCTGGAGAGAAGGAAAAGATAATTCTCCAGATGGCTTTGATTTGACTTGAATCTTTCCGGGCCTTTTGCTTTCAGAGGGTCAGCGGTTTTAGAGCCATTCCATTTCATCAAATCTCCGGTAGCGCTGAAGGTCCCGGATCCGGCTCTGCATGGTGATGGTGTTGATCCCGAAGATCCGGGCCAGCTCGCTCGCCAGCTCGCTGAATTTTTCCGGACTCATCTTTTTGAAAACCGGCACCATCCGGCTCAGCATCGGCAACGGCGCCAATAACTCCAGCGCGAAATAATCCGCTTCCATCTCGGGCGGATTCAGCTCCGGCGGCTGATAAATCCGGAACCTCCGGTGAACCTGGCAACGATGCTCCTTGGTCTGGTGCAGAAAGGAATGGGCGATCTCGTGGGCGATGGTGAACCGGGCCGTGGGCTCCCGCGCCGCCAAGCGGTAGCGGATGATCTTCTCCCGGCCGATGTTCAAAAGCTCGCCGTCATAACCGGTGGGGAGACGAGAGCCGATGACTTTATAGCCGGGAAACTGGTTGAAAAAATAGGTGAAGGAAAAGGGAGGATCCTTGAAACCGACCTTCTGGTGAACATAACTCACCGTCGCGATAATTCGGTTTTCCTGACCAACCGTGATCTTGCCCATTTCTCTTACTCAGCCCGGGTTTTCATTATAAACTTTTTCAGCTCGTCTTTTTTAAATTCCTTTCCATTATACACCAACTCCGCCAAATCGTCGCTTTCCAGCCGGCCAAGAATCCGGTAATCCTTTTCCGGCTCCCAATGATAGTTCTTGAAAAACGGCTTTAAATATTGCGTCCAGTCAATCATATAAACGATCCGTTTCTCCCGAACATACCGGTCAAGACGGTTCCCCTTGAGCGCCTGATACGCGCTGATGCTCACCTTGCCGTCAAGATTATAAAACTGATAGCCCGCCGGGCTGAGATAATAGTGGTAGATGCCCGATTGAAACGAGGCGATGGGCTTATTCGCCGGGAGATGTTTCTTGATCCATTCCACATTCTCAAGTCTATATATGTTCAGATAATATTTAGGAAACAGATTCTTCCGCCCTGCCCCGTAATAATCCAGCAGCGGCGAAAACACAATCAATGCCGCGCACACGCCTCCGATCAAAACCGGGTTCCTGCCAAGATAGTGGTGCCAGAAAACCGCGGCATAAAAAAGCAGAAGCAGAATCACCGGCGCAAGATAGCGCGGGATGAACCAGTGCGCCGTGGTCGGAATCAGATACCCGAGCGTAAGAAACGCGGCCGCGAAAATCATTGACCCCAGCGGCAGTTTCAAAACTTCATCTCTCAATTTTCTATCAAACAGAAAGCATCCGCCCCAGATCAGCGAGCCGATGGCGAGCAGGATGAAATTCATCTGGTTCCAGTGCCGGAAATAGGTGTAAAAGGAAAGCGGATAAAAGAGCGGAAGCCGGAGAAGCGCCTTCAGGCTCATCGCTACGCGCCATTTGAAAGTCATCTCCTGCCAGAACTGAACTCCCGCAAAATACGCGCTCACCGGCAAGGGATTGCCCCAGAGCCAGAGATTATATCCGACCCAGGGCAAAGCCAGCGCCAGAAAAACCAGAAAGCCGATAAAAATATGAAAGATACTTTTCCTGACTGTGCGGGGGACTTTAGTCCCAACTCTTCGCAATTTCCTGTAAGTGTGCCACCATCCCGCCCCCCAGATCGGAACCAGAATCAGGCAGGCATCAATCCTGGCCAGAAAACAGATCCCGCTGACCAGGCCCAGATAAATCCAGTCGCGCAAGCCCGGACTTGGATTCAGCCGGATCCGTTTCAGAAAAACATAAATCAAACCGCTCAGCCCGAAAAAATAAAGACCGGTCTCCAGGCCGTTCATTGCCTGCTCAAAGGCAAAAATGCAGGAAAGCCAGACCAGGGTGGCAAACTGAGCGAGCGATTTTTCTTTCCATAAAAGCAACCCGCTCCGGTAAACCATCAGCCCGCTCATCAGAAAAAAAATCCCGCCCAGAACCAGCGCAATTTTTACCGGAGTCATCAGCGAGGTCGGGAACAAAAAAATCACACTGATCAAAAACTGCCAGAGCGGCTGGAACCCGTTGGTCCATTCCCCGGCGTAAGTCAAGCCTTGGCCCTGCGCCAGATTCCTCGCAATGGAAAAATAATAATAAGCGTCTTCCTCGCAATGCGCATTGGCCCAGCCCTCCCGGAAAAACGGCATAAAAATATAAACCGCCAGGATCAAAATCAGAACCAGCAAATTCGCCTGAAGCCATCGCTCGGTTTTATTTGCGCCGCTCATTTTTCGCCGCTGGCTTCAAGTGTATCTTGGGGCCGGTTTTCTGTCCAGCTTTGTTTGCCGCTAATTTTTCCTGGAATCAGATTCCGAAGAACTGTTTGACCCCGGAAAGAATATATTGCACCGCGAGCACGATCAAAATCAGGCCCATAATCCGGGTGAGCAGGTTCAAACCGGTCTGGCCGATCCAGCGGAATAATCGCTCCGCCTGCCAGAAAAGTAAAAAGGCGATCAGGAGAACCAGCAACGAGCATCCCAGAATCGCCAGCTTGCTCAAAATAAATCTATGCTGATCCGCCAGAACCAGAACCGTGGTGATCGCGCCCGGACCGGCCAGCATCGGAACCCCCATCGGCACCAATGAGACATCGTCCTTCTCCGAGCACTCCGCCACTTCCGCATCCTTGCTCTTCATCCCGAGCGGATACGCGAACAACATCGGCAGACCGGCCAGAAAAATAATCACCCCGCCTCCGACCTGAAAGGCCGTGACCGAGATGGCGAAAAAGTTCAGAATGTATCTGCCGGCCAAAGTGAAAATCACCAGCACCAGAAACGCGAACCCGCAGGACTTGAGCGCAATGGCTCGTTTCTGGTCCGGCTCCGCTCCCCGGGTCAGCGCCAGAAAAATCGGGATCGCGCCGAACGGGTCTATGATCGCGAACAGCGCGATGAACACGCTTAGAATCTGAACCGCATTCATCTCCATTTTAATTCACGGCGCAGACACCCCTATCCGCGCTCCTCCCTTAACCGTTCACCGCACGCCGGTGACCTTCAGCTTGCCTACCGGGCAGTTGGACATACAAAGATGACAGTTGGAATGATACCCGAGCATCAAAGTCTGAACCACTTCTCCGATCCAGTCGGTGGTCGTGAACATACTCCGGACCAGATGCCGGACCTTCATCCCGCCCAGAAGCGGCCGGGTCAGATAGGTCCGGCACTTCATCACCTCCACCGGCTTCTCAGCCGTGCCCCCCTCAAACGCCCCCACCGGGCAAACCTCCACGCACTTCTCGCAATGCGTGCACACTTCTTCCTTCAACGGCTCGTCCGGCTCAAGCTCCGCCGAAGTGATCACCGACGCCAGCCGATGCCGGGGACCGAACTCCGGCGTGATCAATAAATTGTTCCGACCCCGAGTCCCCAGGCCGGCCGCGATCGCCGCGTTCCGGTGCGGAAATTCGCCGATGAAATTCCTCCCTCCCAGAAACTCCACCGGCATCGTGCTCGGCATAGCCACCGACTCAAATCCCTCCGACTCCAGCAGCCGCGCGATCCGCGCCCCCGCGTTGTCCACAAACGAATACGCCATCAGAATATCCTTGATCGCCGGCTTATAGCGCTGATGATTGCCGATCGCGCCGTGAACCTGGCGGGAAACAATCACCACCACGCTCTTGGCGCTCGGAAGAATCTCCCGGGCGGACCGGGGCGGATAGGTCAAAGGAATCGCATCCGCCCCCGCGATCCCGACCAGGTCCGCGCCCGCGTTCCTCGCCAGCTCCAGAAATTTATCTTTCCGCTTCTCCGCCATAACCCGCCTATCATATCCGCATTTATTCCCTGAAATCAAATGACCCGGCGCCGGCGAGTCAACCACCCGCCCTTAGAAGATATTTTTCCCGCCGTGGAGGCGCGGCCCTCGCCGGGTTCCGCGCGTCCGGCCGGATTTTTATCCTGATTTTTTCCCGAATGGAAAAAATATCAAAAAAGTTTTTTTAAAACTTGACAAGGTTTTTATTCAATGATATTTTTCTATCCGGAATTTCCGGAGGGATTTTTAGAAGGGTCAGAAGGCGGTTTTGGAAAAAATTTTCAGATAGGGGAGGGAAAGAAAAGTGGTACCGAAGAAAGTTTTTTTTACCAAAGGGGTCGGGGTTCATAAAGATAAACTGCAAAGTTTTGAGCTGGCGCTCCGCGCCGCCGGGATCGCGAAATACAATCTGGTGAATGTCTCCAGCATCATGCCCCCGGGCGTGAAAATCGTTAACCGCGAAGAAGGGGTCACCCTGCTCAAGCCCGGTCAGATTGTTTACTGCGTGCTGGCCCGGAACGCCACCGACGAGCCGAACCGGCTGGTGGCCGCGGCCATCGGCACCGCGGTTCCGGCCGAGGAAGGGAGTTATGGATATATTTCCGAGCACACCTCTTTCGGCCAGACCAAGGAAGTCGCCGGCGAGTACGCCGAAGATCTGGCGGCGTCAATGTTGGCGAGCACTTTGGGAATCACCTTTGATCCCAACGAGGACTGGGACGAGCGGAAGCAGATTTACCGGATGAGCAAACGGATCGTTACCACTATGAACACCACCCAGACCGGCCGCGGAGACAAGACCGGGAAATGGACCACGGCGATTGCCGCGGCGGTTTTTGCGGAATATGAAGAAACCCCGGAGACCCTGAATCTGTTCTAAACCGGATTCAGGAAAAAGATCACCGGATGAAAATTTGAGATGAGGAGTTTGGAGATGGCACCGAAAAGGAAAAAATGGAAACAGATGAAAATTCCCAAGTGTTGGAGGAGCGATCCGATTCGGGCTCCCAGGATCCGGCCGCTTTCGCTTCCGAAAAATGGCGGCATCGCGGATCTGGTCGGGCTTTATTCTCAAAGCGGTTCCTTTCAGGCCGGAAGATTGGCCACGGCCTGCAAGATTTATCAGAGGATGATCCAGGACCGGGCCTGCATCGGCCTGACCCTGGCCGGGGCCATGACTCCCACGGGAATGGGCGGGATGATCGCCCAGATGATCGGCCGAGGCGCGATTGACTGGATTATTTCCACCGGCGCCAACCTCTACCACGACCTTCATTACGCGCTCAACCTTCCGGTATTTCAGGGGGATTTCCGGGCGGATGATTGTCTTTTGAAAGAGAAAAACATTAACCGGATTTATGACATCTTTCTCACCGAGGAAGTGGGTTTGAGAACCGATGTCTGGATTCTGGAGACGATTCGGGACTGCCCGGAAAAGAAGATGAGCACCGCGGAATTTCATCATTTTCTGGGCAAGGCCTTGTTGGAGGACGGAGTTGACGAGCGGAAAAGTCTGATCGCGGCCGCGGCCAGGTATGAGGTTCCGATTTATACCAGCTCGCCCGGAGACAGCGAGATCGGGCTGAACCTGGCTTACAGCCGGATGGAAGGGGTTGAGCTGGAGTTGGATCCACTCCAGGATGTGCTGGAAACCACGGCGATCGTGAACGCGGCCCGGAAAAACGGCGTGATGATCGTGGGCGGAGGCTCGCCCAAGAATTTTTATCTCCAGACCCAGCCGATGTTAAGGTCCTGGCTCGGGATTGATAAAAAGGGGCACGATTATGACATTCAGATCACGGTGGATGCGCCTTACTGGGGCGGACTCTCCGGAGCCACTCCCGAAGAAGCCGTGAGCTGGGGCAAGATCAAGCCGGATCGGCTGGAAAACTCGGTGGTGGTTTATTCTGACGCCACCATCGCCTTGCCCATTATTTTCGGATATGTGCTGGAGAAGTGCCGGCCCCAGGCCCATAAGCGCATTTTCAGGGACCTCAAGAAGATGCTGGATCAGCTTGAAAAAGATAAAATTAAATTGAATTTCCTTCCAAAATTATGAGCGCCAATCCCAGCTGGCAGGGAACCTGGTTTGATCTGGAGCCGAAGTTTTCGGATCCGGACCAAGCCCGGGTTTTGATCATTCCCGCTCCTTTTGAAGGCAGTGTCAGCTATGGCAAAGGCGCTGAAGCCGGACCATTGGCCCTGTTCCAGGCCAGCCAGCAGGTGGAATTTTTTGAGCCGGAATTGAAAATCTCCCCCTGCCAGATCGGTATCTCATCCATCCCTCCGCTAAAGCTCACCGGACTCGCTCCCAGGCAAGCCGTGGAAAAAGTGGAGCAAGCCGTCCGGGCCGGATTGCAAAAAGGAAAAAAAACCGTGATGATCGGAGGCGAACATTCCTTGAGCTTCGGCGCGATCAAAGCCTGCTATCAATTCTTCCCGGATTTGAACATCCTTCACCTGGACGCCCACAGCGATCTCCGCGAGAGCTATCACGGAGACCCCTTCTCCCACGCCTCGGTGATGAAACGGGTATTGGACGCCGGGATAAAATTTATCTCCGCGGGAATCCGGAGCCAGTGTCAGGAGGAATGGGAGTTGATCCAGGCTAAAAATTTGGAAATCTATTACGCGCATCAGCTGCAAAAAATGTCCGGCTGGCAGGAAATGATCGCGCAGAAGCTGGGAGAAAAAATCTATCTCACCCTGGATCTGGATGTCCTGGACCCCTCGGAAATGCCCGGAACCGGCACGCCCGAGCCGGGAGGGCTTCATTACCGGGAACTCCTGGATTTGTTCAAGGCGATTGCCAATTCCGGCAAGCAGGTGGTGGGGATGGACCTGGTGGAGTTGGCGCCGATCCCGGGTCAGCAGGTGAGCGAATTCACCGCGGCCCGGATTCTCTATCAGATGATCGGATGGTTCTGGGCAAGGTAAATGCTCTAAATGGTGAACGGTAAAAGATAAACGGATTCGCAACGATGCCTCACCGGCCTTGCTTGGGGTCTTGGTTTTGACTTGCAAGAACTATTTAGCTTAAAATAGTGTCAAAAGGAAAAAAGAGGACATGAAACTGGAGATATTTGACATTTCGGTAGTGGTGATGGCGCAAGACCACAATCCGACTATTTTGCATCCTTCATTCTTGGAATTTCAGGAAATAGTCCCAAAAGGCTGGGAACTGGCCGAACCCCCTATTTGTACGCCTCCATTTAGCATTGTCAAATACAAGAATGGAATCTCATTTACGATTGATAATAATCGGCTCCAGGTGTTGCAAGCTCCTCCAACTAAAAGTATTCCTGATTCAGAAATTCCTAACTTGGCAATCAAGTACATAGAAAAGCTCCCGCATGTGCGCTACACTACGGTAGGGATCAACTTTGGCGCCATCCTTTATGAATCCGAGCCGGGCAAGTATTTGATGAATAAATTCTTAAAACGAGGGACCTGGAATGAAGACGAGACAACCATGAAAACACTTGGCCTCAAATTGGTATATCCGTTTGAAAATGGGATTTTAAGCCTATCCTGTGATCCGGGCAATCTCAAGAAGGGAGAAGCAGCCCAAATAATACGGGGAATAATCGTGAAAGCGAATTATCATATAGAGTTGGGAGATGGGAATGTTTTAAGCAAAGCGAAGGAAACCATTTTAACTTTTCCCGATAAATTTCAGCACTTACAGAAAGTAATGAAGCGCATCTTTAATACGGAGGAATAGAAAATGGGGGAACCAGCCAGAATTTATGTTGAAGAGGCTTACGATAATCCAGAAAAAAGACGCAAAGATGCATGGCTGTGGTTTAATAAACTGATACCTGAGCGCCCTTTTGAGGAATCCAAATATCAGGAATGGGGCGAAGAGGAAAAGATATCTCAATTCATAAAGATCACCAGTCAAAGCGAGGAACACATCAGTATTTATGGACTATCGGAATTATATAAAAGTATTTTTGAAGCGGTTCCAATGTTTACCAGCATTTGTATGTCCATACCAGCGTTTACCCCTGGGGAAGATTTCATTATTATTGACACAATTCCCAAAACACGGTTGTTCCCAACTATTGAATGGACGGATGTTTCCCAGGAAAAATATTGCCAAGTGCTCAGCAAACCAGCTTTTATCACTAATTTAATTTCCGCGATTATGGATCAGCCGGTAGAGGATGGCTATTTCCATCCAGGTGAAGAAATTCTGAAGAAAGCCCTTGTTGAAGAAAAACAAAGTTTTGGGAAATGGATGATTTGGCTGGTTAAGAAAGAACCTAATAGTTCTTTGGCGGCAGATATCGTAAAACTTGCGGGAAGATTGGAAGCAAGCGAGAACCAGCCTTGGTATCTGGAATTAGCTAAGATTGCTCTTTCCCATTCCGAGGTGGAGGTAAGAGATGCCGGGGTTCAGGCGCTGGAATTATGGGCAACGGTTGAGGCGGTTAATTTGCTCAAGGGCCATAACGATTCCTCACCATGGCTTAAAGAATACATTGAGCGAATAATCAAACAGATGTCCTGATCAGAAATTTTGGCAATGGCCTATCTGGCAAGAGAAATCGCAAGAGCAAAATGGGATCCAAAACCGGACCTCGGGGCGGGGGAGATTTCCGCGGATACGTTCAAAGATCTCAGAACAGACAAAAGCAAATTATCGCTTTGGACTTTTCCGAATTCAGCTCTAGCCGAGTTAGAGGAAATCGCCCTCGCAATGGCTACCACCAGAACAAGTATTGAAAAGCTGGATCTTGCTTGGGTGGAGAAAAAAATATTGGATGAAAAAGGCATCCTATTTGGGAACGAACCAGGTTCTACGCCGGTAGCGGAATTGAGGGCAAAACATCTCAATGCCGTTAGTCTGGATGTTGTTAGAATAGCGGAGATTGCCAAATTCGTCGCCGATGCGGTTCGCAATAAAAATCAATTCCGGCGATTTTCTACAGCGGAAATCAAAAAAATCATTGTCAAGGCTCTTGAGGAAAAGCGTTTAAGACTTGAGGATTTGAATTCCGATCTAAAAAGAAAAATAGAGGAACTGCTTGGGAAACATGTGGAATAGAGATGCAATTCCCTTCCCCTAAGTATGCGGTTGAACTGCCGCGAACTGATTCAGTTGTTCAAAATCCTGGCATAGACCGGAAAGCAGGTGGTCGGGTTTGACCTGGTGGAGTTTGCGCCGATCCCGGGTCAGCAGGTGAGCGAATTCACCGCGGCGAGAATCCTCTATCAGATGATCGGATGGTTCTGGGCAAGAAAAATTTCCTGTCGCGACTAAAGCCGCTCGCAGGAACTGCCGGGGTCAAACTGCCGGGATCAAACCTAGAATGAGACATTTGAATTTGCAAGCGCAGGCAGTAGCTCCAATTATGAATTCTGAGTTATGAATTATAAAAAAAAACGCCGAAAGCAGGATGGGAATTCTTAGCTTTTTATCGTCTTTTCTGAGCCGAAAATGAAAAAAGCGTTTACTGATCTTAAACAAATCGCCAATTTTTCCAAGTCCTTGAAATTCCAGCACAAATAATTTTTTGTTTAACATTACTTAAAAAAAACTTCCGAGCTGATTTTTTCGGATTTCTCTTGAAAATCAAATGGTTGATTGAGCTAATTATAGGTTTTTTTTGGGGACGATTTTCGTACTTATAGGGGGACTGTGTGTTTTACCAAGCAAAACACACCGGTTCCGTGTTTCGGGTTTCGGGTTGAAAACACGCAAACATCCAACTCGCAAACCAAACGCGCAACCCGCAACGCGGAACTCGGAACGCTTGCTCTTTCACATCATAGTTCGATCCCCACAAGAGTAGGGGAAAGACCCATCCGGCTGGATGATCGCGGCGGCGACTCATGTGCTCATCGTCATCATGCGCGGCAGAGCCAAGGTAACGGCGGCAAAAGGGTAAATGGTAAAGATGTAAACGGTAAAAGGAATGCGAAATCGTATTCCCCAACTACCAGGCACAAACTACCAGACCCTGTTCCTGGAACCCGGTAGCCAAGTCGTGGAACTCGGAACCAGGAACACGGAACCCGGAACCGCTTAAAAGCCTCAAGGACCATTAGATTCAGCTTTG
>Ga0315277_10002656_pt1 | contig 24762 bp, 21 predicted proteins | sample YL17G05_15_MG_FD_203695 | JGI IMG/M metagenome (GOLD analysis project Ga0315277, IMG submission 203695) | Sediment microbial communities from Yellowstone Lake, YNP, Wyoming, USA - YL17G05_15 | ecosystem: Environmental > Aquatic > Freshwater > Lake > Sediment | place: USA: Wyoming | collected... | reverse complement strand
CGCCAGCAGTTGATCTAGCATCGCCATGGCCACGTCGGTGCCGTTGATCGCCAGCGCCGCCACGACCGCCTGGACCAGTTGCGGATTGGCCTGGCCGTACTGGGGTCCATAACCCGGCTGGGAGCCCTTGGCGGGATCTTCCTGCGGCTTGGGAGGTTCCAACAATTGGCCGAGCATCCGTGCGGCGGGAGCGTTGCCCACAAACCGCTTGGCCAGGTATCCGACCGCCTCGACCAGGCGGGCGTCGCCCTCCGCCCGGGCGGAGAAATAGTCTTCCTTCTTCCACTGGCCGAGATCCTGCGGCCGCTGGGGCCGCTGCTCGGGTTGGGTCGGCCCGCCCGGTGTGTTCGGATATTGCGGGTATCCCGGGCCAGGGGACGGACCGTAATTGGGTCCGGTCGGCTGCCCTGGGCCGGTAGGCGGAGGTGCCTGGTGTGGATTGGGATCGCCCGTGGGCGGGTTGACCGGCTGGGGAGATGTGGACGTCGCATCCGGCTGGGCAGGCCCGGGTGGAGTCTCTTGCCCAGGGGTAGTCGGAGTCCCATCCGGCTGCGATGGCGGGGGCGAGGTCTCGGGACCCGGCGGACCGGGCTGTGTAGGGCCAGCGTCGGCAACCTCCGGGGCACGCCGAGGCCGCTTGCCGGATTGGCCGGGCCGCAACACCACGTAATAAACGACGGCAGCCACCCCCAAAACCGCCAGGAGGCCGAGCAAGACTCCCGTCCGACCCGAAAGCTGTAACTTCGAGCCCGACTTACCGCGGCGCTTCGACGCCCGGGCGGACCTCTTCGTCTGCGGCAGCTTCGCGGCCGTCTGCGCCTGAGCAGAGTTCGCCGCGTCGGCCAGTGGATCGTCGGACGACTTGACCGCGGGGGCGGGCACAGTCACGGAGTTCCCGCACCGAGGGCAGACTACCTGCTGGCCGGCCAGTTTGTCGGCCGCCGTGTAGCTCATCGAACACTTGCCGCACCGGACGTTGATACTCATGGCAGCCTCCGTTGAAACGGGGAAGACGGCTCCCGGACCCGGCTTCCGCGGCAGCAGCGACGCGGCGCTGACGGCGACAGTCGCTGGCTCACCTCACAGATCCTCTGTTCCCCCCCATTATATGGGCCCGCGGAGAAAAGGAGAATAGAGGTTCCCCGCGCGGTGCCCCGCCTCTCTTCTCCCCAGCCCGGCTGGTCCAACAGGCTCCGCTTCCCATTCATTATGGCGGGCGCCACCAAAGCTGCAAGCTTCCGCCCTGCGGTTTTCGCCGGGCTGACCTGGATTATTCCCGAGCGTGCCACGGCCGTGTCGGCCGTGTTGCGCCGGGAAAGCCGCAAGGTTTGGAGCACGGCCACGGCCATGGCACCCGAGCGGCGAATCCACGCCGTTGACAGTGGCCGGGCGGGAGGGCAGACTGGATGGCTGCCCTCGAGCGCCCGCGCGGCCCTTGTCCTAGGCCGTGGCGGCGCGATTGGCTTACCTGGGCCTAGCGGCGGCCGGGAGGCCGCCGACCGCGGAAGTCAGTGTTGTTTCCGGGTTTGTTCACAGCAAAGGAGGAATCGGGTATGACGCGACAGCACACAATCGTTCTTGCCCTGGCGGTGACGGCCATGCTGGTGGCCACCGGCAGTCTCGCCGCCGAGCTGAAAATCGGCGACGCCGCACCCGACTGGTCCGGCATCCCCGGCGTAGACGGCAAGAAGCACAGCTTGGCCGACTACAAGAAGGCCAAGCTGGTGGTCCTGGTCTTCACCTGCAACCACTGCCCGGTGGCCAGAGACTACGAAGAGCGGCTGATCACACTGCAGAAGGAGTACAAGTCCAAGGGGGTCCAGGTGGTCGCGGCGTGTGTGAACGACCTGGACGAGGACCGGCTTCCCGCCATGAAGGAGCGTGCCGCCGGAAAGGAGCTTGGCGACTGGAGAACGAACAAGGAGCCGTTCAACTTCCCGTATATCTACGACGAGAGCCAGAAGATCGGCCGCGCCTACTCCGCAACCGTCACGCCGCACGTGTTCGTGCTCGACGGGAAGCGGAAGATCGCCTACATGGGCGCGGTCGACGACAACCAGAGTCTGAAGAGAGTGAAGGAGCATTTTCTCAGCGACGCCCTGGATGCCCTGCTGGCCGGAAAGCAGCCACCGAAGGCCGTGACCGAGCAGTTCGGCTGCTCGATCAAATGGAAAGAGGAGAAGAAATAGGGCGGGCTGAGTGGGAAAGTGGCTTGATCGGGGGGCGGTTTCGGTCCGCCGGGGTCGCCCCGCTTCTCCTGCCAGAACCCCGAAACGTGCCATGTTTGCCGATGCCCTCTGCCCCCGGGATGCGGTGCCGACTGCGGTCGTGATCGCCCTGTTAGTGGGAGGTTGTTCCCGTCCGTCCTCGCCGCAACCGAGCAGCACGGAGCCGGTCAAGCTCGAAGTGATCGACGAGGCAGCCTTCACCAAGGTGCTGGAAGGGCATCGCGGCAAGGTCGTGCTGGTCGACTTTTGGGCGACCTGGTGCAGGCCCTGCATGGAGTTGTTTCCCCATACGGCCCAGTTGCACAGGCGACTTGCCGAGCGGGGTCTGGTGGTGATCTCGATCAGCTTCGACGATCCGGACGAGCGGCGAGCCGCCGCGCTCGAATTCCTGGCCAAGGAAGGTGCGGTTTTCCAGAACTTCATCAGCCCGTACGGCGCCGGGACGCAATCGGTCGAGGCCTTCGAGCTGGAGGGTCCGCTGCCGCAGGTGAAGCTCTACGACCGCCAAGGCAGGCTCCGCCAGAGTTTCGGCGGGAGCTCGGGTACGGTCGATCCGCAGCAGCTCGACCGGGCAGTGGAAGAGCTGCTGAGTGAGACCTGACCGCGCAGGCGTGGCCGTTTACGGCGTGGCCAGTCGCCCGGCGGCGGCCCCGAAGCCACGGCCACCGGCGGCGGCACCGGATCGACAGGCCTCCCAACCCTGCCGCCGCCATCACGGCCAGTGGCGGCAAGAGCGGGCTGAGTTGAGCGTGGCCGTGCCAGCCACCCAAAGCAGGAGGCAGGAGGCAGCAGGCAACAGGCCCCAACGTCCAGCAGCCGAAGAACCGCCAGACGGGCGTGGCGTAGTGACCCTGGTGCAGTCCGACCGCTATGGCGGGCACCACCAGCGGGGTCCACGGCAGCCCGGCCGTGCCCAGCCAGCGGAGCAAGTCCGGCAGGGAGATTCCCGTGCCCGAGACCCCGCCCGGAACGCCCGACGACGCCACCCACGTGTCCATCAGATCCCGGGGGACCGCCGAGCGGACCGCTGCCAGCATCGCAAAAACGGCGATCCCCGGCGGGCAGGCGAAGAACCGCAGGCCGCGGCTGTCGGCCGAGAGGATCAGAAACAGCAGGCAGCCCGTGAGGATGAAGGCCGGCCCGACGGGCCCGGCCAGAACGAACGATCCGCCGGCCGCGGCGTAGAACCCCCAACGTGCCCCCCAATGGTCGATCAGGGGCAGCCGGCCCGGCACGTTGGCCAGGGCGAACGCACCCATGGCCGCCGAGACGGCCGCACAGAAGAGCATTTCGGCCGTGGCCTCCCGGTCGGGCAGGAGCACCTGGACGCTGCTGAGCAGCGTCAGGCCCGCCGTGGCCCCCAGCCGGCTGCCCAACCACCGGGCGGCCAGTGCGGCCACCAGCCACGCGGTCAGCGTGGCGGCTATCATCGACGGCCACCATGCCGACGGGCTGGCCGCACCGCCCAGAATCGCAGCGGCCCCGGCAATCCCCAGCAGGACCAGCCCACCAAGGACGACCCCGGCGGCGGCAGACGGCGACAGTCGCAGGGACTCGTCCCCCCCGGCCAGCAGGTGCCGGCATATTGGGGCGGTATGCGTTGGGTTTTTTGGCACGCCCCTCGCTCCGTCGCGGCTCTCAGAGGCTGTCCGAGAAGTGTGAGCAACGGTCCCCTCTCCCTCTGGGAGAGGGTTAGGGTGAGGGCCTGCTGATGCAAAACTGTCTATTCCGTTTGCGTGGTTTCGCCAAGCCCTCACCCCCTGCCCCTCCCAGAGGGAGAGGGGAGACTTTTCGGACAGCCTCTCAGCCCATGCCGTCACCTGAACTTCCCAAAAAGCGGTTCGGATTGTAGCGGCGCCGGCCAACCGGGCCGAGAGCAATTTGCGGTGACCTGCGGTGAGCAGAGCCGGGAATCTCGGGCGGCGGCCAGCTTGTCCCTACGCTCAGCTATAATTCCTCTGGACCGCCGTTCGAGGCCGCTCAGGTGGCTGCCCCGACGGCCGACCAGCGAGATTCCGCCTCCGATTCTCTGGGTCAGCAGGCCGGACGCAACCATGCAAGCCGCAGTCGACGCCTGTAAGCGAGGCATCCTCCACTTCACCCGGGGCGAGCTGGATCAGGCAATCGCCGAGTACAGCGAGGCCATTCGGCTGGACGTGACCTGCGCCAAGGCATACTGCTGTCGAGGAGACGCCTACACCCACAAGGGTGAACTTGACGAGGCCATTCAGGATTACAACCACGTGCTCGGCTTGGCCCGCGACAACGCCGGCGCCTATTGTGGCCGGGGAACTGCCTACTGGAACAAGGGCGAATTGGGGCAAGCCATCACCGATTTCAGCCGCGCCATCGAGCTGATCCCGAGGTACGCCGTGTTCTATAGCAACCGGGCGATCGCCCATGCGAACGCAGGCCACTTGCAGCAGGCCGTCGACGACTTCACTCAGGCAATCCGGTTTAACCCGCAGTACGCCGCAGCCTACTTCGGCCGTGGTTTCACCTACATGAAGAACGGGCACTTTGACCGGGCGATCACCGACTTCAGCCAGGCGATCAAGATCTATCCGAAGGATGGTGAAGCCTACTATTACAGGGGCGTGGCCTACCGTGGGGCAGGCCAGACGGTCAAGGCCGAAGTCGACCTGGCGAAGGCCAGAGAACTCGGCTACCGGCGGCGATGACCCGTCGGCTAAATGAACTTGCACGATCCTGGGAGGAAAAAGGGGACAGGTCCAATTTGTGCGAAGCACCCTTCGGGCCGTTCCGGCAAATTGGACCTGTCCCCTTTTTCCCGGAATCACGCATAGCCATTTAGAGACTACGGAAGGCCGGCTCTCGCGTCGACGCCCTGTCGGCACCGTCGCCACCCCAGCAGCGCTACCACGGCGATTGCCAGGAGCACGGCGGAGTGCGGCTCGGGCACGACCGTGTAGGTTACCGTCAGTCGCGGATAGGCCGGTTTGCCCTCGATGATGCGGCTGTCTGCCCGCGAGGCGAAATCCCGCTTGCTCGACGGGTCGGGGTTATCGGGATACGGCTCGATCCACTCTTCGCCGACGATCATCCAGCCGAAGTTCGTGCCCGGATCGTCTGCCCACCCCTGGACGTCGGCGACCATTTGAGGCGATGACCAGGTCACAAACCCTACGTCGGTGCCCACTGAGAAGGCCAGCCCGGGCGGAAGGAAGGACTCCGTGCCCGTCAGCCGCTGCTGTCCCAGGTAGCCTTCCTTTTCGGGCCAGGAGCCGGGCCCGCCGGCGGCAAAAGGCTTCAGGTCGCCGGAGGCCGCGAGATGGCTGTTCGTCGAGCCCGGATTGTCAGGATTGAACTGGGTATGATACCAAGTGGCGTCACCCTTCTGGGCGGGTCCCCCGATCGCATCGGCCTCGCCCCAAGGCTGATCGAGCCCTGCGATGGGGAACAACCAGAAGGGATTGGCCCGTTTGGCCCGTTTCGGCACCTCGCTGACGAACAGTTCCAGGCTGACGCCCTGAATGATCACGGCGGCAGGTATTCCCTCGGCCTGGAGGTCAAAGCGGATCAGCCCGCGCTGCACCTGGCCGCGGTTGCCGCCGGTGTATCCTGCCGAGATTTCCAGCCCGCCGCCGTTGCTGTCCGGAGCCTTGGCCGGATCGTACTGGTATTGGTAGATGGTGTTGTAGGTGCACGAGCTGCTTAGCTCGATCGACTCGCCGCGCAGCGACGACGCGGGCAAGGCAGGCCCAAGGAGGACAATAGCGATGGCGGCGCAAGCGCCCCAACCACGGTGGGTCGACCAAGCCACGTCGTGAGACTCGTTCCGGAAGTGCATCTTTGCTGTCTCCTCATCATTGTTGGACGATCTCTCCGCCGTCGCGCGTGCAGAGCACCCGGAGCATCTCCTGCGGCAGGGCATCCACGACAAATCGAACCGACCCGTCAACCAGGGCGAAGCTCGCTCCTCCCGTGTGATTGCTGCCGAACGCACACTTGCGGCGATCCTCGAAGACCTCGAAGTCGCGGGAGGTACTCAACGGTGGCTCGGCCTCTTGGCGGCGCTCGAAGTCAAATGGAATCTGGTAATTGATCGGCGCGAAGGCACTCATCGTCACGTCGGCAATCCGTTTGCGCCCGCCGATGGCCGGCCATCTTCCCAGATACCGAAGCGACTCGGCCCACGAGACGGCTGCGAACGACTCCAGGTTGGGGTCGGCGTGATTGCGCTCGCCGAACAGGAACGTCTGGCTGGTGCCGTCGACCACCATGGAGGACTTCACCGGCTGCTGGTTCGGCCGGGGATGGGAGGCGGGGCCGGTGGTATGAAACATCCCGTCGCAGGTGGCCGAGTCGGGATAGTAAGACCGCGTGCCGCCGTTGCCGCCGTAGCTGGTCAGGCCGTAGTATTCCGCGCCCACGGCCACGGGATTCTCCCGGAGGTGATCGCTGGAGCAGAGCAACACGGAGAGCACCCTGGCCGACCGGGCGCCGGGGCCGCCCTCGGTGTTCCTGAGCGGATCGGCGTAATCCCAGTCTGCCAGCAGGCTGCCCTCCTCCAGGTGCGGCAAGAGGAACGTCAGCAACGAGGTGCCCCGAAACCGCGGGGGCGAGGGGACCTCGAACTGGTTCAAGCCCGGCGGGAATGTCCCGTGGCTCTCGTGATAGCTCCAGGCGGCCAGGGCCAACTGCTTGAGGTTGTTGGTGCACTGCACGCGTCGGGCCGCCTCGCGGACCTGTTGTACCGCCGGCAGCAGCAACGCCAGGAGCACGCCGATCACGGCCATCGCCACCAGCAGCTCAACCAGTGTGAAGGCGCGTGCAGTTCTCACGGCTTTCCACCTCTTAATGGCCATGCGTGGTTCCGGAAGGCTAGTGGCACCGGCGTCTCGCCGGTGGAAAACGTGGGCAAACTCAGACCCCGCGAAACACCGGCGAGACGCCGGTGCCACTCGTTTCAGAGACCATTGGCATATTCCCCGAATCATACAACTCCATTTAGGTCAAACGGACTGCGGACCAGCAACCCGCGTTATGACACTCTCCGGGCGCGGGCCGGGCAAACAGCACGACCTTGTTTTGCCGATAGTTCGGGCGAAGATGCTTGCCGACGTCGACCGTGCCGCTGCTGACGGGAGCGCCCGTCTCGAAACAGCGAACTTCCACGCCCCGGGCCCGCAGCGTCTCGACATCCTGCGGCCCGGCCAGATCGTCGGGCCAGGCGCCGAGCTGCACCACGCGGCCGTCGTTGCCCTCGGCCACCAGCCCCACGGCCGCCAGCGCCCCGATAACGCCGTCCTCGGTCCCGCCGAATCCCTCGAGATGGATGCCGTGCTGCCCGGCAAGACGGCGTGCCTCCTGCTGGGTCACCAGCTCGCGTTGGCATCGCTTGGCGAAGGCCGTGATCGCCTCAGGGACAGTGACGGTCACACAAAGCCCTGGATCGCTCCCCTCCACGAACCTCCGGCGGAGGAAGCCTCGCAACTGTTCGACCAGCGGCTCCAGTGCCGAACCGTTCGAGGGCGACAAGAGCAGGGAAGCCGAGCCGTTCTTGGTCGTGCAGGGGACCCGCGGGTCTTGCAGGAGCTGGTGGCGGACGATCAGCCCGCAGGGCCAGCGGTCTGCCAGCTCCGCTGCCAAGGCCCTGGCAAGCTGGTTGGTGCCCGGGGCGCCGGGCACGTCGGTGTCGTCAATGCCGACGTAGATCACCGCAAGGGCTCCGAGTCGTCGCTGCTGCGGGTGCTTGCGGCAAACCGGAACCAGACCACTGCGCTGATGAGCCCGGCAAGCAGGCCGCAGAGTGCGTAGGTGCCGATGGCCTGGGGCCACCACTCGGCCAGCGGCCGCGCCGCCGGGTGACCGATGCCGGCGAGCTTCGTGCCGGCCCGCACGGCCAGCGCGGCGAGGTTGCTGCCCAGGCCGGCCGACGCGAAGCCGAGATAGAGCCGCCAACCTCGCCTGGCCCGCCAGAGAGCCAGGTCCAGCAGCGGACCGGTCAGCGCCAGACTGGTCATCGCGCCAGCACCGAGCGAGGCGAACCCACCGGCGCCCAGTGCCGCCGCCGAGCCCAGGGCGCTTGCCCCCATGACCATGCCGCCCATGCGGCGGGGCGCCAGGGCCAGGCCGAGTGACATCGGGAAGATGGCCCGAATGATCGCATGGCCGGGGATCCGCAGGCCGAAATCCAGCAATGCGCTGGCCAGGGCCGCGCCAACGCCGGCGGCCAACAGCAGCAGCATCTCGGCCAGTCCGAGCCCGCGCTCCCGGTCCGCCAGCACGGGCAGACGGGTATTCTGGGCGAGCCCCGGATGAAGGGACAGGACCATGGTGCGCATGAAATCACCCCCAAGGGTTGGAGGATTCGCGACCGCCGGAGCGAGCCCGGGCAAATCGCACCGCCATACCATTTGCCCCTATAGCTTAATGAGTGATCCGAGGCTGTCAATGGGGCGTCCCCGGCCCGGGGGCGACGAGTTGCTGCAGCCTGGCAACGGGACTCAGGGGCGAGTCGTCTTGGCCTCGGAGGCCGCCCGGAACCGGGACGAGAACTCCTGCCGAACCACGTCGAACATCCGCCCCCGCAGCGCATCGTAGTCGGCCACCAGGCGGCCGGCCAAGGGGGTCAGCGAGCTTCGGCCGGTCCCCCTTCCGCCCACGCGAGTCTCGACCAGCGGCTCTCCCAGGGCCTCTTCGGCCTTCTTGATCCGGCCCCATACGTGGCGGTAGCTCTTGCCGAGCAGTTCCGCTCCCGCCTTGATCGAGCCGGCCGCCTCGATGGCCTTGAGGATCTCACTCAGGCCGAGGCCGAAGACGTACCGACCGTCTCTCTCCAGCCAGACTTTGACGCGGGCCACCATCCGCTGTCGCCTTGCAGGGCTGCGCCGAGAGCACCCCATGGTGGACCTCCGTCCGGTTCGCTGTCATTTATGGCGTGCCACGGCTGTGCCAGCCGTGCTCGGGGGTTTCCAAATTCGCCCAGCGTATCACGGCCGACACGGCCGTGGCACCCGGATCAATAATCCGGGTTCAACCGTCGCAAGGGAAGTGCCGTTTGACCGTTTGACGGACCTCGGCCAGCCAGGCCGCGCGCTGTTCGGGCGTGCTCAGCACGATCGATTCGAAGTTGCGGCGGAGGAAATCCTCGACCCCGCAGAAGTTGAAGACGCACACCTTCCAGAGGTTCTCCAGCGGATCGCCGAACAGCCGCAGCTCGTCCTCCCGCGGCGTGTTCGAGGTGGTAAAGACCAGGGCCGACTTGCCGCGGAGCAAGCCCTTGACCCCCTCAGGCGTGAACTGGTAGACCGACCCCTGCCGCAGCACCCGATCGATCCATCCCTTCAAGATCGCCGGCGGCTGACCCCACCAATTCGGGTGCACCACGATAAAACCGTCTGCGGCGAGCACTTCGTCGATGTGCCGGCGGACGACCGGATCGAGCCGTGTCTCGTCGGCGATCTCTTCGTGGGGCAGAACAGGGTCGAACTCCTCCGCGTAGAGGTCGTGATAGATGGCCTCGTGGCCGGCCGCCTGCAACTCTTCGACGGCGGCCTGGGCAATGGCGTGACAAAAGCTCCCCTGCCGCTGGTGTCCGATGACCACGAGGACCTTCATCCAGACACCTCAACGGATGCCCATGTCGCAGCTCAGTCCGCCGGAGGCCGGCAGGTACGCCCAGCGGACATAGTCGGCCACCATGCGATGGGCACTGAATCGCCAGGCCAGCGAGCTGATGGAGTTCATCATCCGCTTGATCCAGTGGCGGGGCAGTCCGTCGATATCGTGGTCGTAGTAGAGTGGGATGACCTCCTTCTCGAGCACCTGGTAGAGGCTGGCGGCGTCGCGGGCGTCGGTGGTTTTCTCGTCGACGTGCTGTGTCCCCCGACCGATGGCGAAGCCGTTGGAGCCGTCGTAGGCCTCCGCCCACCACCCGTCGAGGACCGAGAGGTTCAGGGCCCCGTTGAGCACGGCCTTCTGGCCGCTGGTTCCGGAGGCTTCCAGCGGCCGCCGGGGGGTGTTCAGCCAGACGTCGACGCCTTGGATGAGGTGCCGGCAGACGTTGATGTCGTAATCCTCGACGAAGGTGATCCGCCCGGCAAAACGTGGATCGTGCCGCAGGTTGGCGATCTTCTGGATCAACTGTTTGCCGGGCTCGTCGGCCGGATGCGCCTTGCCGGCGAAGATGATCTGCAAGGGCCGCTCCGGATCGCCCACCATGGCCGCTGCCCGATCCAGGTCGGTCAGTATCAGGGCAGCCCGCTTGTACGTGGCAAAACGCCGGCCAAACCCCAGGGTCAGCACGTTGGGATCGAGGATGTTTCGCGCCTGCTCCACGGCCTCGTCGCTCTCGCCCCGGCGGCGACATTGGCGGCTGACCCGCCGGCGGACGAAGGCCAACAGGAGGTTCTTCATCGTGTAATGCGTTTCCCAGAGCTCGCCCGGATCCACGTCGTGGATCCCCTGCCAGACCTCCGGCTCGCCGATCTTTTCCATCCAGCCGGCGGGAAAGTGGCGGTCGTAGAGTTGCTGCATCTGCCAGGCCAGCCAGCTATGGACGTGGACACCGTTGGTGATGTGGCCGATGGGGATTTCCTCCTCGACGCGCCAGGGCCAGAGGTGGGCCCACATCCGCCGGGTAACGTGGCCGTGGAGGTTACTGACGGCGTTGGCCCGCCGCGAGAGCTTCAGCGCCAGCACGGTCATGCAGAAGGGTTCGTGCTCGTTCTGGGGCTCCACGCGACCGAGCCCCATCAACTGCTGAAACGAAATGCCCAGCTCGTCGCGGAGCGGTCCCAGGTGCTCCTCGATCAGCGATCCGTCGAAGCGGTCGTGGCCGGCGGGGACCGGCGTATGGGTGGTGAAGACCGTATGCTGGGCCACGTCGCGGAGCGCGTCGTCAAAGCTCATGCCCTCGTCCTTCATCCGCACTCGAATGGCTTCCAGGGTGGCGAAGCCGCTGTGCCCCTCGTTGAGGTGATATACTCCCGGGCTGATCCCCAGGGCCGTCAAAGCACGGATTCCCCCGACGCCGGCCACCAGTTCTTGCCGGATCCGGGTGCGGTTGTCCCCACCGTAAAGCCGGGAGGTCAATTCGCGGTCCTCCGGGCTGTTGCTCGCGACGTCGCAATCCAACAAATACAGCCTGACCCGACCTACCCGCATCAGCCAGACCTTCACCAGCAGACAGCCGGCCCGCGTACAGATCTCCACCTTCACGGGTTTTCCGTCGGGCCCCCGGGCGGGTTCCATGGGGAGATTCTCAACCTTGGTGTCGAGGTACTCTTCGTGCTGCCAGCCGTTGATGTCCAGGTGCTGCTTGAAGTAGCCCTGGTCGTAGAACAGCCCGATGGCCACCAAAGGCACCCCCAACGCGCTGGCACTCTTGATATGGTCGCCCGAGAGCACGCCGAGGCCGCCGGAATAGACGGGCACCGATTCATGGACGCCGAATTCCAGCGAGAAGTAGGCCACCGGCTTTGAACCCAGCACGCCCGTATGGGTCCTGCCCCAGAGGGGGGCCTCGGCCACGTATTCCTTCAGCCGCCGGTAGGCGTGGTTGATCCGGCTGTAGAGCACCAGCTCGGCTGCCCGCATCTCCAGCCGTTCGGGGGTAAACTCCGAAAGTAGGGCAATGGGGTTGTGGTCCAATTGCCGCCAACGGATCGGGTCCAGGTCGCGGAAGAGGTTGATCACCTCCGGGTGCCAACTCCACCACAGATTCCTGGCCAGCGCCACGCACTTGTCGTACAGCGTATCAGCCGCCAGCCCGATTGCCCCAGGAGGATGAGTAACGCCGCTGGGAACTGTCTCGATCTGAGTCATGCGAACCTATCGCTCCCTGAGACTGCTGAATTCCGATGAAGCATAGAATTATAACTGTGCGACGGCGACGAGGCGACCCCAGATGGAGAACGGTGGAAAACCGGAAAACCGCCACGACGGGACCTCTATTGGGAGATGCCCCCTACCTCGACTGCCCACGCTACAGAGTGTACCGGCACCGTTCATTCTGGCGGCATGTCCTAACGGCTTGCCCTCCCAAGCACTGCCCGCCTGAGGCAATCGGGCAGATGGTGACGCATGGACGCCTTCGGGCCCTTGTCGCAGCTCTCCCGGCCCTACAAGGAGGGCGGTTGCCAGTGCTTCAGGGCCGACCTATCATTGCATGATTCGGCGATCTGCACCAACAGTCAGGGGAATCCAGTGAGGGCCCTCCGGCGATGACCAGCGATCCCCAGGTTGAGGTCCATTGGCACGAGCACGCCGTCTCCCGGCAGGAAAGGGAACGGCTCAACGGAAACCGCGGCTGCGTGGTGTGGTTCACCGGCTTGAGCGCTTGCGGCAAGAGCACGGTGGCCAATCTGGTTGATCACAAGCTGCACTCTGCGGGGGTGCACAGCTTCGTGCTCGATGGCGACAACATCCGTCACGGCCTGAATTCCGGCCCCGGCTTGCTGAGGGAGGCCCACGGCGAGGAGTTCGCCCGGCGGTTCGGCCTGGGTTTCTCGGCCCAAGACCGGGAGGAGAACATCCGCCGGATCGGCAGCGTAGCCAAATTGTTCTGCCAGGCAGGCGTGATCGCCATTACGGCCTTCATTAGTCCCTATCGGGCCGATCGCGGCCGGGTCCGTGCGACCCTGGCCGACGGGGATTTCGTTGAGGTATTCGTCGATGCCCCCCTAGAGGTATGCGAAGTCCGCGATCCCAAGGGCATGTACAAGAGGGCCCGGGCGGGGCAGATTAAGGGTTTCACCGGCATCGACGACCCCTACGAACCGCCCGAGAAACCCGAACTCGTCCTGGACGCCGGCACAAAATCGGCCGAGATCCTGGCCGAAGAGGTGATTGCCTATTTGAGGGCGTTGGGCAAGATTGGCTAGATTGGCTAACCAGCAAGATCTACCCAGGGAAGCCGCTTTCCCAGCCCGTTCTGCCTTCCACGAAGATGGGCGTCGCTGGCCGGGAAACCAGGAATCGGGCCGATCGGCCGATTCCTGCGAACGGGGTGTGGCAAGTTTTTCTGGCGGATGCGTGGGTGGCTGGCGGTCAGCCGTAGGCTGCCCCCAGCGGGCTCATCTGGGGGCTCGCTCCGCTCGACCCCAGCCACCCCAAGCACCAAGTTGCCAGGAAAACTTGCCACACGCTGCGAACGGGGTTGACTTGATCGGCGTATAAGCACTAGATTAGTATCAGGGTGGACTGTGCGCGAATTCGGAGGACATCTGCTACACGGAAGGTACTCAACGTCGGATGGCCATGATTACCACCAGTGACGTTCAGCCGCGGGCGCAGACGGCATTGGCCAACAGCCCCATCTACGAGTTGCGTGATCTGCAGGTGGAGCATCACGAGGGGGCGTTGGTGATCTCTGGTGCCGTTTCCAGCTTTTACCACAAGCAGTTGGCCCAAGAGGTCGTACGCTCCGTCTGCGGCGGCATCGAGGTCGTCAATTCAATCCGCGTTGATTAGGCCCAGCGGCCCGGCGTGGGAGCTTTTCGCGCGGCGCGGTGGATCGCCAGAGCACCGCCCGCGGTGATGGAATATGGGGCAGGGACATGGAAGTTCCTTGGATATTTGGGCTGTTGCCGATGAAGGGATTGTCTCGTCCGGCGATGGTCAAGGAGGAACCCATGGATGACCTGTCAACGGACGCTCGGCTGACCTCGGGGTGGGGCACCGACCGAAGGGTGGTCGGTGCGGGACTGCCGGAGACTTTGGAGGAAGCCGAAGAACTGGCCGCCTCGATCGAAAGGGCCGTGCAGCGGGAAACCGGCCGTCAGATTCGCAACCTCACCGTGGAGGTCAGCCGAGACGGCGTGCGGCTGAAGGGATACTGTGCCACGTACTACTGCAAGCAATTGGCGCAGCATGCCGCCATGGCCGTGCCCGGTGGTAACCGCCTGACGAACTCCATCGAGGTCTCGTAGGCATCGCCGAATCTCGTCTGTGTTCTTTCTTTCTCCTCGTCGCTGGTTGCTAGCTCTGATAGCTTCGGCTAGGTTACCGTTGTTGTCCTTAGCCGTACTGCGCAAGCGGTGGGAGGAAAAAGGGGACAGGTCCAATTTGTGCGAAGCACCCTCCGGGCCGTTCCGGCAAATTGGACCTGTCCCCTTTTTCCGGGCACTGCAGGCGGCTTTTGTTACGGGAGAATCAGGATGAAACGCTGCGACTGGATGGTTGCCGTCTTGCTGGCGATCTGCACGACGGGCCGTACGGCCGAGTTCTACGTCGCCCCCGGCGGTAGCGACGACGGCCCGGGCAGCAAGTCGCCGGGTGCCATGGCCACGCTTGCTTGGCCATGCCGCCACTTGCGGGGCACGGCTTTCTGCCAGACAATGGGGCGTAGCTGAGTGGCCTCACGGCTGACGGACGCGAAAAACGGTTTGACAAAAGGACCACTGACATGAACAACGCATCTCGCCGCAATTTCCTCAAGGAGTCAGTCGGCTTGGGCATGGCGGCGGTGGCTGCCGGGCCGCTGGGTGAAGCCCTGGCGCGGGCCGCGGCGCCGGGATCAAAAATGAAGCTGGGGCTGGTGACCTATCTCTGGGGACAGGATTGGGACCTGCCCACAGTCATCGCCAACTGCGAGAAGACCGGGGTGCTGGGCGTCGAGCTGCGGACCGAGCACAAGCACGGCGTCGAGCCCGACCTCAGCCCCCAGCAGCGGAAGGAAGTCAAGAAGCGCTTCGCCGACAGCCCGGTGACCTTCGTGGGTCCGGGCACCAACCAGGCATACGATGATCCCGACCCCGCCAAGCTCAAGCAGTCGATCGAGGGTACCAAGGCCTTCGTCAGGCTCAGCCACGATTGCGGCGGCAGCGGCGTGAAGGTCAAGCCCAACGACCTGCACAAGGGCATCGACCCGAAGCAGACGATCGAGCAGATCGGCAGGTCGTTGAACGTCGTGGGGGCCTTCGCGGCCGACTACGGCCAGCAGATTCGCCTGGAGGTGCACGGCTCCTGCGGCCCACTGCCGATCATGAAGCAGATCATCGACGTCGCCGAGAACTCTAACGTGGGACTCTGCTGGAACTGCAACGGCGACGAGCTGAAGGACCGCGGGCTGGAGTACTACTTCAACCTGGTCAAGGACCGCTTCGGCGCCACGGCCCACGTCCGGGAGCTGAACCTCCGCGACTACCCCTATCAGGACTTGATCCGGCTGCTGGTGAAGATGGACTACGCCGGCTGGATCCTGCTGGAGTGCCGCACCAAGCCGAAAGACCCCATTGCGGCCCTGGTCGAGCAGCGAGAGGTGTTCCAGAAGATGCTGGCCGCGGCACAGGCGTAGTGGTCCGCCAGAGTGAGTTTCACGGCTGGCAGGGGCCAGGAGTGAGGGGGTGACAGGGTGAGGGGGTGACGGGGTGAGGGCGAAGTATTGATGATCGATGATTGATGATTGATGATCGACGACCGATGTAGGTCTCCTTCTGCTGCATTCTGCATTCTTCATTCTTCATTCTGCATTCTGCATTCTGCATTCTGACTTCCTGGCCCCGGGCCTCACCAGTCCACCACGGAGCCGTCGTCGGGATCATAGGTCTCGGGATCTCGCCAGTCGTGGTCTATCTTGCCGGCCACCGCGGCTTCATCCAGCTCGATCCCCAGGCCGGGGCCGGTCGGGATGGGGATATAACCGTTGCGGATCTCAAACGGGTTTTTCAAGTATCCCACGCCCAGGCTGACCTGCTCCTGGCAGAGGAAATTGGGGATCGAGGCCGCCAACTGGATGCCCGCCGCCAGCGAGATCGGCCCCAACGGATTGTGCGGCGCGACGGCCACGTAATACGCCTCGGCCATGCCGGCGATCAGGCGGACCTCGGTGATCCCGCCGGCGTGGCAGAGATCGGGCTGCAAGATGCTCGCCGCGCGCTTCTCCAGAATCTCGCGGAATCCCCACTTGGTGAAGATCCGCTCGCCGGTGGCAATCGGCAAGAACGTTCCCCGGGCCAGGTCGGCCATCACGTCCACGTTCTGGCACTGGACGGGCTCTTCCACGAAGAAGGGCTGGTGGGGTTCCAGGGCCTTGATCAGCAGCTTCGCCGTCTGCGGCGGGACCGCGCCGTGGAAGTCGATGGCGATGTCGGCCTCGGGACCGGCCGCCTCCCGCAGGGCGGCAAAACGCTCTGCCACGCGATCGACGAATCCCTTGGTCTCCACGATCCGCGCCGGGCGCCGGCCGGCGGGCCCCGTCTTGAAGGCCGTGAAGCCTTTCTCGATTGCCGCCTTGATGGCCGCGGGGCTGCCGGCGTGCGCATAGACCCGAACGCGCTGGCGGGTGGGCCCTCCCAGCAGTTCGTAGACGGGAACGCCCAGGGCCTTGCCCTTGATGTCCCAGAGTGCCTGGTCGATGCCGCTTAAAACACTGGTGAGGATCGGGCCGCCCCGGTAGAAGGCATGGCGGTAGATCGCTTGCCAATGGTGGACCACCCGCCGGGGATCCTTGCCGACCAGGTAGGGCGCGATCTCTTCCACCGCCGTGGCACAGGTCTTCGCCCTGCCTTCCAGGATCGGCTCGCCCAGCCCGACGATGCCGGCGTTGGTGTGCACCTTCAGAAACAGCCAGCGGGGCTTGACCAGGAACGTCTCGAGCTTGGTGATCTTCAGCGGCTCCTTGGGCGAGATCGGTGCACCGCCGGCCGCTTCGGTCTCGGCCGCTTCGACTCGCGCCAGCAAGCCGCCCAGGCCGGCAACCCCAAGGGCTCCCCTGATCGCCGCCCGGCGGGAAAGAGAACGTGTTGATTCCGTGTGTCTTTTCATGATAGGTACCCTCCGCGGTCAAACGACGCGTCATTCGGCCGAGCCGTGTCTGCGTTGCGGCCCGTCAAGCTGACTGGCCATGGCACTGACTGCGGCTGAATTGGCGGCCTGCACTTCCAGCAACTCTGCCAGGTTGTCGCGCTCCTGCTGAACGATCGCGGCCGGCGCTCGTGCGAGGAACTCCCTATTCTCCAGTTTCCTCTGCTTGGCCGCAATCAGACGATCGAGCTTCTCAATCTCCCCCTTCTTCTTGGCAATCTCCGCCTCCAGGTCGATCAGCTCCGCCAGGTCGACGAATACTTCGATGCCCGGCAAGGTGACGTTGGCGCTCAAGGCCGGGGCCTCCACCTCCGGTCCCCAGCCAGTGGGGCGGGCGCCGGCCATCGAGACGAAGTACGGCTGCATCGGCCCGAGCAGTGCGGCCGTCTCGGCGTCGCAGCGGACCGAGAAGGCGATCTGCTGCTTCGGCGGCACGTTCTGCCGGCTGCGGATCTCCCGGACTGCACGCAGCACCTCCTGGAACCGCGCGAAGCGGGCCTCGATCTGCGGGTCTTCCCGCGCCGGGTCGCGCTGTGGCCAGGAAGCGATCATCACGCTTTCGGCCGCCGTAGCGACCTCCTCCAACCCACGCTCCGGCGCCACCTCGCCCAGCAACTGCCAAACCTCTTCCGTCACAAACGGCGCCATCGGGTGCAAGAGCCGCAGCAGGGTGTCGAGCGTATGGGCCAACACCCGCTGGGCCACCGGGCGGGCCGACTCGTCTCGCAGCCGCCACTTGACCATCTCCACGTAGAAACTACAGAACTCGTCCCACGAGAAGTCGTAGAGCACCCGGGCCGCGTCGGCAAACTTGTACCCAGCCAGCGCGTCGGTCACCTGCCGAGTGACCGTCGAGAGGCGGCTGAGGATCCAGCGGTCTTCGACCAACAGCTCCCCGTCGGTCACCGTGCCGGGCGTAAACCCTTGCAGGTTCATCAGCGCAAATCGCGAGGCGTTCCAGAGCTTGTTGCAGAAGTTCCGCGCCAGCTCGAACCGGTCGCTCACCACCGCCCCGCGAGGCAGCGCCTTGTCCTCGGATTTCTCGGCCCATTGGGTCGAGAACGCCCCGCCGCAATGCGGGCACTTGATCCGCGGCAGTACCCGGTTCTCTTTCGTCTGCTCGATGAGTTTCCCGCAGTGCGGACACTCGAAATCCACCGGCATGCGGAAGTCCTGCGTCTCGGTGGTCAGGTGGGCCAGCCCGAACCGCAGCGAGTCGGCGCCGAACTTCTCCATCACGTCGACCGGATCCACCCCGTTGCCCTTCGACTTCGACATCCCCTCGCCGTAGCCGTCGAGGATCTTCGGGTGGATATACACGTGGTGGAAGGGGACCTCGCCCACGTTGTGCAGCCCGGCGAGCACCATGCGGGCGACCCACAAGGTGATGATGTCGCGGCTGGTGATCAACACCGAGGTAGGATAGTAGTATTTCAGCTCGTCGGTCTGTTCCGGCCAGCCCAGGGTGGAGTGCGGCCACAGCGCCGAGCTGAACCAGGTGTCCAAGACGTCCTGCTCGCGGACGAGCCGGTGGCCCGGCACGGCGTCCTCAGACAGGTCCTCTTCGCGGGCGCAGACCAGCCACTGGTCGTACTCTTCGTCACGCTGCCAGACCACGTCGTCCCGGCCGGCGAAGGCCCGCTCGAGGTCATTCTCGGTGGCCGTCTGGCAGTACCAGACCGGAATCTGGTGTCCCCACCAGAGTTGCCGGCTGATCGGCCAATCGCGCTTCTCGCTGAGCCAATCGAGGTAGCCGTGGGCGTAGCGCGCGGGGATGATCTTGACCCGGCCATCGGTCACTGCGTCCATCGCCGTCTGTGCCAGCCGCTCCATCTTCACGAACCACTGATCAGTCAGCAGCGGCTCGATGGGCGTCTTGGAGCGATCGGAATGGGCCAGATCGATCTGGCGGTCCTCAACCTTCACCAGCAGGCCGCGCCGCGCCATATCGGCCACCACGCGGTCGCGGGCCTCCAGCACCAATTGCCCCCGGTACGGCCCGGCTTCCTCGCTCAACGTCCCGTCGAGGTTCAGGATGTTGACCATCGGCAGGTTTTGCCGCAGGCCGACCTCGTAGTCGTTCGGATCGTGTGCAGGGGTGACCTTCACACAGCCGGTACCCATCTCGGGCTTGGCCCACTGGTCGGCCACCAGCGGGATCTCCCGCTCGACCAGCGGCAGCATCACCCGCCGGCCGTCCAGCGCCATGTCGCGGAGCATGAGCAGCTCGTCGAGCAGGGTCTCGCGGCGGTGCCGCACGTCGTCCAGCTCGGAGCGGATCTCGGCCTTCTGCTTTCCCGGTGCGGCGGCCAGCCTCGCCTCCAGCTCGGCCTCTACCTTGTCGAGCGCCGCGGCCGGATCGGGATGCACCGCCACGGCCGTGTCGCCGAGCATCGTCTCCGGCCGGGTGGTGGCGATGGTCACGTGTTTCGGCTCGCCCGGCTGGGGGTCGATCACCGGGTAGTTGAAATACCAGAAATGCCCCGCGACTGTCTCGTGAAACACCTCGTCGTCGCTGACGGCCGTCCGCAGCATCGTGTCCCAGTTGACCAGTCGCTTGCCCCGGTAGATCAACTGCTCCTTGAACAGACTGAAAAACGTGTGGCGGACCGCCCGGGCGCAGAGCGGATCCAGCGTGAACCGGGTCCGCTGCCAGTCACAACTACAGCCCATCTCCTTCAGTTGGCTGATGATCCGCGCCTCGTACTCGTTCTTCCAGGCCCAGATCCTCCGCACCAGGCCCTCGCGACCGAGGTCGTGCCGCGTGATGCCCTCCTCCTCCAACAACCGACGTTCCACGACTGCCTGGGTGGCGATGCCGGCGTGGTCGGTCCCCGGCAGCCAGAGGGTCTCGAATCCCTGCATCCGCTTCTGCCGGATGAGGATGTCCTGGAGCAGGTTGTTCAAGGCGTGCCCCAGGTGCAAGGCCCCCGTCACGTTCGGCGGTGGGATGACGATCGTGTAGGGCTTCCGCCGGGGGTCCGGCTCACTGTGGAAGTAGCCCCGCTCCTCCCAAAACCGGTACCAGCGATCCTGGGCGGCGGCATGATCGTACTGTTTCGGCAGGTCGGGCAGAGATGGATCGGTGGACATCGGCGTGGCGTTAGTGGTGAGTGGATAGTGGATAGTGGATAGTGGAGAGTGCAGAGTTCGGAGCTGGTAGGGCAATGGTTCTCGGTTGGCGTTGCCTGGTTCAGGTGGCCGGTACTCAGGAGTCAGTACTCGGTACTCGATACCGACTGTACGGTTCTCGCAAGGCACGGAACTCGTCTGAGGGCGCCGGCGAAACCTGCTGTGCGGCACAACGGGCCACAATCGGCGCCGCCAAACCAACGACTGCCCACCCTCCACTATCCACTATCCACTATCCACTCCCCCCCTCCTCATCCTTGTACAGCTTGTACTCGTAACTGTCGATCAAGGCCAGCCAACTGGCTTCGATGATGTTCTCGCTCACCCCGACGGTCCCCCAGACGTCGTCCTCGTCCTGGCTCTCGATGACCACGCGGACGCGGGCGGCGGTGGCGGCCTCGGCGTTGATCACCCGCACTTTATAGTCCACCAGGTGCAGATGGTTCAAGGCCGGAAACCGCCCGTTGAGCGCCTTGCGCATGGCGGCGTCCAGGGCGTCGACCGGACCGTGCCCCTCGGCGGCCTCGAAACACACTTCCTCGCCCACCCGCACCTTCACCACCGCGTCCGCGGTCACCTCCCCGGCGGCCTTGTTGTCGGCCGTCACGTGGAAGTACAGGGTCTCGAAATGCGGGCGGAAAGTGCCCATGCACCGGCGGACCAAGAGATCGAACGACGCGTCGGCCGTCTCGAACTGGTACCCGGCTTTCTCCATGGATACCACCTGCGTCAGGATCCGGTCCATCAGCTCTCCGTCGCGGGGGATGTTCAGCCGGGAGGTCAACGCCAGGATGTTGGCCCGGCCCGACAGCTCGCTCAGCAGGATCCGCCGCTCGTTGCCGACCAGTTGCGGATCGATGTGCTCGTAACTGGCGGTGTTCCGGGCGACGGCGCTGACGTGCATCCCGCCCTTATGCGCAAAGGCACTCTTGCCTACGAAGGGCTGGTGCGTGCGGAAGTTCATGTTCACCATCTCGTAGACGTAGCGCGACAGCTCGGTCAGATGCTCGACGCCCTTCCCCTGCAGGACTTCGTAACCCTGCTGCTTGACCGCCAGGTTGGCAATCACCGAGATCAGGTCGGCGTTGCCGCAGCGCTCGCCGAACCCGTTGATCGTCCCCTGCACCTGGACGGCGCCGGCACGCACCGCCGCCAGCGTATTGGCCACGCCCAGGTCGCAGTCGTTGTGGCAGTGGATGCCCACGGGCCGGGACACCCGGTCCACGGCCGCCCGGGTGATTTCGGCGATCTCTTCCGGCATGTTCCCCCCGTTGGTGTCGCAGAGCACGACCAGGCGGGCGCCGGCCTCGGCCGCCCTGCCCAGCGCAGAGAGGGCGTAATCCGGATCGGCCTTGAAGCCGTCGAAGAAATGTTCGGCGTCGAAGATCACCTCCCGCCCGGCCTCGACCAGGAAGCGGACGCTCTGGCCGATCATCGCCAGGTTTTCCTCCCGGCTGACCTGCAATACCTCGGTCGCCTGGAAGGCCGAGGCCTTGCCGACCAGGGTGATCACCGGGGCGGCCGTTTCCAGGAGCACCTTCAACCCCCGGTCTTCCTCCGGCCGGATCCCTTTGCGGCGAGTCATCCCGAAGGCGCAGACCTTGATCTGCTTCAGGTCCAAGCGGCCGACCCGCTCGAAGTACTCGCGGTCCTTCTCATTCGAGGCCGGATAGCCCCCTTCGATGTAGTCAAATCCCAGGCTGTCGAGCCGTTGGGTCAACAGCAGCTTGTCCTGCAGCGAGAAACTGATCCCTTCGGCCTGCGAGCCGTCGCGGAGGGTAGTGTCGTAGATCTCGATGGGACGCATGGGTAGCGGCTGGGGATTAGGGATTGGGGATTAGGGATTAGAGTCTCGCGGTGCAGGTTCCTCGCGCCGGGTGCGCATGTCTGACGTAACTGGTGTGATCACGGCGTTTAGTGGGCGGGCTTGCCCGCCGTTTGGCTACGGCCGCTGGCCGCGTCTGGTTCTCACGCTCCGTGGGAACCCGCTTTTTCCACGGTTCTACGTCGGCGGTGGCGACGCGGAGTGTCGCGGATGGTGCGTTCCCACGGAGGACCGCGGGAACAAGACTGAAAACTGACGACTGATAACTGACCACTTCCTCCCAACAAAAAAACCCTCAGGCCGCTCGGCCTCAGGGCTCGTGTTCGTCGGTCTTCCGCCGGTTCGAGGTCCCTAAGGCCGTGCCTCCCGGACAATAATGCCCACGATCACCACCACGGCGATGCCGCGGAGGGCAGTCATCGGGCTGGCAACCGGGACAGACATTGTAGGGCTCGTACTGGCGAAACGAAGACTCAAACACATAACTCTACAGCACCATGGCGATCATGTCAACTGGGCAAAACAGCCCTTTTGGGGGGGAAGCCACGACCGCAATTCAGACGACCCGCCCGGAGGACCCCGCACGAACTGGGGCCGGCGCCGAGCGGCCGTGGGACGATCGCCCCGGTTGTTGGGCGGGTGGTCACGCCCTCTCGACCGCGCAGCGTTCCTCCTTCGCATCGTCACCGGTTTCGCCGGGCTCGTCCTCCTGGCAGTCCTCGGTGTAGCCCTCTTCGTCGTCTTCATCGCTCTCATCGTATTCCTCCTCCTCTTCTTCTTCCTCGCACTGAGATTCATCTTCGTCGCACGAATCGTCCTCTTCGCATTCCGATTCGTCCTCGCAGTAGGCCTCGTCCTCGTCCTTTTCTTCTTCCTCTTCCTCCTCTGCGTACGCCTCCTGCTCCTCGTCGCACGCCTCGGTTTCATCGTCCTCTTCGAGTTCCTCCTCGTCCTCCGTCTCATCTGCCCCGTCTTCGTCCTCATACTCCGCGTTGTCCCGCGCCGCGTCGCCCACGGACTCACGCTCTCTGGCAGGCGGCCCCAGCAGGATCTTGTTGCCGCGTCGCGGCTTCGCAGAGGCCGGTTCCTGCTCCGCGGCCTGGCCGTTCATCTGGTCCCATTCTGCCAAGGTCACGAGCACTTCCCGGGCTTGTGAACCGTTGTACGTGCCTACGATGCCGTCTTCGGCCATGTAGTCGATCAGGCGGGCGGCTCGGCCGTAGCCGATGCCCAAGGTCCGCTGCAACAGGGAGACGCTGCCCCGCCCTTCGCGGATGACCACGTCGACGGCCGCGTCGTACAGTTCGTCACGACCGCCCAGCTTGGGCCCTTCCTCCGCGCCGTCGGCGGCCTTCAACTGCACCAGTTCCTTGACGAACTGCGGTTCGCTGGTGGCTACCGAGGCGATCACCCGCGAGATCTCGTCGTCGCTCAAGTAGGTCCCTTGACCGCGAATCAACGCGCTGGTGCCGGGCCAGAGGAAGAGCATGTCGCCGTTACCCAGCAGCTTATCCGCGCCCATCTCGTCGAGCACCACGCGGCTGTCGGTGCGGCTGGCCACCTGGAAGCAGATTCGTGCGGGCAGGTTCGATTTGATCAGGCCCGTGATGATGTCCACCGTCGGTTTCTGCGTAGCCATCACCAGGTGGATTCCCACCGCCCGGCTCTTCTGCGCCAGGCGGATGATGTGCCCCTCCACTTCCTTGGCGGCCATCAGCATCAGGTCGGCCAGCTCGTCGGCCACCAGCACGATGTAGGGCATGTGGGTGGGAATCTGCCTCCGCTCCTCTTCGCTGGTCGGCTGAATCCGCTCCATCAGCTCCTCTTCGCCCAACTGGTTGTAGACGCTCACGTGCCGCACGCCGGCACGGGCCAGGAGCTCGTACCGCTGCTCCATTTTCTCCACCGCCCAGGCCAGGATCGCCTCGGCCTTGCGCATCTCGGTGACCACCGGGTGCATCAGGTGCGGCAGCCTCTTGTAGGGGCTCAGCTCGACCATCTTCGGGTCGATCAGCAGCATGCGGACCTCGTCGGGGCGGCGGGTCATGAGGATCGAGACGATGATCGAGTTCAGGCAGACGCTCTTGCCCGTGCCTGTCCGGCCGGCCAGCAACAAGTGCGGCAGGGTGGCCAGGTCGACCACCATGGGATTGCCCGCCACGTCCCTGCCCAGGAAGATGGGAATCCGCATCTTTTGCGCCTTGCTTTCGGTCTCTTCCATCACCTCCCGCAGCCGCACCAACTGCTGCGCGCTGTTGGGCACCTCGATGCCCACGGTGTTCTTTCCGGGGATCGGCGCCACGATCCGCACGCTCGGCACCCGCAGGGCAATTGCCAGGTCGTCGGCCAGTCCGGTAATCCGGCTCAGGCGCAGCCCGGCCTCCAGCTCGACCTCGAACTGGGCGATCACCGGCCCCGTCTGGATCTCGACCACGCGGATGTTGAAGCCGAAGTCGGCGAAAGTCCTCTCCAGGATCTTGGCCTTGCGGCGAACCTCCTTCTCGTGTTCTTCGAAACAGACCGACTCACCCTCCAGCAGCAGATCCATGCCCGGCAACTCGTAATCGGCCGCCTCGTCGCCATGGTCTTCCGTCTCGAGCTCCTCCAGGAGTTCCTCCCGCTGGGGGCGGCCCATCTTCCGGATCCGCAATCTGGAAGCCAGCGGCTTTCGGGCGGCTGACGAAGCTGCCTGCTCCTTAGCGGCGGGCCGCCGCCTGCCGTTTCCCGCTTCGGCCCGATCGTCTTCTTCTGCCGATTCGCCTTCCGCCTGAGCAGATCGGCGCGTAATGCGGATGGCTACTTCTT
>Ga0315277_10002655_pt1 | contig 24771 bp, 13 predicted proteins | sample YL17G05_15_MG_FD_203695 | JGI IMG/M metagenome (GOLD analysis project Ga0315277, IMG submission 203695) | Sediment microbial communities from Yellowstone Lake, YNP, Wyoming, USA - YL17G05_15 | ecosystem: Environmental > Aquatic > Freshwater > Lake > Sediment | place: USA: Wyoming | collected... | reverse complement strand
CTTTGATCGCGGTCTACCTGCGCGTCCTGGAGGCCCTGCGCCTCAAGGAAGGCGAGCGCGCAGCAGCAGGTTGGCAAGAGAACCCAGACGCGGGGACGGTGACCATCCAGGACGTCACCAAGGAGTTCGACGTTGCGCTGGAGGACGCGGACTTCATCACGCTGCACCAACTGGCAAACCAGTGGAGCGGCTGGCCGACTGCGCCCGAGTCCCTCGCGCTCATGGCCAAGCTGGACGCGGCCAGGCAGACGGACTGACGCAAAGGGCCAAACGCAGCAGCCGCCCCGGTCATTCCAGGCGGGGCGGTCTTGCATTTGTCCAAATCCTCTACACAGGTTGTCTAACTCTCCCGACAGACAAACCACACAATGTGTGGTAAAATCGTGTGCAACGGCCATCACGCTACAAGGCAAGGGGGTATAGGGACGAGCGAATCGTCGCTGAGAAGCAAGGTCATCGCGATTCTCGCCTCGACCCTGGTTCTGTCAACACTGCTTCTCACCTCACTCGCCTACGGTCAGTTAAGTAACTCGCTGGCAGCCTATCCTACACTAGAGTCAGGCGCGCGCACCACAAAAACCACTAAACTATACAGCGATAGCAACAAGGAGATGTGCAAGCATGTCATTTCCACCGATACCCTCAAAAATCGGGAAAAAGGGAGCCTTAATCGACATTGACGGCAATAAGCAACACTTCATCATACTTGATGAAGTGACACATGTGCAGTCAACATACCCAAGAAAGGTTATATGTCTTCAGCGACTTCGGTTCGAAAGTGATTGCCACACTGAACTTCGCCTTGCTTACTACATTATTGGGAAAAAGCCCAAAATGGCAGGTAAATGGGTATGGGGACAATATGCAACGATGATGCCAGTCGAGGATTTTCAGACCATCATCTCCAAAGCAACTGAGAAAGGTTGGATTTGAAGAAGCGAGTAATAGCAAGCCTCGCCGAGAAGCAAGGTCATTGCCATTCTCGCCTCGACCGTTGTCCTGTCCTTGCTGCTTCTCAACTCTCCCGCCTACGTGCAGTTAAACAACTTCCTCCAGGTTGCCTACATTGACGTCGGCCAGGGCGACAGCATCTGGCTGCATGCCTTGCCGGGTCTATACGAACGAGTGTCACGCAGAGTCGTGTGGGTTCAACTATGGCAGTGGTTCGGCCATCTGGAACACCAGCGAGGATTGCGCCTACCTGCGGGACGGGACGGGGACGCTGGTTGACACCGATTGCTACTGATCTGCTTGTCCCAATCCGCACGGTTGGGACGATGCAAGGTTTTGACATCAGTGCGAGCGTGTAACGGTGGCCTCTCAGGGGGGCAATACATTCCAGCAAATCCTTCACTTTCCTTTGACGCCAAGTGAACCGAAGTGTGCCACAATAATAACGTAACTCAGTGTAGACAAGTGTCAACTGACATAGCATCTGTGTTAACTGGGGTGATGATATTACACCCAGGTAACAGCCAAGGCAGTGGAGGTCGCCTTAGCAGCAGACATCGTAGTACAACACCTGCCCATCGCCAAGGTGCGGCGGGTGTTTTGTTTTAGCGGCACTGTGTCAGCCACAGCCAGGGCTGTCAGGAGATCTGCTCAGGCGAAATGACCTGGCCTTCGTCTGAAGGTTCAGCGGGGATCAGCACCCCAGGCACCGCACTTGAAAGGCCGGCAACTGGCCTGAGTGTTCGATTTCTGCCAAGTGGCGCTATGCCGCTCTGGAGCGAAGCTGTAGCAACAAAGAGGGGGAATGATGAGCAAAAGCAGGTCACGTCAACAGCGCAGCGGTTGTGGCTGTGGAGCCCTATTTGCTGTCTTGGGGGCTATCATTGGGGCGATTGTCAAAGCAATTGCCTCTGTTCCACGTTGGCTTAACCGCCAGAAATTCACTCTGCCTATTCGGGGGAAAAGTGTTACCGTGTCGTTGCTGGGAGTCCTGGGCCTGCTGACACTTGCTGCCTCCTGCTGTGGTATCACCTATGTAGGAATGGACGCAGGCTTGCGTGAGGCTAGCGTCCTGCCCACTCACACCCTTGCTCCTACCAATGCTCCGACGTCCACCTATACACCTCGGCCTACAGCTACCTCAACCCGTGTGCCCACGCCTGCGCGAACCCCCACGCTGCGCCCGTTCCCTTCTTCTACGCCTACACCGATTGACTGTGCATGGTCTGCCGCTTACGTCGCCGATGTCACCATTCCTGATGGCACTCGACTGGATCCCGGCAGTGCTTTCGTCAAGACCTGGCGCATTCACAACAATAGCACCTGCGACTGGGAAAACGTCCGGCTCGTCTTCACCAGTGGCGAACAGATGCAGGCCCCCTCCTTCGTACCAATCCCACCCACCGCTGCTAGTGCTAAGGTGGACATCTCCGTAGATATGATCGCCCCAGCCACCATTGGGAACTACAGTGCTGCCTGGTCTGTCTGTCAGGGGGACGACTGCTTTTCCGAGGTGACTGTGCAGATTGTGTCCGGCGATCTGCCCACTGCGCCGCCGCCGCAGCCTACTCAACCCCCTGCGCCGGCCGATACTCCAGTCCCGCCCACTGAAGCGCCGCAGCCTACGGCACCCCCAGCCCCTCCAGCGGGTGATTACCTGGCCCCTGGAGTATGGCGCTGCCCCAACAGTGTGGAGGGCGCAGCTTACGTTGGAAGCGCGGAGAGCGACAAATTCCACTACATCTCGTGCCGTCATGCTGAGAACATAGAGCCGGGAAATCGGATTTGCTTTGCCAGTCGCGAAGCGGCGGTCAACTACGGCTACGTTCCTTGTGGCGTGTGTAAGCCCTAAGCTGGCCGTCTCGTCACTCAGGCCCATGTTCTTGTTTGACTTCTGTGGCAGATTGCATTACACTATCACCACGACGAAATGAAAAGACGCCTCGTGGCTCTTGCTAGCCCGAGGCAATGGCCAAGGCGGTGGAGCGCCCTGATGCTGGGGATTCTAATATGAAGCCCGCCCACCGTCAAGGTGCGGCGGGTGTTTTGTTAGGGCATAGCGAACGTCGCCGTGCAACCCTGCACTCTGTGATGCGTTCGGGCGCCTGTTCAGGTGTCTTAAGTGGCGGTGGGGTGAGTGACCGCCCCACCAACCACGGCGAGGCCACCCTGAAAGGCAGACTGCGAGAGCACACTTTGAAACGTGACTGGCCTAGCTCGCGTGCCTGTCGTGCCGCACTGGAGGGTAGATTATGACCGAAATTCAACCTTCTACAGATACTAGCGCACGAGTCGATCCGAATCTTCTCAAGAATGTAGTCAAGATCACATCGCCTCCTACTCCCCATTCGCCAGCTACGGTTGGGGCGGGTTTCATTGTCTCTTGCGAAGGCGTCTGGGCTTCTGAGAAGCAGCGGGTCTTTTTTCTAATCACAAACAAGCACATTGTCGGTGACTGGACACTTGCAGATGGCGATATCCTTGAGTATCGCCAATCGTTACAGGTGTCTTTCTATGGGGGGATTGGCGGCGCCTTTACACCCATCGCTGTTCCACTACTGAACCCACATGGTGATCCACTACCCAACCGCTTACGCCTTGCAGACGATCCCAAGGTTGATGTGGCGGCGGTGTTCCTCAACGAAATCCGAATACCGATAGGGCCACCTCTGAGCATAATCAGTTTCGATCTCAGCTATTTACTGTCCTTTGACAGGATTACCTCTTGGCTGACAGGCCTTGGCGATCAGGTATTCGCGCTGGGATATCCCCTTGGTATCACATCTGCGAGAACCTCTTATCCGGTTTGCAAGGCCGGCTATTTAGCAACGATACCGGGTGAGGAATTCGCGATTGAAGTCCCGTCGGCAAGCCGTAACGGCACACAGAGCTCATCCCACCTTGAAGGGAAGCTGCTTGTTGTAGATGGCCTTATTGTTCCTGGTAACAGTGGTGGGCCAATCGTTCTCCCGTCTGAGCTCAAAGTACGTCGTGACCCTGCCACTAACCAGCTTCAGTTTGCGACCCAGCAGACAAAAAACTATGTGATCGGTGTGGTTTCAATGGCTATAGGCCTGTCTGGTCTCACTCTTGTGTATAGTTCTGACTATGTTCTTGACCTCATCGATGAGTTTGTCAGTGGCCTAAAGGCTTAGGCTGTGGGCGTATCACGGTGGGGACAAGAAATGGAGGGATTAGAGGCCATGGCGTCCATTATCCGCCCTTTTTCGATGACCAAACCTGGCACATTGTGACCCGGCTAATGAGAGCAAGGACTAATCAACGAATGACAGGGGTTTCAAAACGAGGAGGCTATATATGAAGTATGCATATTACGAAACTCGGTTTATGTTTATACACCATTCCCATGATGACGGACAGATCGAATTGTGCAAAGGAGACATCGAAATCGCCAATAGGGAAGGTTTCTATGAATCCATACAGCTTTTTGATTTGCCAGCAGTGGGTGACATTATGAAACCTCCAGAATGCAATTCTTTCTGGATTGTGTCCTGTGTGATTCGGTGTCCTCGACCTGCGCTCGATATGGCCCCTCCAAAGGCAATTATCCTGCTATGCGAGCAAGCTCTATACAGCGGCAGTGATTCCCCCAATCTGTACGTTGGTTTTGAAAAACATCTAGTCGGAATCGTTGGGCCTGACAGAGTACTTAAACCATTGCAGAGCACTGAATGGTCTGGGTTTTCATGGGGATACTCAGGAACTGGACCACGCCATGTTTCGAAATCCATCCTCTTTCATTACCTAGGGAAAATACCCAGTGATGATTTGACCTCTGCGTTTGAAAAAGCCTTTATAGTCCCCTTGAAGCAAGATGAGCCATTTGTTATAGAAGCCGCGAAGGTAGGCGATTGGATTGATTCCTTAGCGCGGGGCTAGGTATCTCGCAGAACTGCGTGACCTCATCCATCATCAAACCGACCTGCCCCTCTAAGCGGGCCATCGTGGCAGCTACGCCTGCCTGGGTGAGCGAGGAGATACTGAGCGCCAGTGAGTGGATCGGGGACCAGCGGGCGGGGCTGTGGATGAGCGAGAACTGAAATGTAGAGCGGCCAGGGTTACCTGCCCTGGCCGCTCTCTTCTACCGTATGCGGTTGTACCCATCGCGTCAAGCCTTTCCGTTGACGTGCCTCAGTGCTTCGGTCACCTCGCCCATCTGCTTGTGCACGGCGTTGAAGGTTTCCTGTACCTGCGCAACCCAGGCCATGACCACTTGTGATTCAGCCAGATGCTCAGCACCGCAACGGCGGCCACTGGCCCACCGATCGTCATGATGTCCACCAGATTCTTTCCGTCCACGTTGTGCTCCTTTCCACCTGAACTCTAGCAGCCAAACTTCGGCCGCCGAAATCTACCGCCCCTTCTTGCGCCAGGCAGGCCGCTGCTGCGCTATCTTCTCCTGCTGTTGTGGTGCCTTCCATTCTGCCGCTCCCTTGGCTGCCTTCCAGGGAGGATACACAGAGTACAGCGTGCTGTCCATGCTCTCCCAACTCTGCCGGGACTGATCCACGGGTACTGTGCACTCGGTCGCCGTGCCAGGATCGGCCACGTATACGTTGCCCTTGTCCGTGCCGGTCACCACGACGGCGTGAGGCGGGGCACCTGGCTCGAAACCATACTCGACGCAGGCAACCGCAGGTCCCCATAAATGATTTTCCAGCTTCGCGGCGCGTCATTTGAATCGCGCAGAAAAAGTCTGTCCTCGCAGCTCCGTCAGCCTGTTTTCGGGGCTGTGAAGGCTGTTCTTGCGGTCAGTTGGGCGATTTTGCGGTCAATCTCGCTCACAAAAGCGCTGGCAGACACCTCATGCCGTACGGGATTCAAATGACGCACTTCCCCCGCTGTAGAGGGGCTAAAAATCATTTATGGTCCCCGCTTGTCTACCGCCCAGCGAAGGGTATCGTAGTCGGCGCCCATGTAGGTGCGCGGGCTGTACCTGGCGGCACGTAGATCGCCCTCGAATCGAAAGTCCAGATGATGCGAGAAGCGTTAGCCCGCATCCGGGATCATCCTAACCGACAAGCCACGCGGGCGTAGGCAAGAGGTGAGCAAGGGGAAAAGGCCAGAGGCTATGAGTCTGCTTAAGGAGATGGATCGGCGAGACCTGGGGCACTTGGGCCAAGCGCAACCATCCAGCGAATCCTCTCAGAGATGGAGCGGTTCGTAGACTGGGATCTCTCACTTGACGACCCTTTGTTGGGTCAGCTCCAACGTGCTGAGCAGGCTGCGCTATCGGAGGACTGGCCAGCGCGAACAGAGTGCCGCGGCTGGGTTTGGACGGGAGTGACGATTGTTCGTCGGAATTCCGACTCCGCGCCTGAAGGAATGGGAGAAATCTGCTTGTCTTGAGCGATTTTCGCACATTTTTGCTCCTAAAACGGCTGTTTGGGGGCTTGTTAGCGCTAGCCATGAGACGGAGTTGACCTTTTCCGACGATCAGTCGTTGCTCCCGGTTTGGACATTCGTCTTGACTTCTTGCCTTAATCGGAGTATTATGAGTAGAGGATTAGATATGGCATCGCCGTAGCCCTCGTCGCAATCATGGTTCATCGGGGAAGGTAGTGTGTGAACGATTAGCGGCCGACCTCTATCCAGGGAACGATCCAGGAAGTGGTCGGCTGCTTTGTTTGTGTGAACACCGCCAGGTCACAATGGTCCACGACCAAGAACTGGCGGTACTGCAAGCAGCACAAAGCGTTGATTTCGGGACGGATTGAGCTATACCAAACGTGCAACAGACAGATAAATCGTCTTTGCAGCTCTGTTCGAGGTTAACGTGGCGGTCAAGGCAGCAGAACCCCTTGGCAGACAACATTGAAGTGCTACAAAACCTGACCACTGTCAAGGTATGGCGGGAACTTTAGCATATATGACGAAGTGGCATGATGCGCGCAGTGCTTCGCCCAAGATTCACCGAGTGGCACTTGTTGAAGGTTTGCCAGAAAGGAGTGGAACCATGAAAGCGCGCGTGTTCACTCTATTGACTCTTATTGTGGTCATAACTCTGCTTGTGCCGGATAGGGCGCGGTCCACGACAGCCCAAACGCAACCGGCAGCCCCGATTGTATCTGCCCCAGGCACCGTTGAAGGGGAAGCCGCACAGCAAGCCTACGACCGTGGCCAGATGGTGACAGCTCTTGAAAGCGCGCCGCTGATGTTTGTCGAGAACGTCGGCCAGTTCGACGCCGGGGCACGCTTTCAGGTGCGTGGGAGCAATACCACCATCTATCTTACTAACGACGCGTTCTGGTTCACAGTGCTCGAACAGCCTACATCTCCACAATCCCAATCGCCCGATCTGGGGGAAGATGCCTTGCTCGCGATTATTGAACCGGCAAGAGCAGTCAAGGGTAGGGACCAGCCAAGGCGGGGCGTTAACCTCAGATTCTCCTTCGAGGGTGCCAACCCCAATCCCCTACTCGAGCCCTTCAACCGCCTAGGCACGCACGTTTCCTACTTCATAGGCCATGACTCCACAAAGTGGCAACCTGATGTGCCAGTGTGGGGCAGTGTCCGCTATGTGGACCTATATCCAGGTGTAGACTTGGAAGTAAGCAGCGAAAGAGGGCACTGGATGTGGCGGCTAGTGTTGCGAGACAGTAGGAGAGGTTCGCAACTAGCCAATGTGCATCTCCAGGTGGAAGGTGCCGACAGTTTGGTTCTGGATAGTGATTGCCTACGCCTGAGAACTGCTGCAGGGGGGATCACCCTACCCTTACTGGCCGTTGAGGGGGCTATGCCAGACGGTCAACCGACAACCTTCAATGTCGAACCTGGAGTCTTTGAGGTATCTTTCCCCTTCTCCCCGTCTCCCATTCCCCTTACCTCCCTGTATCCACAAGACAACCTGGACGGCCTGCTCTACAGTACCTTCCTGGGCGGCAGCGGCGATGACAGGGGCAATGCTATCGCCGTAGACGGAGCCGGCGGTGCCTACGTGACAGGCTTCACGAATTCGCCTGGTTTCCCTACCACACCAGGGGCATTTGACACCAGCTTAGAAGGCTCCTCCGACGTTTTCGTGGTAAAAGTGAACGCTGGCGGTACGGGACTGACTTATTCTACCTTTCTAGGAGGAAGTTTTTCTGAAGAGGGATTTGGGATCGCCGTAGACGGGACGGGCAGCGCCTATGTGACAGGCTACACTGTCTCGGCTGACTTCCCCACTACGTTTGGGGCATTCGACACAACCCACAATGGTGACCGGGACGCCTTCGTAGTCAAAGTGAGCTCTGACGGCACAAGGCTGGCCTATGCAACCTTCCTGGGAGGAGATGCTATCGACTATGGCCGAGCCGTCTCCGTGGACCAGGCAGGCAGCGCCTATCTGACAGGCGAAACCGGCTCATTTGACTTCCCTGCGACAATGGGAGCCTTTGACATCACCCAAAATGGCAATTACGACGCCTTTGTAGTCAAAATGAATGCTCTTGGGACGGGTCTAACCTATGCAACCTTCCTAGGGGCAGGAGCTTCCGACTTCGGATATGGCATCGCCGTAGACGAGGTGGGTAGTGCCTATGTGGCGGGTGGCACATATTCCACCAACTTCCCCACCACGCTTGGGGCCTTCGACACAATCCACAATGGCCACGCGGACGCCTTCGTGGCGAAACTGAATGCTGACGGCGAGGTGTTGGTGTATGGCACTTACTTGGGTGGAAAGAGCATTGACTCAGGGAAAGCCGTTGCCGTGGACGGGGTGGGTAACGCCTACGTGGTGGGTCACACTAGCTCGGCTGACTTCCCGACAACGGTGGGGGCTCTTGACACGAGTCTTGGTGTTAGCGATGCCTTCGTCGTGAAAGTAAGTGCCGACGGCACCAAGTTAGCCTATGCCACTTTTCTAGGGGGAGCGCGTGGTGAGCAAGGTTCTGCTATTGCCGTGGACAGGGTGGGCAGCGCCTACGTGACAGGTTTTACAGCCTCCTCTGACTTCTCCACCACGGCGGAAGCTTTCGACACATCCTGCGGCACCGACGGGGCCTGCGACAATTCCTGCGACGCCTTCGTAGTCAAGGTAAACATAGAGGGCACAGGGCTAACCTATGCAACCTTCATAGGGGGAAGCGATGGGGACTATGGCCAAGCCATTGCTGTGGACAGGACGGGCAGCGTCTATGTGACGGGTTATACGTGGTCCCCCGACTTCCCCACTACAGCAGGAGCCTTCGACACGACCTATGACAGCTCTCGCGACATCTACTCGGCTAAGTTGGCAGTGGGTGGTGGGCTGACGCAGGACCTCAGGGTGGACCATATTCAGGTGGCTCAGGTGCTACTAACAGACACAGTGCCACTGATAGCCGACAAGCTAACTCTGGTGCGCGTCTTTGTTGGTGTTAGTGGTGCCGACTCTATTGCTGGTGTCACTGCCCGCCTCTACGTCAAGGATGCCCAGGACCGGATTCACGTGGTAGACAGGACCTACTACAACTACTGGCCTATTATAGCTAGGTTAGTTCCAGACCCTTATGACCTTAAGGACACAGTGAACTTCCTCCCTCAGGTTTCCTGGCTGACAGGCACTGTCAGGTTCTGGGCTGAGGTAGATCCGAACAATCGGGTAGCGGAGAGTAGCGAGGATAATAACATCGGTGAGATCATCACCAAGACATTCCAGCTTGGCCAGCGGCTGCGCATCGCATGGGTGCCAATGCTCTATGCACCGCCCGGTCCGATCCCTTCACGGATCTATCCCGATGAACGCGTAGCAAACAAAGGTACCCTATTCATGGAGAGAGCCTTTCCAGTAGGCATCAACGATGTGGAGTACTTCCGGCAGCCAACACATAGGACGGTAGTGATGACACAGCCATTTTCCTCTGATAATGCTCTCAACTACTACCTCCCAGCCCTCGACAAGTTTTGGGGTCTGACAACACGGCGTAATGGCTGGCAAGGGGGACAACCACCCGATCGGCTGTTCGGCTGGGTTCCAATAGAGGCAGTTCCAGAAGAATCCCGTGTTTGTGGCATGGCTGCTGCCCGATTCGCCAATCTTAGTGGACGGGTTGCTGCTGGCGTGGCTATGGATTATTGCGCCTATGATCGCCAGCGTCCCATTGAGCTAACATTCGCTCACGAGCTGGGGCACCTCCTCAACACGCAAGAGTTACTACACGCGCCCAACCGATCCCCTACCATCGATCCCAACTGCTATGGGGTACCCAGTGATAACCGCGACTATCCCCAATACGATCCGTCCTATCCACGGGGCACAATCGGCGTGTGGGGGGCGAATCTCTATGCGGATACGTTACTTTCCCCTGAGAACACTTATGACTTCATGTCCTATTGCTCTCCCCAGTGGGTGTCGCCATATCATTACAATAAGGTAGCCGGTGGCTTTGTACCCATGACTGTGCAGAGGACCACGGCTACCTCGGGCCTGCAACCACAGCTGCTGGTTTCCGGCATCGTCTATACTCCCGCTCTCACTGTTACCTTCGGCACTTTCTATCCAATCACCTCTACAGTACCGCCTGATGACAACAGCGGAACCGATTACTGTCTGGAACTCCGCAGCGCAACTGAGGCCGTCTTAGACAAACGCTGCTTCGACCTGGGCTTCACGAATCCGGAAACTGGTAGACCAGTGAGTGCAGCAGCTTTCACATTCGTTCTACCCTATCCCTATGAAACTCATTCGGTTGTATTGACTCACCTCGGGACGGAACTGGGGAGGATCACGGCTAGCGACCATGCTCCGACTGTGCATCTGATCAGCCCTAGTGGCGGCGAGTCGTGGGGAGCGAGCGACACATACACCGTCGCCTGGGTAGCCAACGATCTCGACGGCGACCCGCTGAGCTTTATAGTGTCCTATAGCCCCGATGGAGGCAACGCGTGGATGCCACTAGCCCTCGATGTCACGACTCCCTATCTTGCGGTATACAGTCGCAACCTGCCAGGCAGCACCAGCGCTCTGATCAGGGTGGATGCTTCCGACCAGATGCACGCAGCCGAGGACATTTCCGATGCCCCCTTAACAGTGGAGCGTAAGGGGCCGCAGGCTTACATCTTCTTACCGGAAAGGGACGTGACCATTGTGCCTGGCACATTACTCTTGCTACAAGGCTATGGCTATGACCTCGAAGATGGCGCACTGGGAGGTAATGACCTAAGTTGGACATCAAGCCGGGATGGCGACCTAGGGACGGGAAGCCTGGCTCTAGTGACCCTCTCAACGGGCCAGCACGTCGTCACGCTGAGAGCGATGGATAGTGATAGCAATGTGGCTACAGCCAGTGTGAATGTGTATGCGGGTTTCATGGTCTTCCTACCAACCATGCTTAAGAATCGATAGACAGTGAGGAAACCCAAGATGCGTCAAGACCTATACCGGCGTTAACCTGCATCTGTCGGTAGAGTGCAGTAGGCGGTAGACAGCACTGCGCAACGGGCGAACCCCTGAACCACTAAGCCTGTTTGAACGTAAGTGAACATAGGGAGGCTCTACCAAAAGGGCTGTTCCCATCTACGGGAGCGGCCCTTTTTTTGTTTCCCCCACCGGCAGGTCTGTGCCCGCGAATTCACACGAGGAGGTGCAGAGATGTTGACCCAAGATCAGGTAAAGGCGCTCATCTCCAGGGGCCAGGAGCAGGAGGCTGCGAGTTCCGTGAGAAGCCTGTGCTATCCTGGTATGAGACAGACTACGCCCTTAGCCTCTATGTGTTAAATCACCGTCACGGTTTGCGGTCATCTTCTGGCAGGTGGATGGGCAGCCAGGTCCCCCAGGTAGGAGAATACGCATAGGCGGCGGAACCAGGTACGGCCTCGGGGTTCATGCCATGTCGGCAGACCAGTCCCGCCCCTTTTTTCGACTATCAGGACAGAGATGCGGATTCCTGCCACAGAAGTTCACTCACACCTTCTCCCCTTCTGGGCCTCCAGCGAGCGCTGCTGTGCCCGCCCTACATCCCTGGCTTCTTACGAGCCTTCTCCGTCACGTTGCCCTTCTTGGTTCTCATCCCTGTTGTTATGAGTGCCTCTCTCTCTGGAACTTCGGCCGCCGAAATCTACCGCCCGTAAATGATAACCGAAAACAGGGCCACTTGCACATTACCAACTGAGCAGCCGGTTCGAGTCAACGTGCTGATAGGCACCCGGATTCGTACTTGAACAACGAGAAAACAGACCGCCCGTCAACGCCCAAGTGGCACCCTTTGAGGTGGAAATTGGTGGCGTCATTAGGGCGAAAATTGACAACGGTTCCAGGCGCGTTGCTCAAGCGCAAGTTGACAGTAGCGTAGGTTGGTGTATCATAAGAGGGAACTTGCCAGAGAGTGAAGATGATGATTCTGCACATCCTTGAGGCCCAAGTCTGCGGGCCACACTCGCTGCGGCTGACGTTCAGTGACGGCACGCGCAAACGGGTGAACCTGTTGCCACTGTTGGACGGTCCCATTTTTGAGCCCTTGCGTGACCTGGCCTATTTCGCCCGTGTAGTCATAGACCCTGTGGCAGGCACGGTAGTCTGGCCCAACGAAGCCGATTTTGCGCCAGAGGCATTGTACGAGTTGCAGGCTGAAAAAGAGCCGACCCTTTCGGATGTATCTGAGCCTGACTCAGTAGTCGCTGTTATGGTTTGAAAAGACAAGGCATCGGCGCCCACGTAGGTGCGCGGGCTGTACCTGGCAGCGCGCAGGTCATCTTCAAACTGGTGAATGCCGATACCGTGCTCTGAGAACTTGTCGGCGTTGGCGCCTAGAATCGTACTGCCGACAGGTCGCCCACAAAATCCGGCAGGTTGCCGTGGCCCAGCATCTGCCGCACGGCGTGGGCCTCCCCGATATGGAACCAGTAGTGGTAGGTGTTGCGCAGCAACATCGTCCCGATGTTCTCTTCCACTGGCTCCCCCTCCCACTGCAGGTGCTGCTGGAGCACCTCCGCCGTCAACGTGTCCAGGTACTCGTCGGCAGCCTGCGTGATCGTGCGCCAGGCGGCCCACATCTCCTCCAGCGGTGGTGTGCTGGCCGGCTTCCCGTACCCCACCAGGTCTTCCAGCCCCGGCACGAGCGTCCGCCCCTGGGCCGCTATCACCCAGCACCGTTGCTCGTGGCTCGCCATGTGCCCCACCATCCAACTGAGGCAGTTCATCGGCAGCGGGCGGCGTTGTGAGTCCTCGGCGGAAACCCCCTCCAGGCAGCGCACCAGTTCGCTGCGAGCAAAACGTAGTCCGGTGACCAATGGATGAACGGACATTTTCCCTCGTCTCCTTTCGATAACACGTTTGTACGTCGTGATCATCGAGGGATGATTGTACGACATGGCGACCATCTCGTCAACGTGCGCCCGTTGGGCGTCCAGGAAGTGCGGATCGGTAAAGACTTGTTCCTCGTGCGTTCCTGTGCTATACTAAAACCTGGACAGAGAAGCCTGAGGGTAACAGCGGAAGCCAGGGGGTGTCTCCTGAAGGGAGTGAGACAATGAATGGCAAAGAGAGGGATCCCAGAGCCCCGGCGGGATTTGTGGTCCTGCTAGTGGTATTCATCCTGTTGGCCCACGTTGGGGCAGTCCCAGTTGCCCCGGCTGCAAGCCACGCCTTCAGTCCTTCCGCCCCTCACATCAAGCGCTCCAGTTCCGCCGTTGCCATCGCTCCTGCCGGCGCCACCTTGCTAGTCGTCAACCCAGACTCCAACTCGCTCACCCTGGTGGATACCGCCAGCCGTTCGGTCGTTGTTGAACTCCCCGTCGGCATAGACCCGCGCACCGTCACCGTAGACGATGCCGGTAGGCGGGCCTACGTGGCCAACAGGGGGTCGGGCAGCGTCTCGGTGGTTGACCTGATGGCACGCCAGGTGATTACCGAAGTGGTGGTCGGGGACCGGCCCTATGGGGTCCTGGTCAGTCCCGACGGCACCCGCCTTTACGTCGCTGAACAGGGCGTGGATCGCCTTACTGTCCTGGACACCGTTGGTTTTCGGACCCTGAACACCATCGCCGTCGCCGATCGCCCCAGCGGCCTGGCCATTCGTGACGACGGCCGCACTCTCTACGTCACCCATTTGCTGACCACGACGATCACCGTCCTCACCGTTCAGCCCTTTACTATCTACCTTCCTCTTATTCTTAAGAGCACGCCGGCCAACCTATCTACGATGGTTAGGCTTTCGGTTTCTGGTGCCCCGCTTCCCACCTCTGCGATTTCCCTGTGGCCCGATAGCAACCTGGTCCAGTCTATCGTCATTGCGCCGGATGGCAGGCGCGCCTATGTCCCCCATACCCGCTCTAACACCGCTAACCGTACACTGACTTTCGACACGACCGTCTTTCCCCTGGTCTCGCTCATTGATCTGACCACACAACAACATCTGATAGGCCAGCAATTTGACCTGGGCACGCTCGACCCGCCAGGCGTGGGGCTGCCGTTCGACGCTGCCGTCACTCCTGACGGTGGTGAACTGTGGGTACTCAACGCCGCCAGCAATGATATATCTGTGCTTGACCTGGCCAACAGGCGGCTCGCGGCGCACGTCCAGGTAGGCGACAACCCACGGGGTATCGTGTTCTCTCCAGATGGCCTCACTGCCTACGTGAACAATACGCTGGCCGGTACGGTCAGTGTGTTGGATACTGGCAACTATGTGGTCACGGCCACCATCACCGTGACCCAAATCCCCTGGCCTCCTGCGCTGCTTCGTGGAAAGCAACTCTTCCATAGCAGCGATCGCCCCGACCTGGCTCGGGCACAGTGGGTAAGCTGTAACACCTGTCATTTTGAAGGCGAACACGACGGGCGTACCTGGTCCTTCGGCTTTGCCGGACCGCGCAACACCACCAGCCTCTTGGGTATGCTCCAGACCTATCCCCTGCGCTGGTCTGGTGAATGGAACGAGAGTGCCGATGGCGAGTTCGCCATCCGCAGGGAGAACTTTGGCAGCGGGTTGCTCGCCGGGGAAATGAACTGTGCGCTCTCTCCTCCCGACTGCGTGAGCCATCCACCTAACCAGGGCCGTTCCTACGAATTGGACTGCCTGGCCGCCTTCATGGATTCGCTGCAGGTGCCACTAAGCCCGGCTCACGCTCACGGTGAGCCGTTGAACGAGGCTGAGCAGCGGGGCCAGGCCATTCTTAACCGCCCCTCGTTGCGCTGTAGCACGTGCCACCCAGCACCGCTGTATACCGACCAGCTCAGGCACGATGTAGGCACCGCCACCGCCGACGAAAAAATCGGCCCGGCTTACGACACGCCCACGCTGCGTGGCCTCTACGATAGCGCACCCTATTTCCACGATGGCAGCGCCCACACCCTCTACGAAGCGCTTACCCGGCCCAGTCCTGGTGGCGAGCACGATGTGCGCGGCCTGCTGACCGAGCAGCAGATCGCCGATCTGGTCGCTTTCCTGTTGGCTTTGCCGTACGAGTGATCCTCTTGCATGGGAGGAGAATTATGCATGGTTCAAGGGAGTAAGCCCATGTTTCCAGCAGGGCAACGCAAGCAACTTGCTATCGTCTTATGGACGCTGATTCTCCTGACTCTCCTGGTGCCGCCTATCCCATCCGTCGCTCGGCAGCAAGCAAGCATCACCGTCTCCGGCACGGTCTCCGGCCCGGGCGGCTCCGTGCCCAACGCGTGGATCGGCGTCGGTTCGCCCCAGGACTGGCAGACCGACACGACCGATAGCAGCGGCTTTTACAGCGTATCCATTCAAACCGACGGCACACTGTGGTTTCAAGTGCGGCCTGCAGTGTCCACCAGGCTGACCCAGGCCAACCGGTGGGTAGGTGGAATTACGGGCAACCTGACGCAGAACTTTTCCGTCACCCAGGGTCACTTGCTCAGGTTGCGTCTCACCGGCAGCGCTGGAGCACCCGTCACCGGCGAGATCTCGTTCGAGGTGCAGCCGTTACAGGCGAAACTCGCCGACAACTGGTGGTACAGCCTGGACTGGGACGAACCCTCGCAACGTTACCAGGCCGTGCTGCCGTATGATATTTACTCCGTCCGCGCACGTCACCTGCCCTCGGGCTATTACGAGACCAGCGCTTCCTTCGACTTGCGCGCCGCCGACCAGACCCAGGATATGCCTCTCAACACCACGTACGTCCACCCCATCCCCTACGACCCGCCGGACGCCAGTAAGATCACGATTGGCCCGCCGGACAGCCTGGGTGAGGCGACGGTCACGGGCGCTGCCGGCGCGGCCCTGCCCCTGGCCCGCGTGTTCCTGGTCAACCTCAACAGCGCCCACCAGGCTCACACCATCTCCGAAGCCGACGGTCACTTCACCGCCCGGATTTATGCGCCGCCCGGATCATCTATCATGATCAAGCACGGCCCGGCCAGCGGGCGTTGGATGGACCTGGAGGTCGGTGTGTCCGAGCAAGTCAATCCCTTCCCCGGCACTATCCTGTACGTGCCCCACACGCACACGGGCGAGCTGGGCAGCCTGGCCTTCGCAGCGGCAGGGGCGGTGCAACACAGCATAGATGACCCCAATACTACCCGCAATTACGTCGGCGCAGCGTGGGCGATGACGGGCACGCTCGGCCCCGTCGTCATTGATGGAGAGTGGACGCGCGTGCTTACCGGTACGTACGACGGCATCTCGACCCCCGGCCTCTACCTGGGCGGACTCAACTGGACTCACCCCGCGCTGGCCGATCTGGACGCCGATGGCGACCAGGAGTTGCTGGTGGGCGAGCGATCCGGCAGCCTGGTGCTGTACCGCAACCAGGGCAGTGCCACGTCGCCTCACTGGCAGTTTGAGACCGACGGCTACGCGGGCGTCGCCACCGGCGGGTGGGCCTACCCGGTCCTGGCCGACGTGACCGGCGACAGCGTGCCTGACCTGTTCGTCGGCGCGGGCGATGGCACGGTCGCCATCTACTACAACGATGGCACGCCTGCTGCTCCCGCCTGGCCTGCCTCGCCCGATGCGTCTCTACCCGCCGGAAGCAACGCCGCGCCGGCCCTGGACGATCTGGACGGCGACGGCGACCTGGATTTGCTCGTCGGCCACGAGGGTGGTACGTTGGTTCATTTCAGGAATACCGGCACGCTCACCAATCCCACCTGGGCACAGCAGACCAGCAGCTACGGTGGTATCAGCGAATCGGGCGGACTCCAACCGGCTCTTGTGGACCTCGACGGCGACTCCGACCGCGACCTGCTGGTTGGCCTGTGCGGGCAGTTGGTCTGGTATCGGAGAGGCGGCCCGGTGAACAACCCAACCTGGACGCGCGTCGGCAACGACCCCATTGGCTATGGAGGTGGCAGTTGCGGCACCAGCCCCAGCGTAGGCGATTGGGACGGCGACGGAGATAAAGACCTGGTTATCGGCGAGCACTGGGGCAACCTGCGCTTCTTCCGCAACGATGGGCCACCAGCGTGGGCCGAACAGGATGTTTCGTTCCCCTTTGATCTGTCGGGCGATAGCGCCCCGGCCCTGGCCGATTGGGACAACGACGGCGATCTGGATATGCTGATCGGCCAGGCGCACGGCAACGTTTACAGGTACAACAACCTCGGCAACGCCAGCGCTCCCAACTGGCAGCCCGCTGGCATCCTGCTGACTTTGCCCTGGATCAATCACCCACATCCTTTCCCCACCTTTGCCGACATTGACGGCGACCATGACTACGATCTGTTCGTCGGCGAGGGAGGTTGGCAAGGTAGCGGCGCCGGGGGGAACATCCGTTACTACCGCAACGATGGCACGCCCACGTCCCCTGCCTGGACGTTGGTCACCACTGCCTTCCTCGGCCTGGACGTGGGCGGCTGGAGTACGCCGGTCTTTGTGGATATTGACGACGACGACGACCTCGACCTGTTCGTCGGCGACGAAGCGGGCACGCTGACTTTTGTACGAAACACCGGCAGCGCCACGTCCCCCAGTTGGGCCGCGCCTGCGCAGCCCTACGCCAACCTGGACCTGGGTGAAACCAGCGCGCCGGCCTTCTTCGACCTGGACGAAGACGGCGACCTGGATATGCTGGTCGGGTTGGAACACGGCTCGCTGGCCTACGTCCGCAACACGGGCACGGCTAGCAGCCCTGCCTGGGAACTCGTCTCGACCCGGCACCCTGACATTGACGTTGGCGAGCGCTCCATACCCGCCGCGGCCGACATCACCGGCGACGGCAAGCCTGATCTTCTCCTGGGCGATGGCGACGGCGGCCTCAACGTTTACCGCTACGATGGGCCAGGCTCACCGCCGCCGGGCGACGCGTACGCCCCCGGCGACCTGTTTCAGATCAAGGGCAAAGTGCGTCTGTACAGCCCTGCCATCACCACCACGACCAACGTGGGTGCCATCTCTGCCAATGGGCGGTTGTACCTGGTGATGCAGCACAACGCAGACGGCCAGCCGGTCGTACCGGAGAACTATTTCATGTCCACGCTGCTCACGCCAGGCGGTTTCCCCATCCAGCGCGCGGGCTGGTCTCTCGAGGATTTACGTACGCAGGCGGGCGCGGGCAATCTGCACTATCTTGGGGGGCACGCGCTCGAGGGTGACTTGACGATCACCGGCCAGTTGCCTGACGATTTGCCCTCGGGCATCTACCGCCCGGCGATCTTTTTCGATTTTTCCGGTGTGCCCACCAGTACCCACTGGCTGGCTGCCAACGTGGTGTATCACACGCTCGCCACCAACGAAGCGGCCTTGCCGCCCATTAGAGTAGGGCAACTTGGCAACGGGTCTCACCCGCCGCGTCTCGTGTGGCAGTTACTGGCGGACGACTTTGTGCAGGGCACGCGGGGCACGAGCGCGCGAGAGGATAAAGGAGTCTTTGGCCTGGCCTCGCAGATTGTCTCCCAGGGCGCGCCCTACTACACGCCGCCTGTGGACGAACGCACCGGCCAACCCATCGTCTACCGGCTGGAACCTTTCCTGCCGATGATTTCCTACACCGACCGCCGCATGCCCACCCCGCCGTTGATTCCCTTCGACCTGCCAGGCGGACAACTCCAGGTGGTGGTCCGAGAGCCTGATGGAACGGTACGTGATCTGGGCACCGAGCCGTTCGCCCAATCCTTCAACCGCACCAAGACCACCCGCGCTGGCGATGATCTCAACTCCGGCACCGTCCAACTGGAGGACGTTTACTCGCTGAAAGTGGCGTCCAACCGGTTCCGCACGACTTTTGATCAGTATGGCCATCACGTCATCACGTTGACCGGGGTGATTAGCGACGTGTGGGGCAACGCCTACGCAGGCGGCGGCGTGTACGACGTATGGATGGCCCACCCACTGGATATTGACCCCGGTGTGCTGCCCGGCACACCCCTGGCCGTGGGCGATGCCTTTAACCCAGGCTTGCAGGTCTATCCTCGTGTCCCTGCCGATGTGCGCCTCACCGTGACCCTCTACCCCCATTCGGACCCGGCCCAGGCCATTACACGCACGATCGCCGGGCGAGCCAACCGTTTCGGCTACTTTGCACCAGCGTCCTCATCTACCGGCTTGCCCATGACCTTCACCCATGCCGGCGAGTACCGCGTAGACCTGACGGCCTCTTACACCGCAACGTCCGGCCAGCTCTACATGGGCTCAATGACCTGGGGTGGGGTCGTGATGACGCCGGATAGCCAGGCCGACCTGGTTGCGCATGGCCGGCGTGGGTTGGATAGCCTCACATACATTCCCAACCACTGGTTTGTCGCCAACCGTGACCTGACGATCCCGCCCGGGGCCATCTCGCACAGCCTCAACCCATACTATAACGGCGACATCCTGTGGAGCCGCATGAGTGACAACCCCTACGGCGGTGACTCGCTCATCCTGGGCGCCAGCGTGCACGACACGGTGGGCACGATTGAGACGGCTGTCCAGGCCCGCGCCAACCGGATGGGGCCGGCGTGCGCACCCCCTGGCAGCCTCAACGAGCGGTTCAGCAAGGGCGAGATCCCGCTCTTCACCAGCACCCGCTCGGGCCGGCCGCCCCACATGGATCCGGGTGACCGGGACCAAATCGCCTACAGCTATCGCTCCTCGCAGCGGCCCGGCGTGCGCGTGCGCGAGCTGGTGGCCGAAGACGGCCAGAGCGGCGGCTATTGGCGGTTGGACACGTTGTATGACGATCAGTTGGGTGTAGGTATCCAGGGTGACCTGCCTAACGATTTCAAGTTCCAATACATTGGTACGGTCTACCGCGACCTGGATACCGGCCGCAGTGAATACCTGGGCCAGGGCACAGGCTGGATCTTCATCCCCGATAGCGACCCGACCGGCAGCCGGGTGATGCCGCCCTTCGCCGGCCCTGGCAACGGCGGCTGGACGAGCGAGGGCGGGCCGATCATGACCCTCCAAGGCCAAGACGTTCACATTTTCATCCTGCCGACCGGCGTGCTCCCCGGCGCGATACTCGAGGCAGGCGATACGTTCCGCTTTGCCGGTCATATCATGCCCACGCTCAATAGCCAGGTGGCGGTGACGGTCACGGCCCCCGGCGGGGCGAAGCACATCGGCGGCGGGCAGGCCAATTCCATCGGTTACTTTTACGATCCCGGCGATGACTTTGCGGTGAACGAGCCTGGATGGTGGTCGGTGGACGTGCGCGTGTGGCACGATGACCTGTGCTCGGGCGGACACACGATTCCACCCTACCCCTCAGGCGATGTGTTGGGCAGCGAGAATGGACGTTACTGGTTTTACGTTGTGCCCGTCAATGCTCCGCGCCTGGCTGTCTCTGCGCCATTGCCGGGATTTCTGTCATTCGGAGATCAGGTGACGCCCATCACGATCACCGGCCCTGTGCCACCCGGTCTGAGCGGTACCACCATAGACTACACGATCCACATGCCCGGCTTCATACTAAAGCACGGCCAGGTAACACCCAGCGGGGGCACGTACCAGGTTGTCTTTGACCCGGCGACGCTCGCGCAGGATTTCCCCAACCTCGATCTCTACGGGCGTGACACCTATCAGGCGGGGTTGGCCGACACATTTTCCATCGGCCTGCTGCTCCGGGGGCAGAGTGGGGGCAGTACGGTCTACCGTGCCAACACGATCACCATCCAGGGCCAGCAGGTCTTTGTCGGCGACGCTCGGCTCAACCAAATCTACCTGCCGGCGGTCTTGAGGCACTAGCGCAAGTGGCCTGCCGACCCACTTGCGGCATTGTGAGAGAGAAGGACAACGAGAGATGAAGAAGCGATGGAGGCTTCCAATCGCTGAGAGCGTGGCGATTGGCATGGTGGTGCTGGCCATGATCTGGGTGTGGCTGAACTCCTGCGCAAGTTCTGGAGCCATCACCGGCGTATCGGCCCATCCCTCGGCCAGCGTCTCCGGCGCGGTGTACCTGGTGGATGGCCGCCCTGCTGCGGGAGCCTGGGTGCGCGTGCAAACCACGTCGAACCTCACCTACGCCGCACCCGATGGAGGTTTCACGCTCAGCGGCCTTACCGAAGGGGTGACGGTCACCGTTAGCGCCTGGTACACGGGCTGCAAGGTCGGCTGGGCTGTCGTCGCGCCGCCCACTTTGCCCATCACCATCACGCTGAAGCCCTACGACATGCGCGATGACGCCGCTTACGCCTGGAATACCTCCTACGCCGACCCCGCTAATCCCACCCTGGGCTGCGGCCACTGCATGGCGCCCTCGTTCCAGGAGTGGCAGGCCACCGCTCACGCCGGGTCAGGGGTCAACCCGCGCTTCTTCTCGCTGTACAACGGTACCGACCTCACCGGCACCCAGGTCAGCTCTCCCGGCTACAAGTTGGATTTCCCCGATACTGCGGGCAACTGTGCCACCTGCCACGCCCCGGGCGCTGCCTACGACGCGCCGTTCACCACCGACATGAACGCGCTTACCGGCGTCAACCGCGAAGGGGTCTTCTGCGAGTTCTGCCACAAGGTAGGGGCAGTCTACCTGGACCCAGCCACCGGCCGTCCCTATCACAACGCCCCTGGTGTGTTCTCCATGCGCCTCTACCGCCCCTACCCTGGCGACCAACTCTTCTTCGGCAGCCTCGACGACGTGACCCGCCGGGTGAGTTACCTGCCGCTGGAGAGGAAAAGCCAGTTCTGTGCCCCCTGCCATCAGTTCTCCTTCTGGGGTACACCGATCTATGAGTCCTTCAAGGAGTGGCAGGAAAGCCCCTACCCGGCTCAGGGTGTGGAATGTCAAACCTGCCACATGCCGCCCGGCACCAGCCCCACCTTCGTGCTTCCAGAGAAGGGTGGGCTGGCCCGGGACCCGGCCCGCCTGGCTTCGCACCTGGACCTGGGCGTCAAAGACCTGGCTTTCATGCAGAGCACTGTTGCCATGAGCCTGACTGCCCGGCCGATTGCCGGCGCTGTGCAGGTGGACGTCACGCTGACCAACGTGGGCGCTGGCCACCACGTGCCCACCGATTTCCCCGGCCGGCACATGATCCTGGTGGTCACAGCCACGGACGCACAATGGACTGCTCTACCCCAGCGAGGCGGTTCGACTGTGCCTGAGTGGGGTGGGGCGCAGGCCGGGCTGCCGGGCCAGGCCTTCGCCAAGGTGCTCCGGGATGGGCAGACCGGCGAGTCGCCGGTCGTGAGTTATTGGAAGCAGGCTTTCATCGTCAGCGACAACCGTATCCCGGCACTGGGCAGCGACACGTCGGTTTACACCTTCACCGTGCTGTCTGCCGGAGGTCCGGTGACGGTCACCGCTGAACTGCGCTTCCGGCGGGCCTTTCAGGACGTGATGGATGCCAAAGGGTGGAGCGCGCCGGACATCGTGATGGGAAAAGCGCAGACCACCCTCTCAGTGCCATTGTGGCCGAGCGTCTTCTTGCCGCTGGTGGTACGGAATGCGCCGGCATCTGAGTAGTGGGCATCAACATTCCTCCAGCAGCCGCTCGACCTCAGGGACGCGGAGGCCGGTCCGCTCCAGCAAGAGGTCGTAGATGCGGCGGATCGGCTCCGGCTGCTTCATCTGGCCTTCGGCGCCGGGGCGCATGCCCAGGCTTGCCGCCCCGGCGGAGAGCGAGACGGCGATGCTGAACAGCCTCCTGAAACAGGCGGCCACGTCGAAGAACTCGAGTCGCTCCACCCCGCCCCCGGCCAACCGCTCGTACTCGCGCAGGATCGGTGCGCGCCAGTGCGGCCCCTCGTAGGCGGTGATCAGTAAGAGCGTCCAGGCCAGGTCGAAACGCGGGTCGGAGACGTCAAACCCGGTCCAGTCAATCACTACCGCCGAGCCGTCCGCGCGCACGAGCACGTTCTCTGGGTGAAAGTCCCAGTGCACGGGCGCGGGCCGTGGGCAGACCACCTCCCGCCCGCGTGCCTCCAGCCATTCCCAGACGGGAAGGAAACCAGGCAGAGGAAAACCCGTGACGTAAGGGCGCCACTTGTCGAGTGTACCAGCCACCACCGCGTAGGGGTCGTCTGTGTGAGTGCGGGCGTCCTCGCCGGCGAAGGGCCTGCCCTGAGCAGAGTCGAAGGGCTGCCAGGGCAGGCTGTGCAACTGGACAAAGAGTTGGCAGAACAGGGTCAACAGCCGCTGCTGCTGTTCCCCGCTCGACCGGAACAGGAGCGGCCACAGGACCTGTCCCTCTACCCTTTCCAGAATGACGAAGGGCTGGCCGAACGGGGAGCGCTCGCGCTCCAGCAGGTAGACGCGGGGCACCGGGTAGCCCAGTTGTGCCAGTTGGTGCATGCACTGGAATTCACGCGCCGATTTGTCGTAGGCGTCGTTGCCTGGGTAGATGCGCAGGATGAGGCCCTCGCCCTGGCGCGCGCCGGCCGGCCCGTGCTCGGCAGTAAAGGCGTAGACGTCGCTCTCCCAGCCGGCATTGAGGCGGGTGAGATCGCGGATCTGCAAACCCTGCCGGTCTGGTAGGGCACCGGTGAGGTATGACTGCAGAGCGTCCTGTAGGTTCTCGTCCAACGTTCCTCCTCCACGTTCAGGGCCAACACCGGGGCCTGGTCCAGGCGGGAGCGGGCAGATGGGTGCAGTCGCCGGCCCGGCACTGGATCGCCACCCCAAGCAAGGGATTATAGCATGGATGTACCGCAAGAACCATCCTGAATCTCTATACTTGCCCCATCTTGCGGGTAGGGTTATACTCATATTGTTGTACGGTGGACACGACGATTGGGTGGGGGACTCATTACTGTGCAAGAAGGAGTCCAGGACGAAATAGGGGGATGGCGGATAGCGTGACCGGTGAGTCGAATGTAGTGTGGGCGGGGGCCGACGTGGATTATCAGTCCGAGGAGTTCGCGGAACCGGAGGTGGCCGACGAGCGGGTTGACCTCCCCGACGTCACGCCAGCCTTCGCCGAGGGCGGCCTGGTCGCCCAGGCGCTGGGCCAGCGCTATCGCTATCGCGAGGGCCAGGTCGAGATGGCCCGCTTGGTCCGGCAGGCGCTCGTCGAGGCACGGCCCGCCGTGCTCGAGGGGGGCACCGGCTGCGGCAAGTCCTTCGCCTACCTGATCCCCTTGATGGCCTCAGGCGCGCGCGCCTTCATCTCCACGGCCAACAAGACCTTGCAGACCCAACTGTGGGAGAAGGACATCCCCACGCTGCGGCAGGTCGTCGAGCGCTCGTTCACCGCCGCGCTGCTCAAGGGGCGCTCCAACTACGTCTGCCTGTTCAAACTGGGTGAGGCGCGCCGGCAAGTAGCCCTGCCCGGCCTGGAGGACGACCTGGCCCGGCTGGTCGAGCGGCTGCGCAAGACCTCTTCCGGCGACGTGGAAGACATGCGTTTGCCCCTGCGCCTGCGGGAGGCCGTTACCGCCGGTCAGCACGATTGCCTGGGCAAAGAATGTCCTCATTTCGCCACCTGCTACTACGAACAGGCCAAACTCCAGGCGGAAAAGGCCGATCTCGTCGTCGTCAACCACGCGCTGCTGGCGTTCAACCTGGCCA
>Ga0315277_10002652_pt1 | contig 24797 bp, 18 predicted proteins | sample YL17G05_15_MG_FD_203695 | JGI IMG/M metagenome (GOLD analysis project Ga0315277, IMG submission 203695) | Sediment microbial communities from Yellowstone Lake, YNP, Wyoming, USA - YL17G05_15 | ecosystem: Environmental > Aquatic > Freshwater > Lake > Sediment | place: USA: Wyoming | collected... | reverse complement strand
AGTATCAGAGCTGGGCATAGTAATATTGTCTGCAGTTTTAACCATTGCTCTTTCTTCAGTTGCAGGCGGCAGACTTGGGGCGACCATGCCCATACTTTCGCCAGAATAACCAATTTGGGCAATTTGTTCTGCTTTTTGGTTGCGGTAAAAAACAAAAATGATTACTAGTAAAATGACTAAGACAGCAATAGCAATAATAATCGCTAAGAACATTTTTTGGGCAAGACTCCAGACTCTAGAAATAATTTTTTGCAGATCCATAAAATTGAGGATTAAGAATTAAGCATTAATTATTTTTTACCCAAGGCCCAGAGATTATTAAATAAATTTAAATAACCCTGGGTTAAGGCTTTATTTTTAATTTTAATTGCAGTAACTGGCATATTGGCATCTGAATAGATAATATTTAAAACAGTATTGGCAGGCGGATAAATATGAATGCCAGCTGGATTTTCTATATTTGAAGGCAAAAATTTTATTTCATAAATTTTTTTAGAATGTTCATCTAAATTTAAAGCAGATCTTTGACTTTCATAAGAAATCATTCTGATTTTTATTTTTTGCGCAAAAGCAACTTTATGATATCCATCCCAAATCGGCCACATTGTATAATCCATAAAATCTTTACCTCCGGTACCAAGCACATAAATAGTGCTGCCTTTGGGCAAAGATTTGATTATACTTGTTAAAAGTCTTAAATATTCATCATTACCTTGATAAATATTAATTTCCTGGATTTCTTGGGTCATTTTTTCAGTAATTCTTTTAACAGCCAGATTGGCAAGCTGATTTTTCTGCTCAAATTCGTCTTTTAAAATAGTCGGATTAGTTAAAGAAAATAATTTTTTGCCTTTGACAATTTTTTCTGTTACTAGTTTTCTGGCAATTAGGTGGTCTAGGGAAGTATAGACAATATTGCGATGCAAATTAGCAGCTTTAATAATAGGGCCAGCAGTGCTTGGTCCCTTTTCTAACAGGGTAAGATAGATTTTAGCGTCGTGATTGGAAAACCCCAGGCTTAAAAGCTGGTCAAGTAAAAAATTGTTGATCATACTCTTTTATTATAACAATTACTAAGATTTAAAGCTACTTAATATTGAATAATTTGGCTAATATAAGCTAAATTTTATTTTTTAGTATAAAATTGTCACCCAAAGGGGTTGACAAAATATGAAAAGTGTGCTATACTAGAGATAGAAAGATACAGAACCAGTAATGTTCTTTAAACCAAAAAGGAGGTGCGAAGATGACAAAACAATTCGATGACAGTTTTTTTAGAATGCTCACTCGGCTCCCGCCCAGTGACAAAGGGTACGGAGTCGGCCGCGTGTACGAAGTATACATAGAGGCCGAGAATGAGGCGGGACAAACAATCAAGTTCACAGAAAAAGTTTACTACCCGCACAAATCCAAGGGGCCTTCTGGATGCACTCAAGAGTGTATCCGCGAGGCTGACGGGATTACGCAGGTAAAGCAAAAAATGCCACACCTGAAAAATGTCCGGGCAACCGGCTCACTCGGAATATGAGATTTTAGGCAGTCAGAAATGACTGCCTCTTTTTTTGACGATTTCTTTAATTTTGATTAAAATGTTATTATTAAATGAGCTATAAAATATCAACCATATTTTGTCTAATAAAGATTAATATTTATGAAAAAATTTGAAGCACTTTCTAATAAGGAGAATTTAAATTATCAGATAATTGACAGTATAAGATTTAATAAGGAGTTAGAAAAGGAAATTGTCCAAAAGATATTGACATTATTTAAAGAAAAGGAAGAAAGTATAAAATCATCAAATAATTCAGAAAGTATTTTGGAAGATTATCTAGTTGGCGGTACAACATATTTATATAAAGATCCATTAACACCGGCTGGCCTTATTTCAGGCAATGTAAATACTGAAAGAATTTCTTCAAGAAGATTAGAAATCAGGCAAATGACTACGGGAGGTTCTGGATTTTACGCCTTTGCAAGGGGAAAAAATAAAGTTAATTTTGATTCTGGCAGAATTGATTTAGAGGTGGATAAAACAGCACAAAAAAAATTCGCCTCAATTTTAAATGAAATAAAATCAAAGACTGAAAAAGATCCTGTTATTGTATATTGTAAATTTGATCATGCGGATTTTGATGCTAGGACTCATAAAATTCAGATGCCGCATTTAAAGGGTATTAAATTAATGGAAGAACATGAAATTTTATATGATTTAGAGTTGCCTAATGAATTATCACAAAAAATTAAACTAAAAGCTTTCAAATTTGATTTTAATCAGTACAATAAAGAAATAGGTAGCAAAGTCAATGCTTTTGTAGATAAAGATGGCTGGAGATTTGAAAAAAAATAAAAAATCTAAATAATAGTAAAAGAAAAAGGGCAAATGTCGGCCTTTTTTATTTTTGACTTTTTCACTTAATTTCGCTAAAATATTGGATATGATTGATGGATTGATGGGATTTGTAATGATTGTTTAATTTTAGGGATTTTATTATTTTACCACCAAAGTTAGGATACTAATCTACAAATATGCTGCAGATCTACTAATAGTTAAGGAGTTAAATTCTTTAAATATCCGTAGTATTTGTCCCGAAGGGATCCCTTCGGGATAGAAATCCGTAGATATGTAACCATCTAACCGTGCCACTATTTATAAACCAATATAAACCAAAAATAAATCTAAACCTAAAAATATGATAGAAAAGAAAAGCCAATTTGCCCAAAAAGAAGAGGAATTAGTTAAATTTTGGGCAGAGAAGAAAATTTTTGAAAAAACCTTGGAGAAAAAGGCGCCTAAGGGAGATTTTGTATTTTTTGAAGGGCCGCCCACTGCTAATGGCAAGCCTGGTTTGCATCATGTGATCGCCAGGGCTTTTAAAGATTTGATCCCACGCTTTAAAACCATGCAGGGCTATAAAGTTTTAAGAAAAGGCGGCTGGGATACGCATGGCCTGCCCGTAGAATTGCAGATTGAAAAAGAATTGGGCATTTCTGGTAAAAAAGAAATTGAAAAACTTAAGCCCACAATTAGAGAAAGCATTGAATATTTTAATGAGCTTTGTAAAAAAAGCGTCTGGCAGTACAAAGAGGACTGGGAAGAACTTTCCAAAAGAATTGCTTTTTGGCTTGATTATGACAATGCTTATATAACTTATAAACCTGAATATATTGAATCGCTTTGGTGGATAATCAAACAGATTTGGAACAAAGGTTTGCTCTATAAAGGTTTTAAAGTCGTGCCTTATTGCACCCGTTGCGGCACTTCGCTTTCTTCACATGAAGTTGCTCAAGGGTATGAGGAAATTGAAGAAAATTCAGTTTATTTAAAATTCAAATTAAAAAAAGATCAGAAGTTTAATCATTATAAATCTGATAACAATACTTATATCCTTTCCTGGACAACCACGCCTTGGACTCTGCCGGGTAATGTAGCTTTGGCAGTGGGAGAAAATATTGATTATATTTTGGTTAGGCTGGGCAAGGAAAATTTGATTATTGCCAAATCAAGATTAAATGTGATTGATAAATTAAATCAAGAATATCGGGCTGAAGAATATTTTAAAGGGGCAGATTTAATTGGCTTAGAATATGAACCACTTTTTCCAGAGGTAATTCCTGAAACAACAGAAAATTTTAAAAACGCTTACAAAATTTATGCAGCTGATTTTGTAAATATTGAAGAAGGCACTGGTGTAGTTCATACAGCTGTAATGTATGGCGAAGATGATTATGAATTGGGTGAAAAAGTTAAACTGCCCAAATTTCACTCGGTTGATGAGGCAGGCAAATTTATTTTGGCTTTAAAAAAATATAATTTAGAAAATAAATATGTCAAAGCTCCAGAAACTGAAAAAATCATCATTGGTTATTTAAAAGATAAAGGTTATTTATTGGCTGAAGAAATGTATAAGCATGATTATCCTTTTTGCTGGCGCTGTGACACGCCCTTGCTTTATTATGCCAAGCCCTCCTGGTTTATTGAAATGACAAAAATAAAAAAACAGTTGCTGGACAATGCAGAGCAGATCAACTGGATACCAGACTATATTAAAAAGGGCAGGTTTGGCGAATGGCTAGAAGGCGTGAAAGATTGGGCTTTTTCGCGCGAAAGATATTGGGGTACTCCTTTGCCAATTTGGCAATGCGAAAAATGCAATCATGTTGTTTGCTTGGGCAGTTTTGAAGAATTAGAAAAAATGTCTGGCAAAAAATTAGGCAAAGATTTTGATCCGCATCGGCCATTTATTGATGAGATTGAATTTAAATGTAAATGCGGGAATAAGATGAAAAGAGTGCCAGAAGTAGCTGATGTCTGGTTTGATTCTGGCTCCATGCCTTTTAGCCAATGGCATTATCCTTTTGATAATAAAAAATTAATTGATAAAAAAGAGCAGTTTCCTGCTGATTACATTAGTGAGGCCATTGATCAGACCCGCGGCTGGTTTTATACATTGCTTGCTGTCTCAACGCTTTTGGATAAAGGCGCGCCTTTTAAAAATGTGATTTGCTTAGGTCATCTTAATGACAAACATGGCAAGAAAATGAGCAAGTCAAAAGGTAATATTGTTGACCCTTGGTATATTATTAATAAATATAGCGCTGATGCCTTGCGCTGGCATTTATACACTATTAATCAGCCAGGCGACGCTAAAAATTTTGATGAAAAAAATGTTGATGAAGTGGTGAAAAAAGTGATTTTAATCTGGCAGAACACTTTAAAATTTTACAAACTATACGCAGAGAAAAAAATCAAGCCAGATCAAGATTCTACGCATATTTTAGATAAATGGGTTTTAGCTGAATTTAACCAGCTTGTAAATTTGGTTAGTAAATATTTGGATGAATATAATATAATTGATGCGGCTAGAAAAATTCAGGAATTTATAAATAATTTTTCCACCTGGTATTTGCGCAGAAGCAGAGACAGGTTTAAAGGCGTTGATAAAAAAGATAAAAATTATGCTTTGGCCACAACTAATTATGTTTTATTAAATTTAAGCAAACTTTGCGCTCCATTTGTTCCTTTTATAGCTGAAGAAATTTACCAGGAATTAAATGGGGAAAAAGAAAGCGTGCATTTGGAAAATTGGCCAGCAGTTTCAGCCGAACTGATTGACACAAAATTACTTGAACAAATGGAAACTGCTAGAAAAATTATTGAACAGGCTTTGGCAGTCAGAGCGGCAGCTGGAATTAAAGTCAGACAACCTTTAAATAAACTTTACATTACTAAAAAATCTTTAGCTGAAGAATTATTTTTCTTGATCAAAGATGAAGTGAATGTTAAGGAAGTTGAAATGGTTGATAAATTCCCCAGCGGAGATAATTTTAAAGTCGGGGCTGATGAAAATTATAAGGTTTGTCTGGATATTGAAATTGATAAAGATTTGCAACTGCAAGGCAATGCTAGGGAATTAATCAGGCAAATAAATGCCCAAAGAAAAGAACTGGGCTTATCAATCAGTGATTTGGTAAAAATAAGTTATGAAACAAAATCTTCAGAACTTAAAGAAACTCTGGCCAAATTTGGCGAGGAAATTAAAGCCAATACTTTGACTAAGGAATTAGTTGAGGGTAAAGGTAAAGAAGAACTAGAAATAAATGGGGAGAAAATTTTAATAAGTATTAAGAAGTAAGTATTAAGTATTAAGAAAAAATTATGGATATAAAAGAAATATACAATCTTGCCGTTAAATTAGGGATTGAGAATGACTTGCGCGGCAAGCAGGCGGTTTTGAAAAATTTGAAACGGGTAAAAGAAAAATACGAGAAATTGCCTAAAGAAAAAAAGGCAACTTTTGATTTAGAAAAATTGACCAATCCTTATTCTGACACCAGGATTTTGTATGAAGCAAAAAATAAAAAGCAGATTAAAAAAGTTTTGGTTGGCATTGATATGGAAGGCGAGGAATTGCTTTTGGCTGACAAATTGGGCGTTGATTTAGTAATTGCCCATCATCCTGAAGGCAAGGCCTTTGCTGATTTGTCAGAAGTTATGCATTTGCAGGCAGAAGTTTTAGCCAAATATGGGGTGCCTATTAATATTGCAGAAAGTGTTTTAAAGCCAAGAATTTCCGAAGTTTCGCGCGGCATTGCGCCAATCAATCATCAGCGCGCTGTTGATATGGCCCGGCTTTTAGATATGAATTTTATGTGCAGCCATACAGCTTGTGATAATTTGGTGGCTAATTTTTTAAAAAAAGAAATTGAAAACAAGAAAAACGATTTGGAATATGTTGAAGAGGTGATGAAATTATTAAAGTCAATTCCCGAATATCAGGCGGCTGAAAAATTGGGCGCTGGACCGCGGCTTTTTGCTGGTTCAGAAGAAAATCGCGCTGGTAAAATTGTTTTAACTGAAATAACTGGTGGCACAGAGGGTTCGCCCAAGATTTATGAAAAAATGTCCCAAGCTGGCATTGGCACAATTATTGGCATGCACATGTCTGAAACACATAAAAAGGAAGCAGAGAAGGCCCATATCAATGCTGTGATAGCTGGCCATATTTCTTCTGATTCAATTGGCGTTAATTTGTTTTTAGATCATTTGGAGAAAAAAGGTTTGGAAATAATTCCAGCTTCTGGCTTAATCCGCGTTTCCAGAAATAAAAGAAAATAAAAACGCACTCCGGAAAAGGAGTGCGCAGAATTTTTGGAGTTTAGTCAATGGTAATAATGCTGGTAAAGGGAGAATGAAGATTAGCTCTCCGCTTAATTTGCTTTTCTCTTTTGATGTAGTCAAGCAGAATTTGGTGGTCAGCAGATTTAATGTTGGAATGGTCAGGAATTTGATCTTTTTTGATAAAAAAGATTTTGGAACTAGGATTTCGGTGCAAATTAGGATTTGGCTTGGCTGATTCGGTTTTATCTAGAAGAAAGACTTTAAAAATCTTGTTTTTCTGTGGGAAATGAAAATTGGCTATCAAGGATTTAACCTTGATAAAAAATCCTGATTTTTCATAAATCACTTTTTGGATTAAAGTTATTTCGCGAATTTGCTGGCCTGTTAAAGAACGCAAATCAAAATTTTTAAAAATAGAGCCGCCAGGCAATTCTAATTGCCCATTATTTCTCTGGACAAGCAAAATGCCCTGTTGGGGAACATCAAAAATACCTACTAAAATGATTTTTTCATTCTTAAGGGACAAGTTTTTTTCTGCTGCATAAGCTCGTGATTTGGTTCTATTTTCCATGTTGTCCTCCATTTCTATTAATCAAGGTACAAAAACTATATTAACAGTTTAATTTATAATCAAATAATTGTCAAATATTTTAATTTATGGAATTACTTGCGCCAGCTGGCAATTTTAGCAAAATGAAATATGCCATTGAATTTGGGGCAGACTCGGTTTATCTGGGTTTGCCTGATTTTAGCTTGCGCGCCAGAATCAATGACTTTACGCCAGCTAAACTTAAAGAAGCAATTAAATACGCGCACCAAAGAAATAAAAAGGTCTATGTTACAGTTAATATTTATGCGCATAACCAGCATTTGAAAAACATTGCGCGGACCTTGAAATTTTTAAATAAAGTGCGGCCTGATGCAGTAATAATTTCTGATCCTGGAGTTTTAAGCTTGGCTAAAAAGCATTTAAAGAAAATTGATTTGCATCTTTCTACCCAGGCCAATTGCACCAATTGGCAGGCGGCTAAATTTTGGTATAAACAGGGAATTAAACGAATTATTTTGGCCAGAGAATTAAGTTTGCGGGAAATTTCAGAAATTCATAAAAAAGTTCCCAAACTGGAACTGGAAGCTTTTGTCCATGGCGCAATGTGCATTTCCTATTCTGGCCGTTGTCTTTTGTCAGCTTATTTTAATAAACGCAGTGCTAATTTGGGTGATTGTGCTCATCCCTGCCGCTGGGCTTACCGCTTATATTTTGAAGAAATGACCAGACCTGGCCAATTTATGCCAGTTGAGGAAGATAAGCATGGCACCTATATTATGAGCTCAAAAGATTTATGCATGATAAAACATTTGGATGAGCTGGCTAAAGCTGGAGTTAAGCATTTTAAAATAGAAGGCAGGACCAAGAGTATTTCGTATTTGGCTAATGTGGTTAAAATTTATCGCGAAGCGATTGACAAATACAAAATTACAAAGCTTAATACAAATTTACAAAAGAAAATAATTAGCAATTTATACAAGGAACTGCATAAAATTTCTAATCGGGAATTTACAACCGGGTTTTATTTTGGGACTGAAAAGTTTAAAATGCAGAAGTATGATGCGCCATATGTGCGGCCGGATTTAGAATTCTGCGGCGAGGTTTTAGCGCGCAAACAAATAGCCAAAGGCGCCTGGCAATATAAAGTTAAAGTCCATAATGTGATTCGCGTTGGTGATAAAATAGAATTTATACCACCGCAAAAAGATAATTTTATTCTAGCCATTCCCACCATTTATGATTTGGATGAAAAAAAGTATGTGGTTGAAGTCCATGGGGGACAAGATAAAGCAATTTTGCTACAATTAAATAAAGAGATGCCAGTAATGACGATATTGAGGAAGAAATTAGATATTGGAAATTAGAAATGGGGGAATTGAATTATTATCGGCCGCTTTAGCGGCCGTACGACGGCTAAAGCCGTCGATAATAATACCAAAGGGCGTTTTCGCCCGATTAAAATAACTTTTTATGATAATAATTAAGGAATGTCGCGAACCTTTAGTTGATCTTAAAAAATATTGTCCGGGCGTGATGATTGATTTGGCTAGCTGGCGCAAGAAAAAAGAAAAGACTGCTTATTTAAGACGTTCTGTAGTCAAAATGGTTAATAAGGCTAAAAGTTTTTTGCCCAAGGGCATGACTTTTATTATCGGCGATGCCTGGCGGCCGCAGTATGTGCAGCAGCAAATTTATCAAGAGTTTGTAAGATCATTTACTAAAAAATATCCTGCGTGGTCTAAAACTAGAATTATTAAGGAAGTTGATAAATATGTGGCACCAGCAACGGGTAAGTTTGCTTCCGGGCACATGACTGGCGGAGCAGTTGATATAAGATTAATTAAAAATGGCAAGAAAGTGCCAATGAAAAGTCGGAAATTAACATATCAGGAAAATGCCTTATTTGCTCAATCTAAATTGCCAAGTTATATTAAGAAAAATCGGGAAATAATGTTTAGGGCCTTACTTAAAGCCGGTTTGTCTAATTATCATAAAGAATACTGGCACTGGTCATACGGCGATATCCAATGGGCGCAAAGGAATAAAAAGAAAGTCGCCATTTATGGCGTAATAACAAAAATATGATTTCATTTTTAAAGGGCAAAATTAATTACCTTGGTTCAAATTTTATAGAGGTTATGGTTAATGACCTTGGCTATAAAGTTTTTGTAACTGATGATTTTTTAAATAAAGCCAAAGTCGGCAAGGAAATAGAAATTTTTACCCACCAGCATGTGCGCGAGGATGCTTTGGATTTGTTTGGGTTTGATAGTCGGGAGCAATTAGAATTATTTGAGAAACTAATCGGGGTTTCAGGCATTGGACCAAAAACTGCTTTGAATGTTTTGTCAGCAGCGACAATAGAGGAAATTGAAACAGCAGTTATTCATGATGATGTCTCGGTTTTAACCAAGGTTTCGGGGATTGGGAGTAAAACAGCAGAAAGAATTGTTTTGGAATTAAAAAATAAGTATAAAGGCAAGGCAGTGGCAAGTTCAAAAGGCAGTAATGGGTCAGAAGACGTTGATGTAATTGATGCGCTCATTGGTTTGGGCTATGCGGCTGATGATGCCAGAACAGCTTTGCGCCAGATTGATAAAGGATTAAAAGGCGTTGATGAAAAAATAAAGGCATGCTTGAAATTGTTAGGAAAATAGGTTTTATTAAGTTTTATGAGGTTATATGAAGTTAGATGAGGTTACAAATAAAGAACAATGGGACAAGCAAATTGGCTCGCAAAGGCAGAGCCAGTTTTTGCAATCCTGGGAATGGGGAGAATTTCAGCAAAGATTGGGCCGCAAGATTTGGCATTTTGATTTAAATGGGGATTTTGTTTTAATTATTAAAATGAATTTGCCCTGGGGTAAAAATTATCTTTATATCCCGCGCACTAATTGTAATTTTGACGAGATTAAGATTAATTTTTTAAAAGAATTAGCTAAACAAGAAAATAGTATCTTTATAAAAATTGAGCCGCTTAATCAAGCATTGGGTAATTTTGGCTTTAAGAAAGTTAAGCCAGTCCAGCCAGCCAAAACATTAATGCTGGATTTGAGCAAAAGTGAAGAAGAATTATTGGCCGAGATGCATCAAAAAACCAGATATAATATTCATTTGGCTGAAAAAAAAGGCGTTAAATTAACAGAAGCTAAGGTAGAAGAATTTCCTATTTTCTATGATTTATTAGTGGATACTTACAGGCGCAAAGGCAAGAAATTATATGGTCGCGATTATTTCCATAAACTTTATCATGATCATTTAACTAAAATATACTGCGCAGAATATTTGGGAAAAATTTTATGCGCTAATCTAATTGTTTTTTGGGGTGACACGGTTACTTATTTGCACGGCGGTTCAAGCGAGAAAGATAAAAATATTATGGCCCCGCATTTGCTGCAATGGTTAACAATAAAAAAAGCCAAAGAGCTTGGCTATAAATATTATGATATGTGGGGCATTGAAGAAAGATATCCTGGGGTAGCTAGGTTTAAAAGAGGTTTTGGGGGGGGTGAGGTTGATTATGCTGGTGCTTGGGATTTGCCATTAAATAAATTGTGGTATTATCTTTATCAGACAATTAAGCGATTTAAATAAAAAAGACAAACTGTCTTTGTGTCATTCAGAGCGAAAGCGTGGAATCCTTGAAGTTATGGATTCTTCACTCCGTTCAGAATGACAGTTTGTCTTTTTTTATTCTTCCTGAATAAGTCCTTTATTTTTACCTAAGGGATCTGTATCTAAATTTGTTGTTAGGCCTGACGCGGATTTAATTATTTGCCCATTGGTTTGGGCATCAGTGGCTATGAGATTTACTTCTGAAAGTAAAGTTAGAATTTTGTTAAGATCGCTTTGTTTTGGTGTTATAGAAATATCAAATTCTGCAGTGGCTTGATTGACTGAAATTGGGATGCGGGCAATTTGCCAAACAATTTCGTTCTGTTGATTTTTAAATAAACTGCCAGTAGAAATATTTTGATTGCCTTCAAAATTAACATAATCAGGCAATTTGGTTTTTACTTCAATATTGCTGATTTCATGCAAAGAATTAGTGAGTGTCCAGAAAATTCTGTAGGTTGTTTTTTGCCCGACAATCGGCGGCAAAGGACCTGAACCAATTGTATTGCTTTTATCATCAAAATAGCGGCCAATAACGTTCAGATTTAAATCAGTATTTATTTCATTGATTAAGGTTGGGCTTTGATTAACAATTTCTGCATCAAGATTGTCCACTTTGTTTATTTGCGTTTCAAAAAAGCTTTTGACTTTATAATCTTCAGTCTTATATTTTTTAGCAGGGATTGATTTTAAGTTAATTTGAAAATTTATTTCTACTTCTTCCTCTGGCAATAAAAGGGCAAGCCTAGGAATTTGGTCTTTGGCCCAAAGAATCTGTTCTTCTTCTCGCAAGCCTTTATTGTCATCCTTTAAGCTCTGCCAGTCTAAAAAAGTTGAATCCAAAACAGCGCGCACTTTTATATCGCCCAAGGCCTTTTTACTTTTGTTTTGAATGCTGATTAGATAATTTAAACTATCGCCAAAATTTACTGGTTTGTTTTGGTTAGAGCCATTAATAATAAGGTTGGCTAAAAGATCTCCTTTGATTATTTCAAAATTTATTTTTTCTTCTTTTTGGGTAAATGATTCATCAGTCGGACCTTTTAATTTTGCCAAAGCAGTCAATTCAATTTGGGTGCTATCATGGACTTCAAATTTACCTTTTATTTTGATTTGTTTTTGCGTTTGAGGCAACAAACTATCAATTGGCCAAACTTTGGGGCTTATTTCATCTTTGCCCGCCTTAACTGGTTCGGATTTATTTTGGCTATCAGGTTCAATAATTTGGCTTTCTAAAAAAGTAAATTCAGCTGGATAGTTTAATTCAACTGACAAATTTTTTAATTCTTGCTCCTGTGATTTATTGCTTATTTTTAAAGTAAATTCAGTTTCCTCTTTATTAGCCACCTGATTATCATGTTCTATTTCCAGATTAATTAAACTATCATTAATATCAGAACTAAAAGAGGCATTTTTTTGGAATTCAGAATTAAAATTAGCTGGGACATAGCTTAAAGTGGCAGAAATTGCTTGTTTGGAATTAACTGTGCCAATCAATTGGCCACTTATTTCCAAAGTTTGCGTCTGGTTCGGATATAAATCATTAATTGGCCAGGTTTTAATATTAGAATATGTTAATTGTTCTGTTTGGACTTGTGGTGCTAAATTAGAATTAATGAAGATAAAGCCATTAGGCAGATTGACAATAAGCTGGGTTTTGGTCAAACTAACATCTTCAAAATCAGCAATTTTAATTTGGTAAGTGATATTTTCTCCGGAAATTGCGCTAAAGGGCGCTTTAATTTCCAAATTAACTTTATTGCCAGTAAATTTTGGCTGGGGGTGGAAAACTAATAGACCCAAAAAAGAAACCGATAGAATTATTAATAAAACAATAATAATACCCAGAATAAAATTTCTGGTTTTATTTTTATTTTTAAATTCCAATTTATCCATGGCTGGCATTTTGCCTTCTTCCTGATAAATTATTTTTAATTCCTTTTCCATTTCTTTGGCCTTGGCTTTTTCAGCGGTTGCCATGTCCCTTTTCCTTTTTTGCAGTTTGCTAATCAAGAAATTTGTCTTTTTTTTCTGGTCAAGCTTATTTTTATCTAAAATAGCCTCATTGGGAGAGGCTTTTTGAACTGATATCTTTATTTTTTCAGGCTGATTGGGACTGGGCAAAATTTTATTTTTTGTTTTATTTTTCATAAATAATATTGGCGCAAAGTTGCAAATTTAAATAATTAAATTTAATTAAAAAACAACAGCAAAAAACTTATCGGTCTTTAATTCATCAACCAGATTAAAGGAGTTTATATTTTTAATTAAATTAGAGGGGTAAATAATCTGATAATTTAAATTTTGGGGAAATTTTATTTTTAAATAAATTTTAAAGTTTTCTTGGCCTGATTGTTTTTGCCAAAGCAAAGAATATCTTTCTAATTTATTCTGATCAGAGGTAAGACCAAGCTGATTTTTCAACAACTCAAAGTAATTTGCAGTATCATTTATGGTATTAAGTGATTTTTCGAGGTCTAATTTAAAGGGCAATTTATACTGGATAGTTACAGTTTGGGTTTGGCCTGGCAAAATTTTTACCCAGTTAGCAAAAACGGTTTTATTGCCCTCAATAAAAATTTCGGTTTGGCTATTAGGGTCTATTTTTTGTTCCAGTTCCAGGGCAGCTAAATCCTGGTCTTTTTGGTAGTTTTCCCAATCTTGAAAGTCAAAAAATTCCGGAGGCATTGGTTCAAAGCCAGTGGCTGAAATTAATTCGCTGTCTTTGGGCACATAAATTCTTAAATAATCCAGATTAGGAACGCCATAAAATAATTCGCCGGCTTGGCCAGTATGCGTTTTGGTTAAAGTTAAGGTGTTTATAATTGAGCCGTCAGGTCTGACCATAACTTCCAAATCAGCAGTTTGTTTGATTTTGGCATCGGTTTTTTCGCCGGCAATATTTGTGTCAATAATTGCCAGATAATCTTTGTCAGTGTTTTTAATTTCGCCGCCCCAATTATTATTCAAAACCATTTTTTCTAAAGAAAAATTAGTAAAATAAAGCTGAATTTCTTTTTCGTTCAAAGAATTTAAGATTAAATCTAAAATTTCCGTAAATTTTTGTTTGTCAGAATGCAGCAGCCGGTTAATAAGCAGCGGGGTCAAATCAGCAATAATCTGTTTTGGTTTATTGTCTTCATTGTTATTTAATTCTACGCTCTCTTGGATTTCTTGGAAGAAATTGTCAGCCGTAATGGTTTTATTATAAGCAGGCAATTCCAGCGGTCCAGTAATCTTTAAAATTTTTTCTAAAAGAGTGGCATTAATAAAGATTAAGCCATCAACGGTCGGACCGCCGCTTTTTTCATAAAACCACATTAATTTTTCAGCAGAAGTCGGTAAATTGGCAAAATAGTTGGCATCTTGGAATTCCCAGCGCGGATTCATGATTTGCAGCGGTCTGGGAGCTTGCAGAATAACTTTCAAGCCTGCTTTGAGGTCATATGGGCCGCCGCCAGGAATATTAATTTTTTCCAGATTGCCCTGGTTAATATCAACTAAAGCAAAACTGCCGATAAAGCCGCCGGTTGGCCGCAATTCATGATTATTTTGAAAAAGCAGCAAATACCTTTTGAGATTGTCTTGGCCTAAAAATTGAGCAATTAAATCAGCAGAAGAAACAAAGCTGGCTACATTTTTTTCTAAAACAGGCAAGGCTAATTGGAGTTCTTGCATTTTATCTTTATACTCACTGGGAATTTTTGACAAATCTAATTCCTGCAGATTGGAATTGGCAGATTCTAAATCGGGTAAGATTAAATTTAAACTATTTTTTAAAGAATTTAGCTTGGCGGTTAAATTCAGATTTTCAGGATTATTGTCTAAATTAATTTTATCGATAGCCCCTGTCAGAATTGCAGCGCAGTTAGATAATTTTTCACCAATTTCCACTAATTTTTGGGCAGTAACAAATTGGTCTTTTAGGCCAGGTGTTAATTTAAAAATTTCCTGGGTGAGAAAATTAATTTTGTCTAATTCTTGGCGGGCCTGGCTGAAATTTTGGCTCGCAGCCTGCAATTCAAAATAAGTATAATATAAATCTTGAGCCGAAGCTGCTTTTTCTGAAAGGGCTAAATGAAGGAGTGCCTGGCTGGTTTTTTGGATAACATCATTTTTTTTGCCTTGCAGATCTTGGTAATAGCCATAAAAATAAAAAGGTAAGATAAAAATAAGGCAAAAAACAATAAAAATGAAAATAGTTTTTTTCCAAGTGCTGGGGATAAGAAAACGGCCAAATTTAATTTCTGCTGGGAAAATGTTTGACAGTGTTAAATTAAATTCTGGCCAATAAAAATGGGGCCTGGGCATTTTGGCCCAAAAGGGATCTTTGTGAAAATATTCTTTTTTTTGCAGTTTTAAAATTTTTGAATTCCTGGGCCATAATTTAAGATTTTGCCAATTATTTTGGAACAAGGCCAAGAATTTTCGCCAGGTTTTATTAAAAGCAAAATTTTTATTTTCCAATTGTTTAAAAATTTCTTCTATAATAATTTGACTTTGCTTTTCTGTAGCCAAACTTTCAGTATCTTTATCGCTAGTTGTCTTTTTTAAATCAATTAGATAAGGTGAAATTTTACTTTTTCGTTTTGGCAGGACATTAGGTGTTTCCAGTTTAGCAATAATTGACTGGGCTAAATTTGGAACTGGAGCTTGGGGTTCTTCTTTTATTTTGTCAGATATTATTGGTCTAGCCTTTTCAAATTTAAAAATTTTGGCAAGCCTGGCAGAGGCTGCTTTATTTTTCCTTTTTTGGGCAGGCGCTTTTTCCCTGGCTTTTAGGCGGCGTCTGGGAGATTTGGATTTTCTAACGGAAGATTTTTTAATTTTTGTTTGAGGACGCATGGGAATGTTTTTGATACGGTTATATAAGGTTGTATAATGTTTTATTAAGTTTTATAAGGTTGCTTTTATTTAGGAACTATTGGGCAAGGATATGGTTGTAAATTTCTAAGGTTTTTTGGGCGCAATCTGGCCAGGAATATTTTTTTACTTGGGCTAAGCCCTTCTCATGCATTTGATTTTTTAATTCTGGATTGGCAAGGACTTTTTTAATGGTTTGCGCCATCTCTTCAATGTTAGATGGGTCAAAATAAAGAGCAGCAGGTCCTAAAATTTCTGGCAGGCTAGTATTTTTTGCAGCGATAACTGGAGTACCGCAGGCCATGGCTTCCAGGCCTGTTAAGCCAAAACCTTCATAATATGAAGGGATTATAAAAATTTCTGCAGCATTGTAAAAAAGTGGCAATTCTTCATCAGATATAAAGCCTGGCGCAATAATGTCATTTCTAAATTCAGAATTGTCAATGGTTTTTCGGATATTGGGATAATAAGGATCTTCTTGGCCGCCAAGTACTAGCTGGTAGTCAAAATTACCTTGTTTTTTCAAAATTTCAAAGGCTTTAATCAGGCCTTCAAAGTTTTTATGGTTGCGCCAGGCACTGACAAAAAAAATAAAAGGCTTAGTAATCTTATATTTGTCTTTTAGTTCTTTTATTTTAGCATAATTATCAATGATTTTAAAGTCAGATTCTATCCCCAAATAAACCACAGCAATTTTTTCTGTTGGGACATGAAAATATTTAGTTAAATCTTCTTTGGTTGAATGAGAAATAGTAATAATTTTAGCTGATTTTTTCAAGCTGGTTTTGATGGTTAAGTCATAGGCCTTTTTATGCCACCATAATTTTTGCTTGTGGCCTGGAAAAAATTTGGGGGTAATGTCATGAATTGTGGTTAAACGTTTTTTATTGTAAAAAATCGGCGCGTTAAAATGGGGGAAATGCATTAAATCTAGATTAAACTTATTTATTTCGCCTAAAAATTTAGTTTGTTCAGAGTAACTATACCAAGGCGATGTGACTTTTATTTTATGAATTTTATCGTGGGGGATTTGATATTGCGAAAAAATCGGTTCTAACAAAAATAAAAAATAGTCATTTTTTCGGTCTAATTGGAAAATGTTGGTTGTTAATTGCTTGATGTAATTGCCAATGCCAGACTGGGCTTTGCCATACATTCTGGCATCAATGCCGATACGCATATTGAAGTAATTAGTAATTTGTAATGGGTAATTAGTTATTGGTTAAATATTCTAATGTTTCTTGGGCGCAGGTTGGCCAGGAAAAACGTTTAGCATTTTCTAATCCTTTTTTTATTAAGTTTTGTTTTAAATTTTGGTCAGATAAAATTTGATTAATTGCTCCAGCCATTTCTTCAAGCTGATCTGGTTTAACCAAAAAGGCAGAGTCACCTAAAATTTCAGGAAAAGAAGAATTAGAACTAGCAATGACTGGCAAGCCGCAGGCTTGGGCCTCTAAAGCAGGGAAGCCAAAGCCTTCATAAAATGAAGGAAAGATAAAAAGTTCAGCTAAGTTATACAAAAATGGTTTATCCTGGCGGTTAATATAATCAAGATAAAAAATTTGCTTGGTAAAAGGAGATCTTTGGGCCAAGTCAAAAATTTTTTTATAGCCCCAGCCTTTTTCGCCAGCAATAACCAGATTTAAATCAGCAAATTCAGAAAAATTATTTTTCAAAAGATTAAAAGCTTCAATAATGCCAGTAATATTTTTTCTCGGCTCTAAGGTGCCAAGGAATAAAATAAATTTTTCTGGCAATTGATATTTGGCCTTAATTTGTGCAAACTTTGGCAGATTTTTATCCCGTGGCTGAAAAAGTTCATGATCAATCCCAGAATAGACAACTTTAATTTTATTGGTTGGAATTTCATAATAATTAATCAGGTCATTTTTGGTATTTTGGGAAACAGCAATTATTTTGTCAAAAGCGCTCATTAGTTTTTGGGGATTGATAACTTTATGCCAAAATTGTCTTTTTAAAGAAAAAAAAGAGGGATAAAGCTCAAAAGATAAATCATGTACGGTAATAATTTTTTTGCTGGAATTTGTTAAAGCAAAAAAGCTTAAATTAGGCGCAAAAAAAATATCCGTGTTTTTGATTAAATCATCAATTTTGGGATATTTAAAAAATTTTAAACTAAAATTAAAAAGTTTGTTTGGGTATTTAAAGCCGAAAAATTTTACATTTGGATAATTGAAGCGGGGCAAGTTGGCAGCTACATCAGCTTGGGCGTTATAAAAAAGTTGATATTGATCTCGCTGATCAATTTTAAATAAATTAGCCAATAAATTGTAAGTATATTCGCCTACGCCAGAGTAGTTTTGGTTCATCAGACAGCGGATATCTATAGTGATATTCATGAATTATGAGATATGAATTAGGAGATATGAGATAGGGAAAGAGTGTAAGTGTAATTTTTAACCCCGCACTAGAATGCCCCAGATTTTTGTCTAGGGATGAAGGTACAAGAGATCGTTAGGCCTTCGGTACGGGGTTACGCTCACACTGTAACAAAGGGGAATTGCTAACTCCTGTCGGTGTGGCTTCACTTTGTTTTTTGAATTCAGCCCAGGTTTTGGCAATAAAATCTTGGATCTGGGCGTAAAAAATCTGGGTATTGAATTTTTCAGCGTAATTTTTTATTGCTTGAGGATTATAGGCTTGAGGTTTAAATTTTAAAATTGTGTCAATAAGCGCTTCCCAGGCCTGCTCATCAAAAAATTTGCCAGTCTGGCCATCAATGACAGTTTCTAAAGCGCCGCCGCCAGCATAAGCAATCACAGGCCGGCCGCTGGCCATGGCTTCAATGGCTGTTAAGCCAAAATCTTCAATTTGCGGGTGGATGAGAGCCAGACATTCAGACAGATATTTTCTTTTGTCTTCTTCTGAAACAGCGCCAAGAAATTCAATATTGGGCTTGGCCATTTTCCGTAATTTGTCTTCTTCTTCGCCAATGCCAATTATTTTCAGGGGAATATTTAATTTATTAAAAGCTTGGATGGCTAAATCTACTTTTTTATAAGGTTTTAGGCGGGAGATTAAAAGATAATAATTGCCAGGTTCTTTTGAAATATAAAAATTTTGAGTGTCTACCGGCGGGTAAATAACAGTGCTTTCGCGGTTATAATAATTTTTAATCCTTTGGGCAATAAAATGGGAATTAGCAATAAAGTGATTGACACGCTGGGCAGCAACTTGGTCCCAGAGCCGGAGTTTATTTAAGAGCCAGGGCAAAAAGGGTTTGGCTAATCTGCCTTCCTTGATTTCTTTGGAATATTGATGAGCTTCGCTCCAGAGATAACGCGTTGGCGTATGGCAATAGCAGATATGCAGGGTTTGGGGATGGGTTAACGCGCCTTTGATTAAAGCAGAAGTTGAAGAAATAACAACATCATAGCCGCTTAAATCAAGTTGTTCAATCGCCACTGGCATTAAGGGGAGGTACCAGCGGATTTTAGAACTGGCAAAAGGCATTTTTTGCAAAAAAGAAGTGCGGATGTCTCTGTTTTCAAAGCCAGACAATCTTTTTTTATCGTGAATTAAAGTATAGATTGGCGCATCTGGATAAAGTTCAGACAAAGCTAAAAGCACCCGTTCTGCACCGCCGGCTTGGTTTAAATAATCATGGAGTAAAGCGACTTTCATAGGTAGGTTAAATGGTTTATTAGTTAATTAGTTTATTTGTTTTTTGGCATAAGTATTTAGGCTAATTAATCAACTAATAAACATTTAAACTAATAAACTCATTTTAGCTTTTTTTAGTATAAAAATCAAGCACAAAAAAACAGCTTGATTAGGCTGTTTTTAACAATTCATTTTATAGAGCTTCGCGCTGGGGTAAGAGTACGACTTTAGGTGTTTTTAAGAGGATTTGAATATCCAGTCTTAAAGACCAGTTTTCAATATAATAAATATCAAGCTTAACTTCTTCATCAAAATCCAAATCAGAACGGCCAGAGATTTGGGCCAAGCCAGTTATGCCTGGCTTAATATCTAAAACGCGTTTTTGATAATCTTTATATTTGGCAACTTCTTCGGGCAAATGCGGACGAGGACCTACTAAACTCATTTTACCAATAAAAACCAAAAATAATTCAGGCAATTCATCAATGCTGTATTTGCGGATAAATTTGCCGACCTTGGTAATTCTTGGATCATCCTTGATTTTGACTAAAGGGCCTTCTCTTAAATTTAATTCTTGCAATGTTTTTGAATATCTTAAGGAATCTGATTTATCAATCATTGATCTAAATTTAAAATAACGGAAAGGCTTGCCAAACTGCCCCATTCGCTTAACGGGTGAGCCATCATCTAATTTGCTAAAAAAAACCGGCCCTTTGGAACCCATTTTAATAGCCAGCGCTGTAATCAACATGATCGGTGAAGTTAAAATTATAAAAACAGCAGCGGCAATAATATCAAAAATTCTTTTATAAATCCTGCCCCAGCCGTCAAGTTTGGTTTTTTTAATTTCAAAAATCGGTACGCTGGCCAAAGTATCAATTTCTAAACGGCTGGTTTTTGTTTTAAAAAGGTCAGCAGAAAATTTAAAAACAATATGATTAGCTTCAGTGAAAGTAATTAAATCAAAAGTTTTTTCTTTTTCTAAATTGGGATCGGCCTGAATAATTTCATCAAGCATTTCTTTTCTATGCAATTCTATAATTTGATTTTTTATTTCTTCATTAAAATTTGGATAGATTTTGACGATTTGATAACCTAATTGCGGTTTATTTTTTATTTCCTCAATGATAAATTGGGTATTTTTGTCTTGGCCAATTAAAATTATTTTTTTAGCGCCATAGCCTCTTTTAAGCAAATATTTTTGAATTTGGAAAATTAGCAAACGGCCTATAGAAACATAAATAATGCTCAAAACCCAGACTGCTAAAATAATAAAACGAGAAGAAAAAAGTTCGCGTTTTATAAAAATAGCCACAATAATGGCTAAAATGCCAGTTGAGCAAGCTAAAAATATTTTATTAATTTCCTGAATTAATTTGCGTCTGATTTTAATGGCATAAAGGCCAGCAACTGCAAAAATTAAAAGCCAAATTAAGGCCACTAAAATTGTGTAGATTAGATATTCTCCCAAAGATAAAGCATAAACAACGGGCCTGATTTCAGTGACAAATGAACCAACACGAAGATAATAAGCAGTCAAGGCAGCTAAAATCAGCATTAAAAAATCTAAGGGAATTAAAATTATGGTAAATAATAAATCAGTTCTTTTCATAAGTTTTAAATTAAGGGTACCCGAGAGGGAACCCTAATTTCTAGCTAAATATCCAAATAAGCAATAAGCCGGATTCTGTTCGTTTTGTATGGTTCGACTATGCTCACCATGACAAAACGTATGATCATCTATCTAGGCCTGGCATTACTGCCAAGCTCAAGCGGACTACTTTTACCTCGGCTTTTACTTTGTAAAAGACGGGTTTGTCCTTGCACCAGGTTGAGTTTACCACGTACACTCTGTTGCCAGAGGTCGAGTCTTGTAACCATTTGTCTCGAGAACAAATAACACCAAGACACTTTTCACCTTTCGCGAGGCCCGCTATTGCGGGCCGAGCTATTATTGTCTCTGTGGCACTGGTCCTAATTTAACATTGCTGTTAAATTGGCGGGCGTTACCCGTAACCTTGAATCAAGTGAAGTAATGGTTGGGGTGCCCTGAACCATGTAAGGTTCAGGGCTACCCCGAACCGAACTTCGTTCTGGTTCGGGGTGTCCGGACTTTCCTCCCCTCCGTAACTTTAGCGTAGGAGGAGCGATCATCTGCTTATTTGGATATTTAGCCACCCCTGAATTAACAGGGTTTAGCATATTCTTATTTTACTATATTATTTGAATTTTGTCAAGATTTAAATTAAACAACACCTATTAGTTCCTTTACCTCATTTAAGGTCTTTTGGGCTTCTTTTCGAGCTTTTTTAGCGCCATCTTTAAGCACTTTTTCCAGATATTGGGGCTTTTTAGATAGTTCTTTTCTTTTGGCTCTAAAATCAGCAAAATAATCAGCAATTGCTTGGGCTAATGTTTCTTTAAGTTCTGAATATCTAATATTTTTATTTTTGAGCTGATCTTTAAAATGATTAACTTGCTCTGGTTTACCAAATTCTTCTAAAAGCGTCATTAGATTTTGGGCACCCGCTGGCAAAATTTCTTCAGTGCCTGTGCCTGTAACTGACCGCTTTAATTTCTCTTGAATAATATCAGGTTCATCATTAATAGCAATATAATGATTTGGGCCAGCGCTTTTTGACATCTTTTTATCTGGTTCAAGCAAAGACATGATTTTTGGCGTCTTGGTTAAAAGCGGTTTTATTGGTTTAAAATATTGTCCGAATTTATTATTAAATAAGCGCACAATAGTATTAGATAATTCCAGGTGCTGGAGTTGATCAAAGCCAACTGGCACAAAGTCAGGGTGATAAAGCAAAATATCAGCGGCTTGCAAAACAGGGTAATCCAAAAGTCCAGTATTAATATTTTTTATTTGCTTAGCAGCTTTATCTTTGAACTGAGTCATTCTTTCCAGTTCAGCAATTGGGATTAAGGTATTAAAAATCCAGGTTAGTTCAGTACATTCGGGCACATCAGCTTGGTTAAAAATTATACATTTTTTGAAATCCAGTCCGGCAGCCAAATAATCCAGGGCTAAATCAAAAATATCCTGTTTTTTTGTTTTGGGATCATAATCCTCGGTAATAGAATGGTAAGTGGCGAGGAAAAAATAGCATTGGTATTTATTTTGGAGCTCAACAAAGTTTTTCAGCGAACCTAAATAATTGCCAATATGCAATTCGCCGCTGGGCTGAATGCCTGAAAGTACGATTTGTTTGTGTTGTTTCATATATTTAATTTTACTGGTTTAAAGTAATTATGTAAAGTTGTAATTTTTGGAATATGAGCAAAAAATCAACTGATGGTTCAGTTCGGCTATGCTCACTGTAAACTTTTATAGCTTGCCCTGAGCTTGCCGAAGGGCTCACCATGATAAAATTAATTTTACCAAAGAAAAAAGGGCCGCGCTTGGCGCAGCCCTTGTTAGGTTGTTTAGTTAGATGGATTTTAGTGTTGTAATGGGTCGAACGGAAACGCATCTACGTCATCCGTCCAACCGTCAGCGTCGCTGTCTACTGGGATTCCGACAGTAATGGTTGAGACCGCTCCAGATGGTAATTGTCCGCCTGGGAAACCGATCACATAGTTAGCTCCGCCCTGGGTGTTGGGTAGTAATGCCCAATTGGTCAGTTCCACATCAAACGCAGGGTTCGAGCCATACTCATTGTAGTACCAGTGAATGCCAGTAAGTCCATTGTGTGAATAGCCTGTCATGGGCAAACCAGAGTAGTATGTCCCACCAGTACAAGTGCCGTCCGTACAGGTAGCACCGATGCCGAAGGGCAGCCAATTGATATTCGCTGCCGGATAGACATCGGGATTGATATACGGTCTGATATTGATTGCCATGATGAAATACCCTTTGGTAACAGACTCTTGGTTTACGGGTCCCCGATACTCTCCATTTAAGGAGGTACCATAACCCATTTGTGGAAATTCGTCAGGTAAGCCCAGGTCCAGACCCGTCCCGAAATCGGACCAATCTGTGAATCCATACTGGAAGTTGGCTGGGTCAAGGGTATGGACGACCCGCAAAGTCGGAATAGCGCAGGCATCGCCAACGCCGTCACCATCAGTGTCCTGCTGGTCTGTGTTGGCAACCAGCGGGCAGTTGTCGATAGGCGGATCAGCATTGGTTGTCCAATCCGGCGGATAAGTGCTGGGTGCACCGACACAGAAATCTTGACCAGCAGGGTCATTGGTAATACCATCATGATCAGGATCACTATGGAATGTGCGGATGTACCAGATGTTGGGATTTGGGATGTCGCAATCATTGTCGTCAAAGGCGCCGTCATTGTCAGTGTCAGTTCTGACTACTGTAATAGTTGCAGTAGCCGAGCTGGAATTGAGCAGACCGTCAGATGCGTAGTAGGTAAAGGTATCAGTGCCGTAGTAATTGTGGTCAGGAGTGTAAATGAATGAGCCGTCCGGATTCAATACAAGTAGGCCGTGGGTAGTTGGAGTCACCAGCTGGGCAGTCAATCCATCGCCATCAGAGTCAAAATCATTTACCAGAACGCCACTAGCCGCGATTGACAATACGGTGTTCATATTAACAGAGTAGTTGTCATTGTTAGCAACAGGCGCGTGGTTGACATGACCGACAGTGATAGTGACTGTTGCCGGGTCAGAATATAATGACCCGTCAAAACACCGGTAAGTAAACGTGTCAGTCCCAAACCAGAAGGGAGTGGGGATGTACGTGAACGAACCGTTTGTCTGAAGGATGATTGTACCGTGCTGGGCAGCCGTGATCAAATATGCACTTAAAGGATTTCCTTCAAGGTCATTATCATTGGCTAGCACTCCAGGCGCCGGAACATTCAGCGTTACATCCTGGTTCGTGGTGTACGAATCAGGATTGGCGACTGGCGGCTGGTTAACATGCACCACGGTAATCGTTACTGTGGCAGTGTTACTAAAGTCTGTGCCGTCAAACAACCTATACGTATAGGTATCTGTGCCAGACCAACCCGCAGTCGGGATGTAGGTAAATGAACCGTCAGTCCCGAAGATCAAGCTGCCATGAGCCGGTGCGGTAACCAAGTATGAGGTGATGGGATTGCCATCAGGATCATTGTCATTGGTCATAACACCAGGCGCCGTAATGTTGAGCGTGGCATCTTGATTTACAGAATATGAGTCATTGTTAGCCACCGGAGCATGATTGACCTGAGTGATGGTGATGTTTACAGTTGCAGTGTTCGAATTCATCTGGCCATCCGTGGCATGATAGGTGAAACTATCAGAGCCATAATAACCAGTGGTTGGAACAAAGCTGAACGAGCCATTGGGGTTGAAAGTCAGCGAGCCATGAGCAGGCTGGGATTCAAGCACCGCAGTAATGGTGTCGCCATCAGGGTCAGAGTCATTGCCCAAAACGCCAGGGACAGCAACGTTTAAAGTTGTGTTCTGGCTGGTGGAATACGAATCATTATTCGCCACCGGAGCATGATTGACCTGGGTGATGGTAATGTTCACAGTTGCAGTGTTCGAATTCATCTGGCCATCCATGGCATG
>Ga0315277_10002651_pt1 | contig 24798 bp, 26 predicted proteins | sample YL17G05_15_MG_FD_203695 | JGI IMG/M metagenome (GOLD analysis project Ga0315277, IMG submission 203695) | Sediment microbial communities from Yellowstone Lake, YNP, Wyoming, USA - YL17G05_15 | ecosystem: Environmental > Aquatic > Freshwater > Lake > Sediment | place: USA: Wyoming | collected... | reverse complement strand
TATTCTTATGTGGCTGCGTATCAGGGTAGTTGGTACTATGGCATATTTTGATTATTCTACGGATGGTTTTTCATGGGTCACGGCTTACAATGAAACCCTAAGCTTTAATCCGTCGAGCGTTGGTCTTTTTGCCAGGGAATGGGGAACTGAAAAAGTTGATCCACCGTTTAGCTATTTTAGCGAAATCACAACCGGGTATAGAGACGATTTTAACGATGGAGCCATCGGTTCGGAATGGACGATCAATATTCCTACCGGGCAAATTTTCGAAAGTCCTGCCGGAAATGACAAAATCGGATTAGGACAGCCTGTTTTTGGCAATGTTGACTTTTCTAATTGGGCACCAGTTGTATGCGGCCGTTGCCGTCCCGAAAAGCCATACGATACGCAATCAATTCTTTTTTCCCCTTGTTATCCGCAACCAATGGTAAATATAAAATGGACATACGACGAAATAACGGGCAGTCCTCAGCATGGATACAGAATAGAGCTAGATGACGATAGTTCTTTTACGGATCCATTATGGAGAAGTTGCGACCCAGATCTTTTCTGTATCAGAGACGGAACCACTTCACCAGAAACCTTTGAAGTTTCCTTGCCGACCACAGGAATTATTTCTTACGGCAATAAGTCCTATTACTGGAGAGTAAAAGTTTTTAACCAAAGTCTTAGCGAGTCGGATTGGTCAAGCATTAATACTTTTACGACAGCTGATCATGCCGGTCCACAGGTCAGTAGGAATATTATCCCCTCTGGTCCTATTGCGAGCAGTCCGGTTAGATTTTTGGATACATCCGTTTGCTATGAAAGCGTTTCTCTTGGCGGCAATACTTACGATTGTAAGGCCCATATTCCGCCCGACGGAACAGTCGTTTATACTTGGAATTTTGGTGACGGATCTGGCACTTCATCTGAATCAAATCCTGAATACACATATTATACTCCGGGAACCTTTTCTGTTGTTCAAGAAGTCACTGACGATTCTGGCCTTGTATGTTGGGGTAATTTTGATTTAACCATCGGTACTCTTTTACCAACGTGGCGTGAAATTGCACCCGAATAATAGATTATTTGAGAATGAAATTAACAGAGTCTTGGCGGCTAAATATTTTAGTTCTGCTTTCTTTTCCAAAAAAGCACAAGAAAAAATCAAAAAGATAGCCTTAAGAGTTAGGTGTTAAAACAGTTAACGACGAAGAACGAAAATTTACTTAAAAAATGAAAGAAAAAATTTATAAGTTGCAGACAATGAAGTCCGATATTTATGGAGAGCTTTTGAGGGAAGCGAAGAAAGATGGAATAAAGCGTTTCGTAGCCGGAGGCATAATAACTAATAATGACTCGAAGATTTTATTGCTGAAGAGGAAAGAAAGTGATTTTATGGGAGGGATTTACGAGCTTCCGAGCGGAAAAGTTGAAAAAGAAGAAACGCTGGAAAACGCGCTATTCAGGGAAATTAAAGAAGAAACAGGATTAATAGCTAAAGAAGTCGGAGAATATATAGGGTCTTTCGATTATATATCTAAAAACGAAGAAAAAACGCGGCAGTTTAACTTTGCCGTGACGGTTAAAGATTTTTCAGAAATTAAACTAAGCGAACACGAAAGTTTTGCTTGGGTTGGGGAAAGCGAAATAGAGCAGTATCAAATTAGCGAAAACATTAAAGAGATCTTGAAAAAGTTCTGGAAAGATTTGTGATAGTTATATATCAAACGTTGGTTATATTTTTTAAAATTGCTATAATTAAATAATTATTTAATTGCAAGCGTAGCTTCATAATTTTAATTAATAGCAATTTTTTTGTAGTTCAAATAATGCCGAAATATTTCTACACTGCAAAATCAATGGAGGGTGAGACTACCTCCGGCACGAAAGAAGCAAAGGACGAACGGGAATTAGGGAAGATTCTTCATCAGGAAGGATACATTTTGATTTCCGCAAATCTTGAAGAAGAAAAAAAGAGAGGATTGAGATTGAACTTCAGCATAGGGAAAAAAGTTTCCGTTGTTGAAAAAATGATGTTCACCAGAAACCTTCAGATAATGGTTTCCGCCGGCCTTCCCATACCGAGAGCTTTGAATTTACTTGCGGGGCAGGCAAAAAATAAGAGATTCAGATCCGTTCTGTTTGAAATATCTGAAAAAATAGTACAAGGCAACAGGTTATCTGAATCAATGAGCAAGTATCAGGATATTTTTTCAGAACTTTTCGTAAACATGATAATGATCGGTGAAGAATCGGGCACTCTGGAGGATATTTTAAAAAACCTGACTCATCAGATGGAAAGAGAGCACCAGTTAAAATCAAGGATAAAAGGTGCTATGATGTATCCTGCGGTTATACTGTGTTTAATGTTAGGCATCGGAGTTTTGATGCTTATTGCGGTTATCCCCAAACTGGCTCAAATGTTCAACGAAATGAATGTTGAACTGCCTATCAGCACAAAGATAGTCATGGCTTTGGGAGATTTTATTTCAAAAAAATGGTATTTGGCGCTTATCGGTACAATCACGTTTATAGTTACGTTCAGGACTGCATTACGAACAAAAATAGGAAAAAGAATAATGGATATCGCCAGTCTAAGAATTCCGATTATTTCTTCATTGGTTAGACAAACGAATTCAGCCTACACTACAAGAACGCTTGGTTCCCTCTTTGCTTCGGGTATTCCTATAGTAAGGGCTCTTGAGATTACCGCTAATAGTTTAGGGAATTTATTTTTTCGGGAAGCCCTTAAAGACGCGGCGGAAAAAGTCGGGAAGGGTGCAAAGCTGGGAGAAGCTTTAAAGCCTTACGAGAATCTTTATCCTTCGCTTGTTGTTCAAATGATTGAAATAGGCGAAGAAACCGGTGAAACTTCTACGATTTTACAAAAGCTGGCGGATTTTTACGAAGAAGAAGTTTCTGAAGCAACAAAAAATCTATCCTCGATTATCGAGCCGATGTTAATGATAGTAATCGGAGCAGCGGTAGGTTTTTTTGCTATTTCAATATTTCAGCCGATGTACGGTATGCTCGGAAATATTTAATTTAAAAAATTCGATGGTTCAAAAAAGTTCAATAAAAAAAGGATTAACCTTGGCACCGGTCCAATTAGGGCATGATGGTACAGCGTTTTTGACCAAAGAACAGAGGACGTTTGGGTATTTACAATATAAAGGCCAAACGCTTATAGAGTTGCTGGTGGTAATCGGGATTATAACTATAGCGATAGCTGTTTCCGTACCGGCATTTCGGATTTTCCAGTGGGGGTCGGATGTTAATAATTCAGCCGAAGAAGTTATTAATGTCTTGAGGCAGGCGCAGAATAAGTCAACAACTTCAGAGCAAGCCGGCAAATGGGGCGTTTATTTTGATACCTTAACTGTTCCTCACCAATATATCTTATTTAAAGGCAATAGTTATGCGGGAAGGGAAACCTCCTATGATAAGGTTTACACGCTGTCCGTATCCGCCGAATTTTCTTTGATTAACTTGTCGGGTGCGGGATCGGAAGTAGTTTTCGAGAAAATAACCGGCAATACCGCAAATTCCGGAAGCATTACCCTGGGATCAAAATCAGATGCCTCAAAAACAGCTATCATTTACGTCTTAAGCACGGGTCAGCTTAACCTCAGCTCTTCTTCTCCGTCGATAACGCCAATAAAAGATTCAAGACACGTTCACGTTGCTTATTCGAGAATTATAGACACTGTCAACGAAAAAATTACTCTGACCTTTACTGACGGCGGGACTACAACGCAAGATATTATAATCGCAGACCATTTAGAATCGGGTCAATTTTCTTGGGAAGGGACGATAGCAGCCGGTGGTTCTGGCCAGAAGATAAAAATACATACGCATAGGTTGAACAATCCCGACACCGAGCTCTGTATACATCGCGACAGAAGATATAACAGTAAAGCATTAACAATTACAATCAGCGGAGATACTTCGGGGAGCATAATTGAATATTCGGCCGACGGCTTAACAACAATAAAAACATCTCTCAATGCAAACAATCCGCAATGGCAATAAAAAGTTTCAAAAAGGGATTTTAATTGTCGAAATTCTGATAGCAATAGCAATTATTGCATCAATTTCAGCCACTATTTTTGGAGTGGTGGCGATTTACCTGCAAACATCTGGTGCGATGAAGGAAACCGTTCAGGCAAATATGTTAGCCCAGGAAGCGATGGAAGCAACGCGAAGTTTTCGCGACGGAAAAACTTGGTCCACAGACGGACTCGGAACCTTATCCGTAGATCCCGTCTACTACCACCCCATAAAGATAGGTACTTCTGTTCTTAGTTGGGACTTGGCTTTGGATGAAGAAAACATTGATGGTTTCAAGCGGAAAGTTGTTTTTTACAACGTCCGGCGTGATGATGTCAACAAGAATATAGTCTCAGAAGGCGGTACTATAGACCCGAATACAAAAAAGGTTGTTGCAACCGTTTCCTGGAAAAATAAAAACGTCGAACTCGTAGCTTATTTTACGAATTGGAAATGAAATCAAAAAATGTCGGAAAGCTTTAAAAATAAAATTGCAAGAAGAGGATTTACCCCAGTACCAGAAAGCCCGGCCTTTTGGTTCGACTGCGCTCACCATCCTGAGTTTACCGAAGGACAAGGCGGGGATGAATGGTGGTTATTTGGGGCTTTCGATCGGGCCTTCACCCGCCGAAGCGGGCTATGGCCCGCGAAGGCGGAGTATCAGCCTAAAAAATCAAGGAAGCCCCGTCCTTTAGGCTTCACCCTGCCTGAAATTCTGGTTTACGTTGCCATTCTTTTCGTCGTTCTGACTACCACGATATCTTTCATTATGTGGGTAATCCAGGCAAGCGGGAAAACAAAATCAATGAGGGAAGTTACCAGTAACGCGCAAAGAGCAATAGATGTTATGGCTTATGAAATTAAAGAAGCAACGTCTGTCTATACTCCTGTCCCTGTAAGCTCTTTTGGCTCGCATCCGGGCCAGCTTTCACTCGAAACAATAAAGAGCTTGCCGGCAGGAGAAACCTATTCTTACGTTGATTTCTATCTTTGCGGGACCCAGCTTTGCATGAAAAAAGAATCGCAGAACCCTATTGCTATAACTTCAGACCGTGTACAAGTGAACAGCCTTGTTTTTAATCACATCGTTACAGCGCCCGGGATTTCTTCAGTTCAAATAAACCTTCAAATAAGTTATATAAATCCTGCATCAAGGCCCGAGCTTGCGTCGTCGATTAATGTTAATTATACCGCAGCGTTAAGGTCATATAAAAAATGAAACCCCTTATTGCGAAACCGAATTTAAATCGTCCCCGAAATCTTTCCGAAGGATTTGCAGCAGTTTATCTTACGTATTTAGTAATGATTATTTCCGCCGTTTCTGTTTTAAGCATTTCGATTTTAGTATACGGCCAGCAAAAAATTATTCAGAATACTATAAAATCCTCGCAGGCTTACTATATCGCAGAGTCGGGAATTGAAGACGCATTGCTGCGCTTATCAAAAAAAATGAGCTGGTCCAGCCCTTACAGTTTCAGCGTCGGTTCGGGAACTGCCAGCGTTACAATTTCAGAAATGGTTGGCGGTTCAAGAACTATAAATTCCGAAGGAAGTGCTACAAACAGAAACAGAAAAATACAGGCAATTTATTCTATTTCCACCGATTCGATTTCATTTCACTATGGAGCCCAGATAGGAGATGGCGGGATGGTAATGGGAAATGGTTCAAAGGTGCTGGGCAATATTTATTCAAACGGAAGCGTTATTGGCGGCGGATCCATCCAAAATTCTATAATTGTTGCTGGCAATGGTAATAAAATTGAGGGTTTGACTATTGGCGGTGATGCAGCCGTTCATACATGCAAAGATTCGACGATAACAGGAACGCTAACGTGTGTTTCCGGAGGAAGCCAAGTTAACTGTAAAGCATGTATTAAAACCCAGCCCAATGAGATTCCTCCGAAACCACTTCCGATAACCAATATTCAGATTGGTGAGTGGACGAGCGTCGCCGCCTCGGGAGGGATTATTGACTATGATTATACTGTAAGCGATACAACGTCTTTGGGGCCAATCCAGATTGGCACCCCCGCTTCTCCAAAGAATTTAACGATCGCCAACGGCGCCCACTTTATATTAACAGGGACTATTTACGTTACCGGAGATATTAATCTTGAAAATGGTTCGATTACAGATCTGGACAGTAGCTCTTACGCAGATTTAAGCGGAATAATACTTGCCGACGGAAAAATAGACGTCAAGAATAACTCAATTCTTACAGGAACCGGTGTCGGAGGAAGCTATCTTTTAATTCTTTCTACCAAGAGCGATATCGTAAACCCTGTTATTAGTGTGATGAATAATGCGGCAGGAGCAATTTTTTATGCCGGTTCCGGTTTGATATACCTTAACAACAATATGAAAGCCCGCGAAATTACCGGATATAAAATTCAGTTGAACAATCTTGCTGAAATTCAGTACGAAAGCGGCTTGGAAGATGCGGCTTTTACTTCAGGACCCGGCGGCACTATGGAGGTGACTAGCTGGAAAGAAATAGAATAAATGATTTAGGGTGGCGGTATAGCTCCGCTTTTTTGTTTGTAAAAATAATAATGATATAATAATTAAAATATGCTGGAAATTTTGGATTTACATCCTGAAGCTTTTGGTCTTGATATTTCAGACCTGTCTTTAAAGTTTGCGAAACTCAAAAAGATAAAAGGCGGTTTAAATTTAGTTTCTTACAACGAATCAGAAATTAAGCCGGGAATTATTAAAGAAGGAGAGGTTATAGATGAGGATGCTTTGGCAGAAACGATAAAAAGCGGTTTAAGCAAAATCAAGGGAGAGAAGCTCAAAACGAGGCATGTCGTCGCTTCTCTGCCGGAAGAGAAAGCGTTTTTGCGGATAATCCAGATGCCAAAGATGGAAAAAGAAGAATTGAAAAATGCCATCAGGTTTGAAGCGGAAAACCACATTCCTCTTCCGATAAACGATGTCTATCTTGATTTTAAAATTGTTCAGCCTTTCGTTGACCACTTGGATCATTTAGATATTCTTATTGCCGCCTTACCCAAGAAGACTGTTGATCCTTATATAAGGGTTTTTAAAAAAGCGAAACTGCAGCCCAAAACCCTTGAAATTGAGTCCTTGGCTATAAGCAGGGCAATGGTGAAAAACGGAGTAAGCCCGTTTCCTTTATTGCTCATTGATCTTGGAGCCACAAGGACGAGTTTTATTATTTTTTCCGGATACTCCCTGAGATTTACAAGTTCAATTCCTGTTTCTTCGCAAAAATTCACAGAGTCAGTTGCGGCAAATTTGAAAGTTGATTTGGTCGAAGCGGAAAGATTAAAAGAAAAATATGGGCTATCTTCCAGAAAAGATCCTGAAGGATTTAAAGTTTTTGAGGCGCTGATCCCCGCTTTAACGGATTTGATAGAACAGATAAAGAGCCATATTTACTATTATCAAACCCATTCACTCCATGAGCACCTCGGTTCAGAGGAAAAGGTTGCGTCTAAGGTACTGCTGTCGGGCGGCGGAGCAAATTTAAAAGGCCTTCCGGAATTTCTATCGGGCGAGCTAAAGACGTCTGTTGAGTTAAGCAATCCCTGGGTTAATATCCTACCGGCCCGGCTTAAGCAAATTCCGGTATTGCCCTTTCAAGAGTCGCTTGGGTATACAACCGCCTTAGGTTTAGCTCTTCGGGGCGTAAATGAGAAATGATAGTTTGATTCTGGTTTATGATTAATCTTTTGCCACCAGACGAGAAAAACGCATATATTCAGGAAAAAAACTGGAAAGTAGTTTTAATTTGGGGAATAATTTTTTTATTTTTTCTTACTTTCCTCACCCTTATTCTACTGGCAATAAAATTTTATACTGCCGGACAGGTAGAAAAGCAAAAAACGTTCATAGTTAAAACCGAACAGGGGCTGGAAACTACCGAGAGAAAAAATCTCCAGAAGAGGGCAAGGGAATTTAACGAAACCTTTAGCGCCCTCAATTCTTTTTACCAAAAACAGCCTGTTTTCAGTGATCTTATAGAAAGGGTGTCAGCCAATCTTCCATTTGATGTGTTTTTGACGGGAATTTCAGTTACGACGAACAGCAGCTGGAGAGCCGTATTGACCATTTCGGGATTTTCTCCAACCCGAGACAGCTTGCTCAGTTTCAAAAAAAATCTCGAAAGCCAGGCGGATTTTTATGAAATAACCTTTCCTCCTTCAAGCTGGGTGCAGCCGACCGATATTATTTTTAACGTAAGCTTCAAAGTAAAATGACAGAGCAAGAAAAAAATTCTTTAGAAAGCTTTTCTTCGATGCCGCAGACGCCGGCCCCAAAAATTAAGATGGGAACTTCTGCTTTTACAGTCGGCGGAAAGCAAAAAATTTACTTATCAATAGGTTTTTTTATTGTATTCTTCGCTGCCTTTGTTATTTTTCTTATTCTGCCCGTCTTTAATGACATAATAAAAAATTCCGAAGAGCTGATGCTTCAAAAAAGGGAACTTGCCCTGCAAGGAGAGAGGGCCAAAAATTTTGAGCAATTTAACGAATTTTATAATAAGAATAAAGAAGGGTTGGAGAAAGCAGGCAATCTTCTTATCAACTTCGATGTTCCGATTGACTTTATTAATTTTCTGGAAAAAGTTTCGGCAGAATCAAGTATTATAATAAAAATTTCCTCGGCATCATCCAAACCGGCCGGAAAAGAGCTTTGGGCGACTCTTTCTTATCAAATATCGGCAACGGGCTCCTTTCAAAATTTTTTAAAATTTTTATCTAAAATCGAATCAAGCCCTTATTTAATTGAAGTTCAGGGATTAAACATTACAAAACCCGGCAAGCAGCAGCAAGTTATTGCAGGAGAAGCCGGCACTATTTCGGCAGAAGATATCAGTGCTCAATTCGCCATAAAAGTTTTTGCAAAATGAAGATAAAAAAAATAATAAATATAAGACCTAAGCAGCTGATAGATTCTTTGGCAAACCTTATAACGCTTGCCGCCGAATACGCCTTTATAACTTCACTTGTGTTCCTTGCCGTTTCGTTAATTATCGGAAGCTTAGTTTTTTATAAATACAGCATTTTGCCCGAAAAGACCGAAGTTCCGGTTGAAGAAGTGCCTTTGCAATTTAACGAGCAAACTTACCAGGCGGTAGCTAAGCAATGGGAGGATCGAGAAAAAAGATTTAACGAAGTTGATAAAAAAGAATATACTAATCCCTTTTGGGGTCAAGTGAAAACGACGCCTTAATTCTGGAGAATGGGAGGGCTTGAATTTTTTGGAATTTGTCGTAAAATACAACCGCTAGTAATCTGTAGCCCTATACACAAATTATACAAATTTGTGTCGGGCGTGACGCTAGATTTCAGATAGAATTCTGTGGTGTAGTCCTATGCGCAAACTCTACAAGTTTGCGCCGGACCCGGCGCAGAATTCCCGAAGGAATCCTGCGCATAGGGTCCCCGTAGCTCAACTGGACAGAGCAACTCCCCTCTAAGGAGTAGGTTGTGCGTTCGACTCGCACCGGGGACGCAACGTACAGAACGTAACATTTCTTAAGAAATTGTACGTTCTTACGTTGCTGGAACGTTTAAGTTTTTAAACTTATTACGTTCCGCAAATAGGAACATGGTGGCCATGGTGTAACGGCAGCACTAAGACCTGTGGAGTCTTCAGAGGCGGTTCGAATCCGCTTGGCCACCCTGGTAAAATCAAATCTCAAACCTTAAATATCAAATAGCCGTTCAACTTTGGGAAGTTTTTTTATTTGGCAAAAGGAAAAAGAGTCTGTAAAATTCATTTAGAGTAAAAGGATCAAAAACTTTTATGTTTTTCAAGAAGGTCTATGGTCCTTTTACTTTTCTTTTAAGGGATAAACAGCCAATACGGTCTTTGACTTTTTCAAACAGCGTGGTGGCTGTTTCTCCGAAAAGGGAGGCAATGAAGGCGATGTCTAAAGACAATTTCGTAGCTGCCCCCCTTTTTTTGGAATATAGGTTCTTAAAAAATCCTTTTGTGTAATACTTGTCTGATTTACTTTCTTCCCATTAGTAGACTACTTAAAGTCTAACCCAAACCCAACTTCCCCATCCCTCTCCTCCTTGCACGATGGGCGGATTTTTGTTTTCAGACAGAACTCAAAGCATTCGTTTCTATCTTCATTAGCTCCTAGTTAACTGTTCTAAGCATTATATAAGGGGAGCTAATGTATCTCGTTTAAATAATTCTTTTACTTTATCTCAAATTTATTCACACCCCACCCTTGACATGGTTTTATGATCTGCTATACTTAATATAGATAAGCTTTATACGATATATTCTATATATCCAAAAAAGCGAATCTAACAGCTCTTTCACCACTAGGTACCAATAAAGGCTTCCCTAAAAAGAAGCCTCTTGTTTTACAAAAAAATTAAACTATTGATCTCTTTGTTCATCGCTCTCCAATTAAAAGTTCTACGAGCGTCCGGTAGGGGGACCCTTCGATGCGACTCAGGGTAAACCCCTTGTTAAAATCGCCAATCAGGTTCCTCTTTCGTCCTTAATTTATCGAAGGACTACAGACGGACAAAGGGTTTTTTGGTAGAATGGAATATAATAAAATGGTAAACATAAATAAATTTAGTATAGGCGCTACAGCGGCGATTACCACGAGTATGGGGTTAATTGCAGGGCTGACCCAAGGAGAGACCGCAAAAACAAGTATAGTTACTGGTCTTTTGATTATTGCGGTTGCAGATAACATCTCCGACTCATTAGGTATCCATATCTATAAAGAATCGGAGGGAGCTTCCAAAGAAGATATTAGTTCATTTACCTATGGAAATTTTATAGTAAGATTGTTTCTTGTGTTTACTTTTGTATTAATTGTTTTACTGTTTCCTCCACGCTTTGCTCTTATCGTTTCCTCTATTTGGGGTTTGGTTTTACTCGCTATCTTAAGCTATTTAATTGCGAAAAGTAAGAAAACAAATCCTTTACGGGAAGTAGCTTGGCATTTGGTGGTTGCGTTAATAGTTATTGCTGGAAGCAAACTTCTGGGCAATTTAATTATAAAGATGATAGTTCGTTCGTAGAATTTTGAGATTATAATTAAAAGCACCCAATTAAGGGCGTTTTTAGTTTACTAAACAGGCCATTCGGCTCTGAGGGCCTCAGGCTCGAAGAGTTCTAATCCTTCGATAAGTTTACCCTGAGTCCTATTGAAGGGCTCAGGACTTACAGCATCCCTCCTTCATTAAAATTACGGATGGGCAAGCCCTCCTCCATCAAGATTTCGGAAGGGCAAGCCTTCCTTCTCCGCCCTGGGCGGATACAGATTGGCAAGCCCTCCTTCGTTCTTCGACTGCCTCAGAACTACGGACGGGCAAGGCGTTCCGTAGACGATCCTTCGGTAAACTCAGGACCTTCGGCCCATTAGAATTTTCTCAGGGCTTTCAGCCCAACAAAGAATCGCCCGACACATTAGTGCATGGGGCGCTTTTTTAAATTGACATAAAGGAAAATAATATTCAGAATCAGATTGAGCAGAGGATTCAACCATTTGAATGGATTCTTCCAAGACGGTGTATGATTCTTCTGCTCTTTCTCAGGGATTAACAGCAATGTAGCTGTTTTTCCGATAAGGGAGGCAACCGGAGCCGTGTCTAAAAAACAATACCAGGGGTGCCTCCCTTTTATTTTTTTTGGAATTTAGATTATTAAAAAATCCTTTTGAGTAATACTTGTTTGATTTACCTTTTTCCTGCGAGGCGGCTATCTAATAATCTAAACCAACCCTAACTTCGCCACCTCTCCCCCCGGATGAAATACAATAAACCTATCTTAGATATTCTTGTTTGTCTTGAAACCTCCTTCTAAAAGAGCCAAGTTGAAGTTAGGGATTTAATTGTTTAGCGGAGGAACTAAACTCTAAATATCGTGAATAAAAAAACTCTACTAGGCTTAGCCGCTACCTTAGCAGCTCTTGCTGGCGTAGTGGCTTTTTCAGGTTTCGAAGCCCATGTTATTAATGTTACCGCTCATATTGAGAATGCTTTATCAGTTACTCCAAAAGAGCTTCAATTCGGAACAGTATTTCCTCAAGAATATATAAACAAGGAATTTACTATCGGCCTCAGCGATTCCTTTGAATCGGCAGACAGAGTAGATGATGTTAGCTATTCTATTAAGCACAAACCAAAATGTAAGGCCAATGATTCACGGAATCCAATTCAGTATGCGCCCGTTGATTATGCCACCGAACTTTGTCCGGAAGGTTATACAGCAATGCTAGATCTTTGTGCTTATTTGTCTGTAACGCCCCAAACAGAAGAGACGGGTGATATAGGAATTCCGAGTTATTTTCACGGGCAACTCTTAACTTGCAGTAATCCAAGTCCGAACCAAGCAACCGGCCGTCTTTCAAAGAACAAACAAGATATTGATGATGCCTGGGTTGTTGATTTAAAAGTTCCTCCGATTAAAGGATTCGTCGGTCAGGACTGGCCTGCAAGCTGTCCGACACTTCTTGACGACTCAAAAGATTACGGATGTGATTTATGGGTTGAAGTAACGGGGATTTCTGAAAAGCTATCATGTATACCATCAGCAGAAATATGTGATGGACTAGATAACGATTGTGACGGACAAATTGACGAAGGATGTCCCGCATTATCACTTTTTGAATATTATAGTATTGGGGATAATGATGTTAATTCTGTCGCTGATACTAAATGGGAAGCTCAAACTTTTACTCCACAAATAACTCATATAATTAAAAAAGTTAAAATTAAGATATATCGTTTAGGTTTACCCGGAATAGTTTCGGTTGGGATTAGAGCGACAGATGCAGAAGGAAAACCAACTGGAACTGATTTAGCATCTGGAACTATTGATGGAAATACTTTTACAACAGATTCATCAGGTGCTTGGTATGATATAGATTTGGGAAATGGGACAATTCTTTACTCGGGTATTAAATATGCGATTGTATTGGGGAATAGTGCATCGGGCTGGGCTCGTTGGCGAGTCGCTGTCCCTTCAAGTTACGAAGGAGGCACCTCTTTAACTAGTTTTGATAGCGGAAACACCTGGGGTTTTTGTACTGGTGGTGATGGTGGTTATGACACTTTATTTGAAGAATGGGGTATTTAAGTTCGTGAACTTAAACAGGTTCTAATATTGTCCGCTAGACGACCCAAAATTTTAGGGATTTGCGCTCTTGACTTTTTTACTTGATGAATTAGTGTTTGAATTAGGACTAGATTAAGCCTTAGAATAGTTCTTTCCATGAAGGAGAAAGTAATGATGGATTTTTATGATCAGCCAAGAAAAGTAAAGAAAACAATAATTGAATTACACGACTGTGATATGTGTGATGGGGTAGGACGGTTCTACGATGAATTTGTTCCCTGCCCGCATGCGTTAAATTTCAATGGTCACTATATTTGCAGTAATACATGTCCTGTCTGTAGAGGGGCAGGAGAGGTTAAGTACACAGGCGATTGCCCTAGATGCAAGGGAACTGGAAAGCGTGAGATTAGCGTTACACAATATGAAGAGCCGACGAGATGGACCTAGCCTTATTCAGAACGTAAGAACATTGTGATTTAAAGTACCATACTTCAATGGTAAATGGCCCAAAACCTTCACCTGGTGGCGGGCCTTTTTGTTTCTAAGTAGCTAAACAGGTTCTAACCCCAAGCAGTACACGTCGACGAGCTCAGTGACTACAGGGCAGCCATCCCTCCTTCTCCGCCCTGGGCGGATACGGAAGGGCAAAGCGTTCCATAGACGATCCTTCGGTAAACTCAGGACCTTCGGCCCATTCGAATTTTCTCAGGGCTTTCAGCCCAACAAAGAATCGCCAAGTAGGCGGTTTTTTGCTTGTCCTGGATTTGTTGAAGGGGTAAAATTAAATATATGGAAGAAGAGAATAAAAATATGGTCACAGGGAACAATAAATGGGGGTTAATCGCTCTAATATGTGGTGTTTTAGCGCTTCTTATGGATATCTCATTTTCCGTTATCGGAGCGGAATTAATTCCCTCTATGAAAAAAATAATCAGCAACGAAGATGCAGAAGTTATTATTGCCGTTTCGGTCATAGCTTTTCTTGTGTTTTCGGCAATCACTATTGTGTCTGGGATTATCAGTCTTTTTAAAAAAGGAAATAAAGCTCTTTCCATAATTGGAATTGTTCTGGTAATCGTAACAGTACCTGTTATGATTTTATTACAAACTAAAAGAGGAGAAATTGATATCAGGGTAAAAACTGATATGATTGAGATAAGAACGGTTTCGGAGCTATACCGAGACAATCACGGTAATTCTTATGTTGGCCTTGATAAAGCACCTGAGATTATAAGAAAGATTCTAAGAATTAAAGAGGATATCGCAAAATATAAAGGGGAAAATTTCTCATTGAGTATAAATCCAGACGGATCTCAATACTGCGCCAAAGTTTTTACGAGCTACCGTAAGAATTGGTTTTGTGTTGATAGCACGGGTTATTCAGGTTCGACAGCAAACTGTTCAGCTGAGCATACAAGCTGTCAATAAACAGGTTCTAACATCGTTCCGTAGACGATCCTTCGGTAAACTCAGGACCTTCGGCCCATTCGAATTTTCTCAGGGCTTTCAGCCCAACAAAGAATCGCCGCTCCGTCGCTAAAGCTATGAAGCGTCAGCGACAATCAGGCGCCTGCCTACCGGTAGGTAGGGTTTTTCGGTAGGATAACATAATGAAACCAATATATTACATAATTATAATAATAGCGCTTTTGGTCGGAGTTATTTTTATAATGTATTTAAGGAATAATGTTTTTGCATTTGAAGGGGAAATATGCAGCGGGTTCACCCCTTTTGCAAGAAGATGTTTTCCGGGTTTAATCTGTGGACAGCCCCGTTGCGGAACCGGGCTTGACACTTGCTATAGTGTTTGTGTTAGAAAATAGGACTTCCTTCCCAGTCAATTACACTTCATTCAAAAGAAGGTTGAATGTGGTGTTTTTTGTTTACACTGAGCAATTAGACATACTCACTGTAAAATTTTATCGAAGTGCTTGTCCTGGATTTGTTGAAGGGGTAGGATAAAAGTGTATGAAAAAAATAATCGTCATAATCCTTATTATAATAATTATTTTTTTAGGGATAGGTTATTGGACTTATCGGTTAATATCAAAACCTGAAAACCAAATCAGCAATTGGAAAAATTATGGAAATGAAAAGTATGGACTTGAGATAGATTATCCTTCTAATTGGAATAAATATGATTCCTATGAGGGAAATACAGTCTTTGCCGGTATAACTTTTTCTCCCTTAAAAGAAAAACAGCTTATAGAAGAGGGAGGGGCGCAATTTATTATCAGTCCATTAATGCTCAGCGAAAAAACAGACAGGGAATTTGCTGAATTAAGAGTAAAAGGTTTTCGGTCTTTTAATTCTAATCTTGAAGTAGAGTTGAGTGAAACTTATTTAAACGATATTCCTGCGATAAAAGCAGAAAGCAAGAAAGACATAATAGTGGGAGTTTCATCAAACGATAACGAAGGGCCAGAAGGCGAGAGCATAATATATTGGTTCACCAAGAATAATGCAAGGTTCGAAATAGGTTATATTTATCCTGTCGTAGAAAAAGAGAGATATAAACCTGTCTTCGAACACATGATTTCTACTTTTAGGTTTTTAAAATAAAATAAGTTCTAATCCTTCGATGCGACTCAGGGTAAACCCTTGGTAAAATCAAATCTCAAATCTTTAATTTAATCCCGCCGTTCATATTTGGGCGGCTTGCCCCGTAGCGAATCTATTCTGCTTCGGGGTTTTTTGGTAGAATGGATTAACATGAAAAATTTTATAAAATCAATGCCATTCTCTGGTAAAATTCTCCTACTATCGCTTATATTCTACGTAATTAGTATTGGCATTGCTTATTCTCCATTGCCAAGAGATGAATGTGGAAATGTTTGCGGAATCATAGGTAAAAATGATCCTCTATATTATCTTCTTTATGGATGGGCTTTGGCTTCAATCTTGGCGATTATTGAGCTAATCTTGAATTTTATTAAAAAAACCTCAAAGAAAAAATCTTTTATAGTCTTGGTAATATCATTATCTTTAATTTTACTTTATTGTATTTGGTATGCGTTTTTATGCACAACTTGTATGCGTAGCCATCCTCCTAGCTGTGAGATATATGGAACAACTGAATTTCTTGATGCAAAATCCGCAGCTCGCCAATTTATTTTCGTTCAGGAACTTTTTTACGATGAATACTTAAGATATGCCGATACACAAGACGAGCTCGTAAATACGGGATTTCTTTCCAAGAAAATCATAAATCCATTAACAGATAAAGAATTCACCGACAAGGATGGGAGTGGGATAGAGGGTGGTGATAATGAACCTAAAACTTGGTCAATAGCAGTATATATTCCTAAAAAAGAATTTAAATGGTGCAAATTAGTAAGTGGTGGTTTTTGGTATACCTGCGACCAATATGGTTGTAAGTAATGCTTTTAACCTTCAAAACAAGCATGTCGTCTCAAGTCGGGTAGTTTAAAACAGGTTCTAATCCTTCGATGCGACTCAGGGTAAACCCTTGGTAAAATCAAATCTCAAATCTTTAATTTAATCCCGCCGTTCATATTTGGGCCGCTTGCCTCGAAGTTAAGCGCAGGCGCATACTTCAGGGCTTGCCCCGTAGCGAATCTATTCTGCTTCGGGGTTTTTTAATTTGACAAAAAGACAAGAAAGACTATAAATGCTCTGGAGCAGAAGATTCAATCATTTGAATGGATTCTTCCAAGACGGTGTATGTTTCTTCTGCTCTTTCTCAGGGATAAACAGTCAAAACTCGATATGAATACGTCAAGAATTTCCGTGGCTGTTTCTCCGATAAGGGAGGCAATGAAGGCGGTGTCTAAAAACAATGTCGTACTTGCCTCCCTTTTATTTTTGGAATAAGTTCTTGAAAAATCATTTTGTGTAATGCCTGTCTAATTTACCTCTTTACTATAAGGCGACTAGAATTCTTTATTATCGGTAATGTGCTATTATTAAAGTATGAATACTAAACAATTTTTCCAAGAATTCTTTAAGCCCGAACAAGCGGCCAGAGAAGCAAGAGTCTGTGTTTTTACGATTTATCGTTGGATTAAAGCCAGGAGATTGACTGCTATCAGAATTAATCCGTCAGTATTTCTAATTAACAGAAAGGATTTCAGAGAATTCTTAAAGAAGCGTAAAACTAGATAGATCTGTGAAAGATAAAACTCTGGATTTTCAAATCTAAAAAACATCACACACCTGATTTCAGTGAGTAGTTGTTAGTTTTTGTTTTTTCCAAGACCAAATATTCCTGCTAGGCGACTATCTCAATATTCGAGGTAATCCCGCCTTCGCCACCCCTCCCCCTACCCAAAGTCGGGGATTTATCCGCGCACCAGCCAAGTCAGACTTGGCGGTGCGGGATTCCGCCCCACGTGCAAGCGTGGACGGAAGACCGTATCGTGAGATACCACGCGCTTGCGCCTGGGGCTCCATTTTCCCTGCTTGTATTCTGTTTTGGATTGTGGGTTAATAGAATAACATGGACAATATCCCTCCCACATCGCTGTCCGCCATGGTTGATTTTATTGTAGCTTCTGTGTGTGCTGTCGTAATTTATTTCAGGCGTAAGTCTATTGGCAAAGAGAACATACTAACTGCCAATTTTCTCCGCGTATTCATTGTCTTGAGTTTCGGCTTTTTTCTCTTTACCTTGCCCAGCACTGTTATTTTTGACCCGACGATTGTCCAACTTCTTTCTACCTTTGGTAACGCTTCTTTCATAATAGCTATGAGCTTTCTTATCTTTGTGCCGGCAAGAATTTTTTCCCTGGAAGACCGTAAAACGAAGGTTTTGTCTTGGATACTAATAACAAGCGCGCTATCCTACATAGCAATCAATCTTATATTATTCAAACCCGCGGAGGTAATATATTTTAAGCCGTTCGTTGATTGGAGGGAAGGAACCATTCCTATTATGCAGGTAGTTTTGTGGTTTTTGGTCGCATCCAGTCTTTTATGGATGGCCATTCTTTTTGTAGTACGCGGTTGGTTCCATCAAGATAGTTTGACCAGAAGGCGCTCGCGAATTTATGCAGTAGGGTTTACGCTTATTTTTATCGGATGGCTGGTTATTTTGCTTTTTCAGATTTCGGCGTCAAAAAATCCTTTAATTTTATTCGGGGGAGGGTCTTTGGGATGTGCTTTTATCAGTTTAGGGATGATAATGCTTCTTGTGGCGACTATAAGCAAGGACTCGCCTGTGCTCAAAAACCAACAGCCTGCTGGATAGCATTTTAATCCTCTAGAAAATTTTAACAGAGAATTTTTTAGGGCAAAGAGTTAAATGAAATATATACCCGTAGCTTCGTTATCCGCAATTGTTGATTTAATCGTAGCCATTGGAGTCGCTGCCATCATTTTTTCTAGACGTAGACTTATGGGTAAGAGTGATGCGCTTGTTCCAAATTTTATGCGCGCGTTCATTTTTATGGGTTGCGGATTCTTTTTGTTTTCATTGGCCGGCATTGTTATTTTTGACTTAAGACTTATTGAGGTCTCTTATATTTTCGGCAATGCTTTTTTTCTGATAGCGATGAGCTTTCTTATCTTTGTGCCAGCAAGAATTTTTTCCATGGAAGACCGATTAACAAAGGTTATGTCTTGGGTTTTAGTAGTAAGCGCGATATTCCATATAATATTTAATCTGATATTTCTTAAGCCAGCCGAAGCAGTATATTTCAAACCATTTATCGATTGGAGGGATTCGGCGCCTCCCGCTCTGCAATTAATTGTCTGGGCGTTGGTTGCCGCTACTCTTTTGGGGATTACCTTGCTTTTTATAATACATGGTTGGTACCATAATGATCGTTTAATCAGAAAGCGTTCGCGGATATACGCATGCGGATTTTTTCTTGATTTTACTGGTTGGCTATCCATTTTCCTTTTCGCGATTTCCGCGACCAAAAATAAAATAATTTTAGTTGGCGGAGGAGCACTGGGTTGTGTTTTAATTAGTTTAGGGATGATAATGCTTCTTGTGGCGACTATAAGCAAGGACTCGCCTGTGCCTGAAAAACAGTCGCCTATTAAAGGAAGTGACTGAACCATGAAAAGTCTTTTTCGCGAGGATATTTTAACCGCACTCTGGAAGCGCAATCAATAAAGGAATCGGAGGTTTATGTCTCCGAGGGAAACAACAAAAAATCGCCAATCAGGCTCCTCTTTCGTCCTTAGTTCATCGAAGGACTACAGACAGACAAAGGTTTTTTGGTAAAAATAGAATAATAATTAAATTCAAAAAATGTTATTTATTACTCGAGGAAAAACTAATTGGAAATTTCTCTTAATTGTAGTTATTCTGGCTATTGTCGCTGGCGGAGGAATATTTTTTTTAAGTCGTACGCTGAAAATAGTCATAGATATGCCAACAATACCGCAAACGATATGTACGAAAGATTCTGATTGCAGGTCTTCTTGCGGATGCGGGTGTATAAATAAAAATAAATTCTGTCCAGGAGACGAGCTTAAAGAATGTGATGGTTATCCGTGCCAATGCAGTAATAATAAGTGCATTAAAAAAGACGAGAATACGCAAAAAGAGATTTTTCAAGAGGATATTAGTCGGTGCGTTTCCTTTTCAAATTTTTCATATCAATTGTACATAGGATTCAACCATTCTGTGAGTCCAACCGAAGCTCAAAATATTCTTAAAGCAGTTGATGCTTACGATATTGTTTCGAAAAGTGATAATACCACCTATTATTTCCATATTCCCGATGGGAAAATATGTGATGGAATTACCCAGCTTAGAAAATCTGACAGAGTGGTTATTGTAGACTCTGTCCCCTGGATGCCCACAGCTCCTTAGAGATCAATGCTTATCTTGAATATTTTCTAAGTTTATAAAAAGATGAAATTTATCCCCATTTCCTCGTTAACCGTGATATTCGATTTAGTTGTGATTTTATGGAGCATTACCACTATTTTTATTAGGCGAGTATCTTCGGGCAAGAGCAGCGTTTTGGTTTCGAGGTTTCTTCTCGGCCTTGTCTTTTGGCCTGTAGCATTTTCTTTTTCAGCTTGCCTGGAGTTTTGATTTCTGATCTTAAGCTGATTCAGATTTCCTACACTTTTGCCTTACTTTCTCTGACTTATCTAATTTACAGATTTTTAAAAGATAGGTTCTAAAAATAACCTCGCTATATGAAACGAATAACTTTATTTTCTACAATATTTTCTATTCTGATTGTCTGTGTTATTATTATTGCCGCGAGCGGAGAGCACTGCAATGACTGTTTCTCGCCGGAAACAATAGCTGTAAAACTGATTATTTGTGGTTTTGTTATCATTGTTGGGACTATTTATTACACTCTGCGATTTCTTAAAACGGAGAATATCGTTTTCGATATAGAGAGCGAACCTCTTCGCGAAGCAGATGAGGCGGTAGACGGCGTGCCATTTGCAGGCGAAGGTATCATTGAAGGGGAAAATGGCATTACGCTACAATCTCCTTATACAAATACTCCCTGCGTTTATTCCCACAGCATAAAAGAGAAATGCATTCAGGCAGGAAGGAATAGTAGGTGGGAGGTGGTTGAGAATACGGCGCGTTTTGTCCCTTTTTATCTTAAAGGCGAAAGGAGTAATTTGGGTATTGATCTGGCAGATATTGATACTGATTTTTCGTTATACAGAATACCCTTGACGCATGAAAATACACATTATCCGAAAAACAGTGAAATTGATTGTGATGCGGTGATGAAAAAACAAACATATATAGAAGAGATTCATGGATTCCTTGGTGTACCGAACAGCACAAGATACAGAAGAAGCGAATATGTGCTTACCCCGGGTACAAAAGTTTTTGTGTATGGCATGGCCTTGAAGAAAGGCGATAAACTGTCAGTGCACGAAGACGAAAGGCGGCCTCTAATCATCAGCAAAAAACCTCGGGATCAATATGTTAATGAGTTTTATAAGGGAGAAGCGCTGATTTACATTTCACATTTTCTGATAGCGACTGGATTCACTATCGCTTTGCTTTGCCTAAACTTTCTCTATAACCTGAACTCCATAGTAATCTGGGATATTTTGTTCTTGGGCGATGCTATTATCGCGGGAAGCGCTGTCTTTTCCTTATATAACAGAATCGTCACTCTTAGACAGAGAGCTCTAAACGCATTAAGCAACATCGAAATTGATTTGAAGAGGCGAACGGATTTAATCCCTGAACTTGTTAGTGTGGTAAAAGAATACTCAAAGCATGAAGGGGAACTTCAACAGATTATCGCCGAAACCAGGGCTGAAATGTTTTTTTCTAAAGAGCAGCAAAAAGAAATAGCCGCGATAATTCCGTCTTTGGCTGCGGTAATTGAAAACTACCCGGAGCTTAAAGCCGTTGAGAACTTTCAATTTTTAATGAGTACATTAGTTGATACAGAAGGTAGAATCGCATATTCGCGGGAGTTCTATAATCGAAGCGTGAGAAAACATAATACGCTTATCGACCAATTTCCGTTTATCTTTGTTGCCTGGTGCCTAGGGATCAAGAACCTTGATTTTGTTTCGATCAGTAGAGGTTAGTTGATTCTTTTGAAGAACGAAAAGTACTTCTTTTCTAAGGATCCAATTGGTATAAAATTGAAAACCTCAAGTCAGAGAAGCACCTGCCTACCGGTAGGTAGGGTTTTCTGGTAGGATAAAAATAGATTATTAAACAAAACATTATGCTCATACAACAAGGTAAGACTAATTGGGTATATATTTTAATTGTGTTTATGGTGGCTGTTATTGTTGGTGCGGCTGCTTGGTATTTTCAAGAAAAAATAGAAGTGCAGGAGCCTTTGCTCTTGCCGTCGGTGTCACCATCTCCCAGTGTAAATCCGGAGGAGCATTCCGGAGAGATCGATACGGTTAGGGCTTTCTTGCCGCAGCAATATAGTTTAGAAGATGAGATATTCGTAAACGAAGACATAACCGGGGACGGGCAGGACGAGATAGTTTTTATGGCCAGGGCAAAGGAAACAGAGGAAAAGCCCTATGGTACAATTTTCTGGAGAGTTTACTTTGGCGTTATTGCTAGAAATGAGGGAAACCCACGACAGGTGTTAAGTTCAGAAATTCTGCAGAAGGAATATCCTTTAGAACTAGAATGCTGGAGTCGCTGGGCAGCGATCAACGGCTTTTTTGATTTAAATGATGATGGGAAAAAAGAAATTGTTGACTTGGGCCTCACTTGTCCTGGCGCCAATGCAATAGTGCACGGTCTTTTTTCGATCAATTGGGATTTAGGAAAAATAGAAACGATCAGGCTGCTTGACGAATCCGGAGAGGTAAATGACGGTTATTTAGTTGACGGCGGGGGCGCTGGAGGAGGTTCAAGTTTTTCCTTTCAAGATAAAAACAAGGAGGGCATTAAAGAGCTGATTTTAACCAGTTATGCGCCCGGGAATGATGATTGGGTGTTTCTGGAAGACGTTTATATATTGCAAAACGGAACATTTGTTTACAGCAAAGAGTTATCTGATTAGGATTTCCACATTATTGTGACACGATTGATAACTGATGCAGTTTTTCTTTTACTTTTTTCCAGTCTACTGTTCTAAATGCGTCCAGCGTCGGGAGCCAGAAACGCAGAAAATCACTTTTTTAGAAATATGCCGTAAAGAAAGAAAAACATCGGGTTGTAATCTGAGCAGGATACAGTTGTATTTTGGAAGAAAATAGTATTATATTTTAGTCAAACAGGTCATTCGACTCCCTCGGGACTGAGTCTCTTCGAGCCTGAGGGCTCTTCAGAGCCTGAACGGCCTCGGGACGAACGTCTGAGAGTCTCAGATCTTCTGATTCAGAGAATCATCAGATTCGATGAACTCGAAGAGTTCTAATCCTTCGATAAGTTTACCCTGAGTCGTATTGAAGGGCTCAGGACTTACAGTATCCCTCCTTCGCATGAAGCTACGGACGGGCAAGCCCTCCTTCTTCGCCCTGGGCGGATACGGATTGGCAAACCCTCCTTCGTTCTTCGACTAACTCAGAACTACGGACGGGCAAATCGTCCGTCTCTCGGAGCCAATTGCTAAAAGAAATATATAATTTTTATGTTTAAAAATCCGATTGTCAAAAATATTTTATCGGCCGTGGCTGTGGCCGGGTTAGGTTTTGTGCTGTTAAATATTGCTTTTATTTTCTATGCTTTGTTGGTAAGATTTATTTTACTTTTTGTGCCAGCTAATCCCGAGATGGACTATTTCTGGTTCCCGCCGGCGACGCACGCTTTATTTATGGCTGTCATTGGCTTGATTTCTTGGCTTGTTTTCAGGTCAAAACTTGGCATGCTTTATAAAGCGATTTATATGACTGCGCCATTGGCTGTGGTTTTCGTAACATTGGGAATGTTTTTGTACCGCTGGCCGGTACTCGCTTACTTGTTCGGTAGTTTATTTACCGTTGGTGTTTTGTACTTTTTTTACCGAACCAAACAACCTTGGCTTTACTATTATACCGTGATCTTAGTCGGTCTTGCTTTAGCGATTTTTAGTCTCTTGGGTGGAGAAATCTAGAAATTAACAATTTTGATATAATAATTTACGAACTCCAGACACAACCACCAAGGAAATAGCGTTATCAGGTTCAGCCTATTCTCTGTCTAGGGCGGTAAGGGTGCTTTACAAAAACATTATTTAATATTAATATCTTAAAGTTCAGTGCGGCGTGGCGGATCAAAGGAGGTGTATCGTGGCTGACCAGATGTGCCCTCGTTGTGGGAGCAAGATGGAGGTTCGGAATGTCGAAATGACGGTAGTAGTGAACGGTAAGGAGGTCAAGAAAACCGTTCCTCGGCCTAGTTGTCCGTCCTGTGAAAATGCCAGAGCTAGACCTGGCGACGTCCACGTATTGATCGGGCGGCGCTAGTCCGGTTTTGGCTTCGTTGGAAGAGGCGCTTTGTGCGCCTCTTTTTGTTTGCGTTGATTTTATTGAAGCGATAAAATGAAGGCAGTAAGGCCGAGTTATTTATAATCAAAGATATTGTTTATAATTTTTATGAAAAAATCTTTATCTATTTCAATTTCTCTAACCGTTTTAATTATTATTGGCATTGTTCTTTTTATTGCTCCTATAACAAATGCCGAAGAAAACAATCTAGAGCCATTTCTTACGGGGTTGCAGCAGAGAATTAAGGAACTACAAAATCAGATTGAAGCGCTTCAGAAACAGCTTGGAGAGTTGCAGGGAATTGAGATCAATCTGATCGAAACTCTCAAACTCACAAAAAATCTGAAAAGAGGTATGATCGATGAGGAAGTAACAAAACTGCAGGAATTCCTGAGCCATTATCCGGACATATACCCGGAAGGGCTTGTTACGGGATACTTTGGCCCGTTAACCGAATCGGCTGTAAAAAAATTTCAGGACAAACACGGAATTGAAACTGTCGGAGTAGTGGGACCAAAAACGAGAGAAAAACTGGAAAAAGTGTCAGCTGAACAAAAAACCTTTCCTCCAAAAATAGTTTCTTTGGAGCCGTCATCCGGACCATTAGGCGCCATTATTATTTTAACCGGTGAGAATTTAACATCTCAAAATAACAGTATTTACATCCAGGGAAAAGAATATTTATCAAACCTGAATTCGCAGGACGGGAAAACTATTAAATTTACACTTTTATCCAGCTTAGGCTGCAGCGAACCTCGGGCCTGTCCGATTAAAGTAAAAAATGAAAATGGCATTAGTAATGCCGTGCCATTTAAAGTTATTTCGCCTCCGCCTCCACCTACT
>Ga0315277_10002650_pt1 | contig 24805 bp, 24 predicted proteins | sample YL17G05_15_MG_FD_203695 | JGI IMG/M metagenome (GOLD analysis project Ga0315277, IMG submission 203695) | Sediment microbial communities from Yellowstone Lake, YNP, Wyoming, USA - YL17G05_15 | ecosystem: Environmental > Aquatic > Freshwater > Lake > Sediment | place: USA: Wyoming | collected... | reverse complement strand
TAATATGGGTAGTATTCGGCGGTATCGTCAGCATTTACGGGGCGGTTGTCGGGGTCTACACCCTCTTTCCGCTGGTAGAGATTATGCGGCAGACTATTCCCGGGTACGAGTTTCTCGTTCTGTCTGTTATAGTAATATTGATACTTCTTTTCATGCCTGAAGGGCTTGCCGTGTGGATACGGAACAAGATTGAGCGAGAGTGTCCGCGCTGTAAGCTAAGTAATGTGGCCTGGCGCAAGCAATGCCGGGCCTGTAGTGCTTCTCTACACTAGACAACTAGCTGTAAATCCTAGATCCTAAGTTCTAAGCTCTAAACAAATCCCGCCATCGTAACTGTCTTGGTCATTGACAGTCTTCCATACAGTCTTGTACAAAAATCCCCTCCCTTGAGGGGAGAGGATTAAGAGCCTGTCCTGAGTCTATCGAAGGATGAGGGTGAATTTCCCCTCTCTCTAACTCTCTCCCGCAAGGGGAGAGAGTCATAAACAGTCTTTGAGTTTTGGTTTGTCATTCTGATTTCTGACCTTTGGTTTTTGACATTGTTTCGGATTTGGTGCTTGAGATTTGGGATTTCAGGTCTGGGGTGTCATTGCGAGCGAAGCGTGGCAATCTCGTCTGCTAAACAATGTCAAATTACAGAGCTCAAATGTCAAATCAAGCCCGAAATCCAAGGGACAAACAGGAGTGGTTTTGGCATTTAAGCATTGGGATTTCAATTGTTATTTGGATTTTGACATTTGAGTTTTGTAGTGGCGGGGATAAATTCTGCCACTACACCGGGAGGGCCTTCTGCGACCGCGTAGATTGGATTTAGAAATTCTGAGGGGTGTTGTTACATGCCCAGGTATGTCTTCCTGATAGTCTCGTCCTTGAGCAATTCGTCGGCTGTTCCGTGGGCGATGATATGTCCCCTCGACATGACATAGTTCCTCTTGGAGAGGGCAAAAGCAAAGCTGATATCCTGCTCAGCCAGGAGTATGGTGACTCCCAGTTCACGGTAAATCTCCTCCACGCGTTTGAACAGGTCATCTTTTATCTTGGGGGCCAGCCCGCTGGACGGTTCATCGACTAACATGAATTTGGGCCGGCGCATCAGCGAGCGGCCAACAGCCAGCATCTGCCGTTCTCCACCGGATAAAGTCCCGGACATCTGTTTTTCCCTTTCTTTCAGTCTGGGAAACAGTTCATAAACTTTGGCCAGGCTCTCATCAGCTTCTTTCCTGTTCTTGCACAGGTAGGCTCCGGCGAAGAGATTATCCCTGACCGACATCTCGACAAAAGGTCTTCCCATTTGCGGACACAGCTGGAGACCTTTCTTGGCAATTTCAAATGCCGATAGCTTGTCGATTCTTTCCCCTTCAAATTCTATGCTGCCTTCAAAGGTTACATCTGACTTCCTGGTGCCCCTGAGGATCTCCCTGTCCCAGTTTATCAACCCAGCGATAGCGCGGAGGAGAGTAGTCTTGCCGGCGCCATTGGGACCGATCAACCCCACCAGTTCCCCCTTCTCTACCGTCAGGCTGGCTCCATCGAGGATGGTGGCTGTATCATAGCGGACAATTACATCTTTTACCTCAAGCAATGATCACCTCCTTGCCGGTATAGGCTTCGATCACGGCGGGGTTCTTGACAACTTCCTGGGGGGTACCCTGGGTGATGATTTCTCCATAATTGAGGACAATCACCCGGTCAACTATTTTCATGAGCTCACTCAGCTTGTGCTCAATTATCAGCATGGCTGGTCCTTCGCTGTGAAGTCTGCCGAACCGCCCTCCCTTGTGCAATCTTTTCAGGGATTTAGCGACAAGCTCTGTTTCGGCAGGATTGAGTCCCCCGAAGGGCTCATCGAGGATAAGCAGCTCGGGCTCGGTGGCAATGGCCCGGGCCACCTCCAACCGTTTCAAGTCTCCATGAGATAAGGTGGAGGCTGGCTCACGAGCCCGGTCGGCGATGCCCACGAACTCCAGTGCGTCACGCGCCTTCACCACGGTGGTCTTGGTCCATTCACCGCCCTTGGTTATGCGTGGGCACAAGCAACCGACCATGACATTGGCGATAATGGGGAGGCGGCGGAATGGCTTAACTACCTGGAAAGTCCCTACGAGCCCTCTCTGGACGACTTTCCAGGGACGCCATCCGGTTATGTCCTCGCCTTTAAATCGGACTTTTCCAGACTCGGGCTTGAATATACCGATTACGCACCGCACGAGAGTGGTCTTCCCGGAACCATTGGGGCCAATCAGGCCCACGATCTCGTCACGGCCTATTTGGAAGCTGACATTGTTGACGGCAACCAGTCCGCCGAAACGCTTGGTCAAATTTTCTACTTCGAAAAATGGCGGCATTCTATAGTTCCTCCTCTCTCAGTTCGCGGCGGGATACCTTGCCTATGTCTGTCTTGGGCACCTCGCCCCGGAACTCGACTATCTTGGGTACCATGTAGCCAGCCAGCTTTCCGGCGCAATACTTCGTGATGTCCTCTTCCGACACTTTCCCTCGGGCCTCCGACTCAAGAACGACGATGGCTTTGACTCTCTCGCCAACCTCGGGGTCGGGGACACCGATGACGCCGGCTTCCCTGACCTGAGGATGAGAACAAATTACCTCCTCTACCTCTCTGGCGAATACCTGCAACCCCTTGTATTTGATCATGTCCTTCTTCCTATCGTAGAAGTAGAAATAGCCCTCTTCGTCCATTTTCGCCAGGTCGCCGGTGCGCAGCCAGGTTTCACCGTCGATTGCCAGAAGTACTTCCTTGGTTGCTTCCGGCCTGTTCCAGTATCCCGGGAAGACATTGGGGCCTTTGAATACCAGTTCGCCTGTTTGCCCGACGGGAAGGAACTTGGTGCCTTCCGCCTCCATTATGCCCGCCACGCAACCAGGCATAGGTACACCGAAGGAGCCGATTTTCGCCCGGCCGTAGGGATTTACCATACCGGTCGAGGTCGTCTCGGTCATTCCCCAGCCCTCGTGGATTCTAGCGCCGGTCCGCTTTTCCCAGCCCTTGGCAGTGTCTTCCAGAAGCGCATCAGCACCGGAGATAAGGACTTTTATCTTCTTCCAATTCACTCTGTCGGTCTTTTCATAGTCCTTGAGATATTCATACAGAGCGGGAACGCTGTAGAAAATGGTTCCGCTGTGATTCTCCAGTGCGCCCAGAATGTCATCAGGGTCAGGAGTAGTGATCAGTATTGAAGTGTAGCCCTCGGTCAGTCCTCCCATCATGACCACCGCTTGGCCATAGATGTGATAGAAAGGCAAATAAGCTATTACGACCTCTTTCCCTTCCTGTACGATATTGCCCCAGAATTTACTGCCGAGCTGTCGAGCGGCGGCAAAATTGTAGTGAGTTATCTTGGCACCTTTGGGCCTGCCGGTCGTCCCTCCAGTGTAGGGAAGAGTTACTATGTCCTCTCTGATATTGAACTTGATATCGGGCGGCTTCGGGGGATATTTCTTAAGCAAATCCTGGAATCGATAAAATCCCTCTCTTTTAAACACCTCAACAGGCGGGGCGGCCATTTTTTGATATACAGCCCGGAGCACAGTGCTGCCCATGAACTTCTTCATTGAAGGCAGGTATTCGCCGATGCTGGTCAGGATGACAGCATCCAGCTTGACCCCGCTTTTTTCCACATTGTCATAAAGAATATCCAGGCAAACGAGCATTCTCGCCCCGCTGTCTTCGATTTGGTACTTGATTTCGGGGCTGACATAAACGGGGCTGATTGCCGTCAAGGTAGCTCCGGCTTTCAGGGCTCCGTAATAAGCTATGATGAACTGAGGCGAATTAAGCAGCAGGAGGGCAATCTTGTCTCCCTTTTTGATGCCCAGATCGTGTAGCGCCGCAGCAAATCTGTCGACCTGGTCCCGGAGCTCTTTGTAGCTCATCTTTCTGCCATAGAATATTACAGCGGTCTTGTCCTTCCATTTCTCTGTAACTTCATTAAAGGTGTCCACCACGGACTTCTCCTCGACCGTAATGTTCTTTGGCACACCCTCCAGATACCATTTTAACCACGGCTTGGCTTCATATATGGCTTTGTTGGGATCCTGTGTCATTGTCTTACCTCCATCTTATTACAGAATATTGTTACAGATTGGATTTGCAGCTACGCAGCAAACGTGATGATTCACCCTTGTCAAAATCCAAGCCCATCTTACCCATATTTCGTCAAAGTGTCAAGGATTAGGGTGCCCGTCCAGGAGATTGCTTCGGCACTGCCGTGCCTCGGAAAGACAGAGGGGGATGTCATTGCGAGCCCTTCCACTGAAGGATGTGGCGATCTCATACGCCAAACTCCAAACACGATTGTAGTGCGACCTTTCAAGGTCGTGCAATTACCCTCCCGCACGAGGCTAAAGCCTCGCACTACATTTCTTTCGTTGATGGTTTGTCGTTGCGGGTTGTCATTCCGGGGTCTTTCCCTTGTCACTCTGAGCCCTTGCCTTTGTCATTCCGAGCGAAGCGAAGAATCTCGGAGATTGTTCACTTCGTGGAGCTTCCACAAACCGAAGCCAAAGTGCTCCGTTCAGAATGACAGGCATGCCGGTGAGGCTGAACATTGGCTTGACTGTCTTGGGCGAGTGGTATAACATAGGCAACGGCCCAAAATGTCGGGCAAGATACACGAAACAAAAAACAAAAATGAGGAAAGGAGACTAATCATATGGAAGAAGCAGTAATTGTCAGCTATCTGAGGACACCCTTTTCCAGGTCACGGCCGAGGGAGCCGGAGAGGGACGCGTTCAACGGTCTGAGGATGGACGACCTGGCGGCCAGGTTGATCCAGGAAATGATAAAGCAGACCAAGATAAACCCCGCGGAAATCGGCGATGTGCTCACGGGGACGGCCATGCCGGTGCTCGAGCAGTGGCTCTATGGGGGAAAGTCCATCAACTTTCTGGCCAAGCTGCCGTGGAATGTCCCGGCACAGGGGACCGACCGCCAGTGCGTCTCGTCAATGTCCACGATACACCAGGGAGCTATGGAAATCATGCTGGGATACTCCGACATCGTCATATCCTGTGGAATCGAGCACATGACCCACATACCGACCCTGGGAGGCGGCGGGCAACAGGTGCCGATACAACCCAATCCCAAGTTTATGGAATTCAAAGAATTGGACATCATGACCACTATGAACATGGGCCTGACCGCCGAGAAGCTGCTCGCAGAGACAAAGTTCACCCGGGAGGACATGGACAAATGGGCCATGAAAAGCCATCAGATGGCCGCCAAGGCCCTACAGGAAGGGTATTTCAAGGGGGAGATAATGCCGGTTGAGGCGCCACAGGCGGACGGGACCAAGAAAGTCATTGACTATGACCTGAGCATCAGGGGCGATACTACGCTGGAAGCTCTCGCCCAATTGAAGCCTTCCTTCAAGCCGGATGGGCATATAACGCCGGGCAACTCATCTCCGCTCAACGCCGGCGCCAGTGCAATGATGCTGATGTCCAAGAAGAAGGCCAAGAAGTTAGGCCTCAAGCCCCTGGCCAAGATCATATCCATGGGGTGGGCTGGCGTTGACCCCACGGTCATGGGAAAAGGCCCGGTCCCATCCAGTCGCATGGCTCTGGAACATGCCGGCCTCAAGGCCAAGGACATAGACTTCTGGGAGATTAACGAAGCCTTCGTCATCGTGGCGCTCTATGCCATGAAAGAATTGGGCATCGACGCCGAGAAAATCAACGTCAAGGGTGGCGCTACTGCCATCGGACACCCGCTGGGCGCCAGCGGCACCAGGCTGGTGGGCACCTGTGCCAGAATACTCAACGTCGAAAAAGGAAAATACGGTCTGGCTACCGCCTGTGTTGGCGGCGGTCAGGGCGCTGCCACCATACTGGAGCGGGAAGCCTAAAGAAGTCAAACTCTTCTGCATCGATTTTTGGGGCGGGGCCAGTCCCCGCCCCTCTTTTTGTCATTGCGAGCGAAGCGTGCCAATCCCATTGCCCAAATCCTAAATAATGCCAAATGACAAAGTTCAAATGTCAAATCAAGCCCAAAATTCAAAGGACAAACCGGAATAGTTTTGGCATTTAGACATTTGGATTTCAGTTGGCATTTGGATTTTGATATTTCGGTTTGTTCAATTTTCTTTCGCTTTGACTTGTCATTTTGATTTTTGAATTTTGTTCCGGGTCTTCTCCTTCGGGATTCTCCTGCAATATGGTAGAATGATTCCAGCAAATTAGATTTGACGCAGGAAATATGTACAAAAAGAAGAAGGATGCTGCCTTAAAGCATCGGCAGCGCCAAAAGAAGCTAAAGGAAAAGAGAAAGGCCCAGGCTCCACCGGCTCCGCCGAAGGAGAAGTGAAAAGGGCCCTCCTGTTGACCGGCCAGCCGGGCACAGGTAAAACTGCTCTTGTCAAAGAAGTCCTGACCAGGACCAGAGTCAAGGGCGGCGGCTTCTACACCGAGGAGATACGGACCGGGGGGATAAGGCAGGGGTTCCGGATTATTACCCTCGACGGTCAAGAGGCGGTGTTAGCCCACGTCAACATCTCCAGTCCCTATCAGGTCAGCAAATACCGGGTGGACACGGATGCTCTGGACAGAGTGGGCGTTGCCGCTCTGCGTCAGGCACTGAAAGAAAGCGACCTCATAGTCATCGATGAGATTGGCAAGATGGAGCTTCTGTCGCCCCAGTTCAAGGAAGCCGTGACGCAGTCCATAAACAGTGGCAAGAAAGTTCTTGGCACTATCATGCTTGATCGCCATCCCTTTGCCGACGAAATCAAACGCCGTCCCGAAGTCGAAGTGCTCCTGGTAACTCGAGATAACCGCCCTGAGGTAATGAAGAAAGTCCTGGATTGGCTAGCCTTCAGTCAAAGCGATGCCTAATCATCGCATGTATCGACGAATTTTCGTTCATACGGGTTGAATTTGGTAAGAAAAGTTAAGATAGTGCATCTTGACCGCCAGCGGATGCGGAATAATATAATAGAGTGATCGCCACGGGCCCCCAGACCTCACAGAGACTGACTCCGATGGGCCTTTAAAAACAGGATATTGTTCCGACGACACTGGAAGCAATGAACCGCCACCTGTATGTGGTCACTTGGGTGGTGGGGAGCCAATAGTGAAACCGACCTGGAAATGGTCGGTTTTTTGTTTTGAAAGGGGTTATATCTTCCGCACATGAAGATATTGAAAGTTCCCAGGTCTCTTCATATCGAAAGCCGGACCGTCAGGTGTACTCTGTGCGTCCTATTCGGCATAATAGTTGCCGACGGTCTGATAAGCCAGTTTCTGGTGACAGGTGGATACGGGTCGGAAGGAAACCCCTTGCTGATGTCCTGGGTAGGCCGGGAGTCGTTTCTGTCTATTAAGATAGCGGCTGCGTTTCTGGTTACGTTGTTTCTATGGGTTAAGTATAATGCCAGCCCCAGGCTCGTATATACGGTGGCGGTGGTAGCTCTGGGGTTTTACACAATCATTGTTTACTGGAACCTGTTTGTGTTCCTCTTTGCTGTTTAACCACCCTGTCCAAACAAGGGCCTCGCAACGACACAATTGTCACGATTGTTGAGTAACAGGAGGATGTTTTGTTACGTCATTCCACAAGAAAGTAGAATGTGCAATGATTGACGCAAATGCCCATTGTGTGACAGAGATATTGGAATGTGACCAAAAACGTAAGGCGGGGAATCAATACTATCCTATAGTCTTTCTCATGATCGGACGTCTTTCTGACCTTCGCAAGACTTCTACGAACCCAGCTGCACGAAAGACAGGCACAATTCCAGTGTAGACTGACGCATCCGGTAGCTTGCTTCCAGACTCCACAGGATAGGCTTCAACAATCCGTGCTCCATGTCTGCCTGCCCAGTTGATAGCCGCTGTTAGCAGATCTCGCATTAGGCTCCTGCCCCTGAAATCTTTGGCAACATAAAAACAGGGAACCGACCAGACTTTCTTCTCATCAACCCTAGCCAATATCCTGGAACGGTCGAGAGTCGGATATGATCCTCTGGGTTCAACCGCACACCACCCGACTGGTTCACCATCTACATAGGCCAGAAGGCCTGGAACGATACCAGATTCTACTATTGCCTTGAACGCCATCCGATTGGGTTCACCATGCATCCTGCTGAATTCTGCTCTCGTTTGCCTCCACCACATGCACCAACACCCACCGGTCGCGCCGTGTTTCCCGAATAGCTTCTCCAGGTCTGTCCACCTTTCGGGATTCAAAGGGCGGAATCCATCGCATCCAGAGAATGACCTATTCATATCACACTTTTCCTCGATTTAGGATTGATTCTTCTCTTTTCGTGTCAGCTTCATATCAGGCTTAGTCAGAATATCAAACACGGCCAGCTCTTCGTCAATCAGGTCTTCTGCAATAGCTCTTTTCTCTTTAACAGAAGCCAATTCCCTGCACCCGTGTGAACCAGGGCGTACTCCCCTTGCAGTCTATCTCCGTGAAGCGTGAATGTTAACAGATTGGGCTCCATTTGTTGGAGTTCATATTCACCACTGTCCCAGATTTCGACCTTGCCGGCGCCGTACAAACCTTCCCCGATGTCGCCTTCAAAGTCTATGTAAGTCACTGGATGATCATCTACCTGAACGGCCAATCTGCGCATACCAGACTCGGTAGGAGGGCCCTTTGGCACGGCCCAACTCTTGAGTACACCTTCCATTTCCAACCGGAAATCATAGTGTAGACGAGTTGCCTGGTGTTTCTGGACTACAAATCTACTCATTCTGAATCCGGTTTGATCTTTCTCATCTCAGGCGACGGTCTATCATGCGGCGGCAGAAGCGAGGTAGGATACTGAGGCAAGTGCGCTTCACCGGCTCTTATTGTCTTCTCTTGCTTAACAAATCAGGCTAATGTGCAACAATCCGAGCTTCTGTTTCCCAACAAGCTAACAGGTTGTGATACTTCGTCTCCTACCTTGCCGTTACATGAACCGTTCAAAACGGTCCTTCTTTGCCTTACATATGGGACACACTTCGGGCGGTTGTTCCCTGGCACAAAGGTAGCCACAAATCTTACAACGCCATACCGGCAGCGAAAGCCCAGTCAGTCTCCTGCCTTTCTTCTGGGTTTCTCTCTTTCTCTCCGCCGGTGGCGGCCTCCGCTCCGGTATGCTGCCAGCCTTCTGTTCCCCTTTTCGCACAGCATCCGAGACGTACAGTGCGCAGTAGCACACGCCGTACTCATTCAGATCAAGATCCCGGTAATCACACGGACAGATAATATCTAGATCATCCTGTTTCTTTCCTGAAGCGAGACGGCACGGGCAGACCCAATAGCCGTATCTTCGTTCATTTATAATCAGGCTCTTTATCAGCCCCTTTGTAAACTCCACATCGGGATTAAGATGGTAGCCAACAACTTCGGCTTCCTTGACCAATCTCTCATACAACCTGTCAATTTCAGCCATAGCTACTCCCTGTTCATTCACTTCGGATTGCCTCCCTGATTTCATCCTCCCTGTAGCCAATGATGCATTTCTTATTGTCTATAACCATGGTCGGGAAACTACATCTGGGATTCCAGGATGATACCTCCTTAGTCGTTTTTTCCCTTTCATCACCTTGAAGCTGGTCAACATACTCATAGTCGTACTCTACTCCCAAATCATCTAGAAGCTTCTTGGTCTTCTGACACCAGCCACACGTACTAAGAGCGTATAGCATGATGTGACGGGACTTCTTGCCCGGGATGTGGACTACAGTCATCTGTCTGTACCTCCTTTTTGTGCTCTGGAATACTGAGTATTATAGCGTTTACTGCACCGCTAAGGAACTGAGCCTCCGGCAGAGCGACTCTTGAGGTGAAGCAGTCATATCATATAGAATACGGTACAGCTATGTCTTCAGGAGTCTATAGAAAGTTTGCCTGGGCTGGCGCCATCCTGATAGCCATCATATTGATAGGCACGGTGGGCTACTGGTTCATTGGCGGCAGACAATACTCATTTGTGGACACTCTCTACATGACGGTCATCACTATAACAACAATCGGCTTCGAAGAAGTCATTGACCTGTCGGGCAATGCCGGGGGCAGGATATTCACCATATTCATTGCTATTTCTGGAATCGGTATCATGGCATATATTGTTACTAATATTACTGCTCTGGTAGTTGAAGGAGAACTGTCGGAGTCCTTCAGGAGGAGAAAAATGGAGAAAATAGCTGGCAATTACAGAGGCCATCATATTGTATGCGGTTGCGGTTCAGTGGGTTGCTACATAGCCAATGAGCTTCATGCTACCAGAAGGCCTCATGTAATAGTGGACGTCAATAAAAAGAATATAGAGAGCAGCCTGGAATCAGTACGTGATGAGGTCTTCATAGAAGGTGATGCTACCGACAGCGACACCCTTCTGAGGGCCGGCGTCGAGAAAGCCGCCGGACTATTCGCTGTAACCGGGGACGATAACCAGAACCTGGTAGTGACTCTGACGGCAAAGCAGCTTAACCCCCGGCTGAGGGTAGTGGCACGCTGCAACGACATTAGAAACACCGAAAAGATGAAGAAGGCTGGCGCCGATGCCGTAGTCTCACCTAGCGCCATTGGCGGGTTGAGGATGGCTTCCGAAATGGTGCGACCCACGGTAGTATCGTTTTTGGACACTATGCTGCGGGACAGAGAGAGGAATCTGCGGGTTGAAGAGTTGCCCGTCCCCGAATCATTTGTGGGCCGACCTATATCGGCGCTGAATCTGAAGAGATTCTCGCATGCCCTGCTGCTGGCGGTCAAGACAGGAGAGAACTGGGTTTACAACCCGTCGGAAAGCTATGTTATTGACCAGGAGAATACCATGGTGTTCATGACCACCCCTGAGGGAAGAGACGAGCTAGCCGGACTTCTTAAGGAATAAATATGGCAATGGAGCAGTCTCTGTGATAGTAAAGTTCCTGGGGACACATAATGCGGAGTCGAAAAACACGAGGCTCGTGTCTTTGCTCATTGATGATGTCCTCGCCGTAGATGCCGGTAGCCTGGTTTCAGAGCTGACCTTTCCCGAGCAGAGGAAGATAAAGGCGATATTGCTTTCTCACGGTCATTACGACCACATCAGGGCGGTTCCTGCTTTTGCCTTCAATAACTCCGACCGCACTACCAAGGTCGTCGCCACTCCTAGGACCCTTGAAATTCTTTCGTCTCACCTGATTGATGGCGTAGTCTACCCCGAGTTCACCAGCGAGGCTTCATTTCTGAGAAAGGCAACCATCAAATTCGTCCCATTGGAACCGCTCAAGCGGCAAGATATAGAAGGTTACCAGGTCATGGCCGTGCCTGTGCCACATCCTCTTGACGGCGTGGGTTTTGAAATAACATCCGGCGATGGAAAGACCTTATTCTATACGGGCGATACGGGCCCCGGCCTTTCCTCCATATGGAGCGACGTATCTCCACAATTAATCATAGTTGAAGTAACCTGGCCTAATCGTTTCGCTAATATGGCAAGGGATGCAGCTCACCTCTGTCCGGAGATGTTCAAGGAAGAGCTGCTTGAGCTCCGTCGAATAAAAGGTTGTCTGCCGAAGGTGGTGGCAATCCACATGAGTCCCCAACATGAAACCGAGATAAGGAGAGAAGTCGGAGAAGTAGCTGCATTGCTGGGAATTTCGATTGATGTCCCACGCGAGGGTGATGAGCTTATCCTGTAGCAGGATATACAGCTATCCCGTGTCTATAGATTATCTGGCAATAAACGGGGCGTCTATTTCTCTTTGCCCCGGGGCTGTGTCCAGTAGCCAAAAGCCGAACCAAGCTTATCCCGCAATTTTCTGGTCTTGATGAAAGCTTCGAAAAAAGTCTTGCAGTCATCAAGCATCGTCTGAGCATAGACTATGGCTTTGGGCAAATCTTCATCGGGCGTGCTGGACACTTTGCCATGACCGGGGTAAATTTGTCTGATCTTCAGATTGCTTAAACGCCGGACCGAATTCACATAGTCGCTGACGTTACCGCCTACAGCTATCTCGGACAGAGTGCCTCCGGCAAAAACCGTGTCGCCAGTGAAGAGCAATCCCGCTCTTGGCTCATATAGACAAATGCAGCCCGATGTGTGCCCCGGCGTATGTATCACCTGAAGTTCATAATTCCCAAGGTCAATCATGGAACCGTCTTCCAGCCAGACATCTACCCAGAAGGGTTTGCCGGGTTGGTCGCGGTATTTCCTGAAGGTGACAAATTCATCCTGCAACTCCAGTTTGTTGGCTGCCAGACGGTGTGCTGCTACTACAGCAATCCTGTGGAAGAAGGCGGTAGCCCCGATATGGTCGTAGTGCTCATGCGTTAGTATGACCAGATTTATGTCCCTTATACGCAGGCCTAATTCAGCAAGCTGGCGTTTCAGGACGGAGAACTTGCCCGCAACCCCGGTATCGATAAGAACATTCTTGGTAGCGCCCTTGATAAGATAGACATGACTTCCGGGCTTCTCGCCACTAAGCTGGTAGATTCCCGGCGCCAGCTCAACTACATTGGATGGCTCTGGCTGCACCTCAGCCTTGGTCTGCGCCCGCGGGCCGGGTCGTCTATCTTTCACGGTGAGGCTCCTTCAGGGACAATCGTGTGTCCATATCTCGCAGTCTCTGACACAAGGTGTGCATGAGACTGAGCGCGAATTCCGGCTGTTGCCGCACCATAAACAAGAATCTGGCCCTGTCCACAACAATTAGCTCTGTGTCGTCATCGACAGCCGAGGCGCTAGTTGACCGCGGCGAGTCATCCACCAGGGCCATTTCGCCGAAGAAGTCACCTGGATTCAGAACAATCAGGGGGGTCTCTTCGCTCTCGTTTCGCCGAACCGAGAGCAGCACTCTCCCGCTGTGAATTAGATACATTTCACTGCCGGTGCTTCCTTCCTCAAAGATGACCTGGGATTTGCGGTACCTTTGCCGGAACCTGGGTAGCGCGGCTGTCTCGTTGGCTTTGTCCTCTGCCATAGTCATATCTTGTTTACGCCGCGAGAAAGGTTGCTTCCGCTGCGCTGAATCCCTCCCGCTCCAAAGCAAAACGCTATTGACATAAGCATTGCCAGAGAGTATAATATATCGTTTTCTGTCATTAGAACCATTACATCAGTAGCCCTAGAAACCCGAACCTAGCTGCAAGGAATTATAAGTTGTATATCGAAGCAAGTAAAGCATTTCATATAGGCAATAGATACCCTCACAAGCCTATGTTGCTGATAGAACACGCTCAACATTTATCGGAGACCTCTCATGCGTAAGAAGCTGTTGCTGATAGTTGTCGTGGCTATACTGGCTGTGTCTATTCCGGTCACCATAGCCTTGATTCAACGGGGCCAGCAACCGCCAAACGGAGGCACAGCAGATGTGCCGACGGATACGCCTACCACTGACCGCACGCTCACTATCCTGTCAATGGCCGAGGGAAGCGTATTCGTAATGAAGGCAGGTACGGGCAATTGGACAGAGGCGCAGATCGGGATGGCTCTGAAACTCGGGGACATTGTAACGTCCGGCAATAGCTCCAGCGCCGAAATCACTTTCTTCGAAGGCAGCACTATCGAATTGGAGGCCGGCACCCAGGTGGAAATTGCCTCACTCAATATTTCGAGTACCGGCTCCACGACAATCGGGCTTAAGCAGGTAATAGGGACTACCATAAGCCGCGTCACAGCGCTTGTAGACTCAGCATCTAGCTACGATATTGAAACGCCAGGTGGTGTGGCGGCGGTGAGGGGCAGCATCATGACAGTCCGCGTCACCGAAGACTGCGAAACCTGGATAACTAATCAGAGGGGGAATGTATGGGGCATCGCGCAGGGCGTGGAACTCCAGATCCCTGTGCGACGAGTATGCATTATCATATGCGGCCAGCCACCTGAGCTTGTCCCGCTGGGAACGCGCGGAGGCGGAGGGAGCGGAGGAGGCGGGTCTACGGGCCCAGTGACCGATCTGGCCATCGACAAGTCGGATAATGTTGATCAGGTCAGCCCCGGCGGCAACATCATCTACACGCTCCGCATAACCAACAACGGCCCGTCGGATGCTACCGGCGTAGTCGTTGTCGATGGGCTACCATCCAGTGTTAGCTTCGTTTCGGCCACAAATGGCGGGACCTATGACGCTGGCTCACATACCGTCAGATGGGTCCTGGGCGGACTGGCCGCAGGTGTCAGCACGTCGGTCAACGTTACAGTCGAGGTAAACGAATCAACTTCAAGCACTATCACCAATACGGCCATGGTGGCTGCCAATGAGCGTGACTCTTACCGGGTTAACAACAGTGCCGCCGAAGCTACTACAATCAATACCGGGACCGTGAACAATCCGCCGGTGGCGGAAGCTGATGCCGCCGTTACCGATGAGGACAACCCGGTAGCTGTCGTCGCTCCGGGAATGCTGGACAACGATTCCGACCCCGACATTGGCGATGCCCTGTCTGTGACTACAGTGGATACGAGCGCGACCGCAGGTACGGTCACCGTCTGGGCTGCAGACGGCTCCTTCACCTATGACCCTGACGGACAATTCGAATATCTCAAGACTGGCGGTTCAACCACCGATAGTTTCATCTACACGGTATCCGATGGCAATGGCGGTACCGATACTGCCACTGTGACTATTACCATCAACGGAGCCAGCGATGCACCCACCAACATCAGCCTGGACGACAGCAGTGTAGCTGAGAACCAGCCTGCCGGCACCCTGGTGGGCAGCTTTTCAACCGCTGACCCTGACACCGGCGATACATTCACCTACACCCTGGTGAGCGGCACAGGTGGTAGCGACAATGGCTCGTTCACCATCGCCGGCAATCGGCTGCGGACCGCTGCCGTCTTCGATTATGAGACCAAGAGTTCCTACTCAATTCGTGTCCGGACTACCGACTCAGGCACGCTCTATTACGAAGAGGTTTTCATCATCACTGTCAGTCAGGGCAACGACCCACCGCTGGCAGTGGACGACACCGCTACTACGCCCGAGAATACCGCGGTCACCATCGATGTCCTGAACAACGACTCCGATCCCGATGGTGACACACTGACTGTGGACTCGGTAACTCAAGGGACCCATGGCTCGGTCATCAATAACGACAGCGACGTCACCTACACCCCTGACTCCGGCTTCGGCGGCACTGATAGCTTCACCTACACCGTCAGCGATGGTAACGGCGGCACCGATACTGCTAGCGTCACTGTCACTGTCACCGAAACGCTCACCAGGATTAATGCTCAAATAGATACCGGCCCGACAGCTGCTATATATATCTGGGATGATACAGCTGACTCCTGGGCTGTAGACGAGAATACCGGGAAGCCGGTAGACGGCACTAATCACGTAACATCTGATACCATTACTGTTGCTGGAGGACACTACTATTACGTCTGGGTACAGGCGGCCGGTGTCGCATATTATGTAAAGAACTGCCCCAAGGATTGGACCGTCACATCTGCTCCTGAAGGCGATGATGAGGCTGCCTACGGATATGCCGCCGCAGACCGCCTCTACCCGGTTCATTTCAGTGTCAAGTAGGAAGTGCTGACCTCGTTGCTGGACTATTATCAATACCTTTATCAATACCTTTCAATAGCCAAGAAAATCAAATTCGGAGGAGAGAAGTCATGAGTGGACATATCCTGAGTAAGAAACTGCTGTCGATATTTGCCCTGGTTATTCTAGTAACCTCGGCTTCAGTGGGCTGCGGCGGGGGATCGCCATGTCCCTCTACGCTTACTATACTTTCGATAGCCGAGGGTGACGTATTTGCGATGAAGGCGGGCACGAATGACTGGGTGGAAGCATCTGTCCAGATGGAACTAAAGGTCGGAGATGCAATAAAGACCGGCAATAGTTCTGGCGCCGAAATTACCTTCTTCGACGGCAGCACTATCGAACTGGAGGCCGGCACCCAGATCGAAATCCTGTCACTCGATGTTGTCTGCAGCACCGGCGTCACAACCATTACTCTTCTACAGACGCTAGGGACCACCATAAGCCGCGTGACAGCGCTTCTCGACCCGGCATCTAGCTACAAAGTTGAAACGCCAAGCGGCGCTGCTGCGGTCAGGGGCAGTATCATGGTAGTCACCGTCGGCGAAGACGGCACCACCTGGATAACCAATCTGGAAGGGAATATATGGGCCATTGCCCAGGGTGTGGAATTGCCAGTCCCTCAAGGGCAGCAATGCATTATTAGGCCCGGTCAGCCGCCTGACCTCATAATGATGGTCGAGGCAGGCGACTTCCACACGGTGGGGCTTAAATCCGACGGCACCGCGGTCGCTGTGGGAATGAACGACGACGGGCAGTGCGACGTCGGAAACTGGACGGGCATCACACACGTCGCCGCGGGCTACTATCACACCGTGGGAGCTAAGTCTGACGGCACTGCGGTCGCTGTGGGATGGAACGGCTACGGGCAGTGCGACGTCGGTGGCTGGACGGACGTCACGCAGGTCGCCGCAGGCTACTATCACACGGTCGGGCTCAAGGCTGACAGCACTGTGGTCGCTGCGGGAGATAACACCGACGGGCAGCGCGATGTCGGTGGCTGGACAGGCATCATCCAGGTCGCCGCAGGCTACTACCACACGGTGGGGCTTAGGGCTGACGGCTCTGTGGTCGCCGTGGGAGACAACTACTACGGGCAGTGCAATGTCAGCGGCTGGACGGACATCATCCAGGTCGCCGCAGGCAACTATCACACGGTGGGAGTCAAGTCCAACGGCACAGTGGTCGCTGTGGGACTCAACGAAAGCGGGCAGTGCGATGTCAGCACATGGACGGGCATCATCCAGGTCGCTGCCGGCTACTATCACACGGTGGGAGTGAAGTCTGATGGCACTGCGGTCGCTGTGGGGCCTAACCTCCTCGGGGAGTGCGATGTCAACACCTGGACGGGCATCATCCAGGCCGCCGCAGGAGAGCAGCATACGGTGGGGCTCAGGGCCGACGGCACACTTGTTGCCGCGGGAGACAACGCTTACGAGCAGTGCGAGGTCGGCACCTGGGACCTGAACTGAAACTCGTGCCCGGACTACTATTCAAATAGGTACCTGGAGGCGGACCAAGATTACAGCTAATTCGTTGCCCAGACATGGAATGACCAGGCGCCAGCGCAAGCGCCTTTATCATATATTGGTGCTCGTGGGCGTCGGCTGCCTCTTTACGCTTGTCGCTTTGCTGGCCCAGCCGTTCTATACCATCAATCTCTGGTTCTCAGACCAGCTTTTCACCTCTGAGCTTCCTTCCCCGAACATCGTTATCGCCGGCATAGATGACGACACGCTTGCCACTTACGGCCGGTGGGCCGAGTGGCCGCGCAGTCTGCACGCCCAGGCTATTGAGAACTTGGACCAGGCCGGAGCCAAGGTAATCGGCTACGATGTCGTCTTTGCCGACAATTCCAGCTACGATGAGACACTGGCGACAGCAATTGCCGAAGCCGACAATGTCGTCCTGGCCGCCGTCGGCGTTCCACCTGTCTCCCGGACTGAAGACGGCATCGCCTATGATAGTTTCCTCCTGCCGGTAGCTTCTCTGGAGCAGGCCGCCAGCAGTATCGGACACGCCAACGTAGTCCCCGACGGCGACGGCACGGTGAGGCGGCTGCCTCTGATTGTGGTCGACTCAAGCTCGGGACAGGTCTATCCTTCACTGACCTTGGCTGTGCTTCACAGGCTGTTCTCCATGGCCCTGCCCCAGGAATATGTGCTTCAAGACGGCGCCCTTGACCTGTTGGGTCGCGATGTTCCGGTTGATGTCTTATACCGACTGCGCATCAACTTCGCCGCCGACAACGGACAACGGCCGTACATTTCCTACGGCGATATCATCAGCGGCGACTTTGACCAGTCGCTGGTCGACAACAAAATAGTGCTGATCGGGATGACTGCTACCGGCGAGCTCGACAGCTGGGCAGTTCCTACCTCGGCCAGCAAGATTCCCGGAGTTTTCGTACACGCCGGCGCCATGGACACCATTCTCACACAGCGTTTCCTAAGAGAGCCCGGTGCCATCGTTACCCTGATGATCATGCTGCTGCTGATCGCCATCGCTGCCTTTGCCTTGCCCCGCTGCGGTACCCGGCACTGGACGGATATAGCTAAGGGCGTGGGAATAACGGCAGGCTTATTTGTTGCTTATCTGGTGGCCAGCTTCCTTGCTTTCGACAGAGGATACATCCTGGACCTGTTTTACCCCTTGTTGCTGCTGCCGGTAGCCTATGTCAGCAACATTGTTTACGTGGTCATTACCGAGCAGTCGGATAAACGGTTTGTCAAGGAGCTTTTCGGTCGTTATATTTCGCCCCAGATAGCCAAAGAGATAGTCAGCCGGGCCGATTCTGGCCAACTTCAACTCGGGGGCGAGCAAAGGGAAGTGAGTGTATTCTTTGCAGATATTCGTGGCTTTACGCGGATAAGTGAGCAGTTGTCCCCTGAAGCTGTAATGCAAATGCTCAATACTTACTTGTCAGTTATAGCCGACACAGTGATAGAGCATAGTGGTATAGTCAACAAGTTTGTCGGCGATAATATCATGGCGGTGTGGAACGCGCCGCAATCTCAGCCGGACCACGCACTGCTGGCAGTGAAGGCAGCCTGGGAAGCACAGCAGAAACTTGCTGAGCTACGACAGAGAGATAACCGGCCGCTCCCGGTACAATTTGGCATTGGCGTCAACACCGGCATAGCCGTGGCCGGCAACGTGGGCTCGGCCGGACGCAGCGAATACACCGTCATCGGGGATTCCATCAACACTGCTTCCCGCATTTGCAGCAGCACCCCCGGTAATGAAGTCTGGATTGGTCCTGAGACGTATAATCAAACAAAGGACTATATAGAAACCGAACAACTCGAGCCGCAGCAGATGAAGGGAAAGGCAGAGCCCATTACGCTATACAAAGTGACTGCCTTGCGCCCTGAAACTACCGAGAGCAAGGATAAGCCCTCGTCTTCCTGACGCCCGCCTTCGCCACTAAAGAGACCTTTCTCCCTTACATTCCTCTCCCTTGCCCCATTGTCATTGCGAGGAGCGCCGCCGACGAAGCAATCTCCTCTCCCTTGACGGGAGAGGATTCGGGTGAGGGTGATTCTCTCCCACCTTGACCCATCATGTCATTGCGAGGGACGAAGTCCCGAAGCAATCTCCTCTCCCTCAATGCGAGTCCCCTCTCCACTTGCTGGAGAGGGTTAGGGTGAGGCAAGATGAGGGTGATACCATTGCCAGGAGCCATGCCCGATAGCGACGGGCGGGTCCGCTGAGTGGACAGACGATGACATCGCCGTGCGCCCCGTCCCCAGGTTATACCTTTCGTCACCCGGTTTGTCGCTTCCCCCTGCAAATGTTATTATTGTCTTAAGGAAAATTCCAGAGGCAAAGGAGGCGCTAAGCATAATGACAGATTATCAGCTTGAGGACCTGAGTGTGACGTTGTGGCGTATGCTGTACCAGGCCTACACCCGGTATAAGAATGGCATGGACCAAGTGCTTGCCGCGCAAGGGCTTACTATGGAGCAGTATTTAGTCCTCGTGACTATAAAATACCACGACCCACCTGTAAGAATAACTGATATAGCCCGCTGGCTAGAACGCAGTACGAACAGCATCACTATGATAGTCGACCGCATGGTCAAAGTCGGTTTGCTCAGAAGGGTGAGAGGCAGGAGTGATCGCAGGGTAGTAAATGTGTTTCTCACCAGCAAGGCGGAGAACCTCCTTACACCGGCAAACATGGCAGCCTGGGAGTTTATGCAGCAGGGCATGTCGCCACTATCATCTGACGATAAGAATGCCTTTGGCAGCCTGCTCCAAATGCTAAACCACAAGCTACTTGCGTATCTCAGTCCCGGAGCAGACGTAGAGGGAATGCTCAAAAATGACTCCAGGCAGCAGGAGTATTTAATGAAACAGTGGCGGAAGCAACCGTGGCTTACCACTCCCAAAGCCAAAAGCAGTGCAAGGAAGCCGTCACGCAAGTCCTGAACAGTGGCAAGAAGGTTCTCGGCAGCATCGCACTCAACCCTCATCCCTTCGCCGACGAAATCAAACGCCGTCCTGAAGTCGAAACACTCTTAGTAACCAGAGACAACCGCACTGAGGTAATGAAGAAAGTCCTAAACTGGCTGGCAGAAGGGATGAATTGAGGCCCCTACCCAGAAAGCATTTGCTATCTTAGATATTATCAGTGAGTAGTTCGTGGTATCCCTGGAATTGTAAGCATCGGCTATCTACCTTTGCGGCTCGATAATCACTTTTGGAGAATCCTGAGCCCGGGCGTCAAGCGGAAGAACAGGGGTCAGGGGTCGGGGATCGGGGTCGGGGATCGGGGTCGGTAATCAGCATACAAAAGATACTCGTACTGGCCACCGCATTCTGTGTTCAGTGTTCTTGTTACTAGCACCTGTCCAGGATTTGCGCTCTGAATTTCGATATTTGGTCAAGAGATTGCTTCGTCACTCTTGTTCCTCGCAATGACAAACAGAAGTGGCCTGCTCCGAGCCTAAGCGAGGAATCTCGCAGCGAGATTGCCACGCACCGATTCAGCGGGGGGCCTTTCATAACTCCCCCTAGCCACTCTTACCTTAAGAGGGGAAGAAGGAAGGGCTCGCAATGACAATATGATAACTTTCGTGTTACTGGTCTATCTGTACTAGCTCAAAAGGGTCATTGACACTCCATTCGGCGCTGATACAATGGCATTACGAAGGGATACACATGAAGAGAATTAACACTTTCCTGATTGTGGCAGTGTTACTCGCCGGAATGGCAGGCTGCACTGGTTTCATTGGCGGCGGCTGTATTGGAGGATGTTATATCCTGAGTATCACCAGTACCGCCGGAGGGTCGGTAGTCACTCCCGGAGAGGGGGCTTTCAATTATGCTGGAGGTGCCTTGGTCAGCCTTGTGGCGGAGCCTGAGGCGGGCTACGAGTTCATCAACTGGACCGGCGACGTGGACGCCATTACCAACGTGAACGCAACCTCGACTACCATCACCGCAAGCGCCAGCTACTCGATACGAGCCAACTTCTCGGGAAATTCAACAACCCCCGTCGGGATAAGCTATAACGAAACAGAAGTCGAGCAACTGATAATTGTGCTGGTCAACATCGAAAGACAGTCGTTTAATCTATCTGCTCTCAGCGAGGACCCTCTTTTGACCGATCTGGCCAGAGAGCACAGTATCAGCATGGTCGAGAACGATTTCTTCGGCCATGAACGGTATCCGGGGGAGAGACCTCTTAGCTATAACATGTCGCCCGGGGATGCACGGGGAGAGAACCTGGCCAAGATTCCGACCAGACAAACGATTCCAGGTCCCTATCTATCTCTACAAGAGGTATGTGAGTGGGCAGTCTCAGGCTGGATGAACAGTACCGGACACAGGGAAAACATGCTGCAACCTATTTTCACTGAGACGGGCGTGGGAGTATCGTTTTCAGAGGAGGGACTCTTCACATACTTATACATAACCCAGATCTTCGAGGGCGTCTACTAAGAAGAGACACTGACAGCTACGGATCTAGACAATACACCAAGCTTAGTCCATTGCCTCTCCTACCTGCCTGGAAACTCTTCTGCTATTCCCGCACACTGGCAGTGCAACATTCAGCCAAAATGCGATAATTCCAGGCTTGCCTCCAAAATGAGCTTAGAGTAACATATGATAAATGACTTGTTCCAATGTTATGATTCTAGGAGGACTACCATGGCATGGTGGAGCTGGATTCTTATAGCAGTGGCGATCGGTCTGATAGTGTGGTTAATCATGATGAGGCGGAGGGGCTGAAGTCAAACTCACCAAGAACCAGATTGTTACCTGATATTTTCGCCCACTGAGAAAGCAGTCTCTAGCTATCTCTGCGGCTCGATGACGACTTTTAGAGAATCCTGAGCCTGCGCGACAAGCTGGAACCCCAGGCCTGTTTCTGCCAGCCCCAGACCGTGGGTAATCATCTCCCGCACCCGTATCTTGCCGGCCTGTATGAGTTCCAAGGCTGCAGCATAATCGGCAGGGCTGCCGCCATAAGAGCTCATCAGCGTTATCTCGTTTCGCCAGAAGACGTCGTTCACCGATATGGGAACGTTCACGCGCGGCTCTGTGGGGGCAAAGAAAAGCACGGTGCCTCCCCGCTCCACCGACTCCAATGCCTGATTTATGGCTGATGTCGCCCCGCTGCATAGCACGACAAGGTCAGCCAGACGACCATCGGCTGCCCGGCGTACATAGTCCGGGGTATAGTCCTTAGCCTGAACGGCAACATCGGCTCCAAATTTTCGCGCGGCCTCTAGGCGATAATCAACGACGTCCGTGGCGATAATGTAAGCGACGCCTGAGATTCGAGCGAGTTGTATATGGAGCAGCCCGGCCACGCCGCTGCCGATGACGAGGACAGTTTGCCCGGGCTGGAGACGGGCTAACCTTTGCCCGCGCAGTACGCAGGCCAGAGGCTCAACAAAGGTCGCCTCCTCGAAAGATACTTGGTCTGGTAAGGGGAATACGCCCTGTTCAACATTGATGCGCGGCAGCCGCACATATTCGGCAAAACCACCGGGGTCGAAGTTCGTCCGGCGCAAGGTATCGCAAACGGTGTGGTGTCCACTGAGACAATAATGGCAGGTGTTACAGGGGACATGATGGGCGGCACAAATCCGGTCACCAACCTTATAACGTTTCACACTCTTCCCGACAGCCGCAACCACGCCGGCGACTTCATGACCCAGGACCAAAGGCGCCTTGTGGAGCCGATACCATTCCAGCAAATCGGTGCCGCAGATACCGCTGGCCTCCACCCTCATCAGTACCTCGCCAGGGCCAATCTGCGGCACAGACATCTCCTCCAGCCGCACATCCCGGTTACTGTAATACATTGCTACGCGCATGGCATTTTCCTTCAGACCATAAGACAGGGATAAACCCTAACCAATATCAAATGACAAAGAACGAGTGGGTTTGGCATTCAGTCATTTGGATTTCAATTGTCATTTGGATTTTGAAATTTGGCATTCGTAGAGGCGACGCTTGTCTCCACTCAGAAGATCATCCTTAGCTGTGGGCACAGCGGCTATGCTTTCCCGCTCTTTACGCTATCGTATAGTTTCTGGGCCTGGTCAGCAGTAGCGTTTTCGTGGATAATGGCTCGGATGGCTCTGATCATGGCCACGGGGTGCTCATCCTGCCAGATGTTTCTCCCCAGATTCACGCCTATTGCGCCCTTCTGGATACCGTCATAAACGAATTGGAGCACTTCGTATTGTGTCGGTACTTTGGGCCCGCCGGCAATGACTACGGGAACGGGGCAGCCCTTTGTAACCTTCTCGAATTTCTCACAGTAATAGGTCTTGACCACCCGCGCACCCAGCTCGGCAGCAATACGGCATGACAGAGAAAGATAGCGGTCATCACGCTTCTCCAGCTCTCGGCCCACAGCGGTAATCGCCATCACCGGCATGCCATATCTTTCCCCTTCATCAACAAGCCTGGCCAGATTCAGCAGGGAATCATGCTCATAATCGGTCCCCACGAAGATGGAGATGCCCACGGCACAGACATTGAGCCGGATGGCTTCCTCCATAGAGGTCGTTATCCCCTCGTGAGCCAGGTCCTTTCCTTCTATGCTGGCGCCACCGGAGACTCTGAGAATAATCGGCTTTGTCTTATCAGGGTCGACACACGACCTTAGAACTCCCCTGGTAACGAAAATTGCGTCGGTGTAGGGGAGAAGAGGTTCGAGAGTCTTACTCGGGTTCTCCAATTTCTTGACAGGACCCAGAAAATACCCGTGGTCCACAGGCAGGAATAAACAGTGACCATCCGCTTGAATTAATTGCGCCAGACGGTTTTTCATCCCCCAGTCCATGAAGGCAAACCTCCTGTCTATGAAGTTCGGGACCAATTATACCACAGGAACGCAGCAAATCGGTTCCCCAGTCGGAAAGCCTCTGCTTTTGAAAAGAGTGGGACGAGAACCTGTCTCCAGATCGCTAGCCGCCAATCGGTGGCAGCATACTTGCGCCCTGGGCGTGATAGTAGATGAATAAGTAAGCCACAAGAGCTAATTCCACCCCGAGTGCGATGATGACCAGAAGGACGGCACGATTGATATTTCTATATTTCGCTGCGTTGACCCGGGCCAGGCTGAAGATTTGCCTGGTGTAGACATCTATAGCGGACGCTTCATCTTTTATCATATTCTCAAGAGCCTGTCTGTAGGCAGACAAAGTCGGGAATTTGCAGATTCCCACGAAAAAGGCCGGCTCACATGCCGGTGCCTTATCCGTGTCTCCTGTCTCCTCCTCAACCAGGTGAATCCTGGGACGCACTGTCAGGATGAAGCTCACTATAGCCATCAGAGAAACGGCGAAGTATATCGAGAGCATTATGACTGTGAACACGTTAATGGGGATGACGCGGTAGTAAGCGATGAAGAAGACCATGAAGACACCCAGAGCAGCAAGGAGTGATATTGCCTTCTGGTCGGCGCGTTCCAGCAGCCGGTTCTCGGCATCCAGGACCCTCAATACGAAAAGAAGCCTGCTACCGGATGTGCTGCTGCCTTCTTTGCCAGGACTGCTCTGTGCCATTTCGAAATAGTGCCAGCATTATACAGATACTTGTTCGGGCTCGTCAATAGAATTATTCCACTTCCCCGGGTTCAGGACAGAAGGACGGGAAATGAAAGGCTTGAAGGTAACGACCGAGTGTTGTTAAACAGTCTTTCCCCACGGACTGATCTAGTTCAGATAGATTGGTGACACTTTGAGAGGAAATGAAAGGACGTTACAATGGCTGCGTTATGAATGTCTATTGTACAATGCCAGGATACAAGCGCTTAGCAAGCCTCCCGAAGCTG
>Ga0315277_10002649_pt1 | contig 24840 bp, 19 predicted proteins | sample YL17G05_15_MG_FD_203695 | JGI IMG/M metagenome (GOLD analysis project Ga0315277, IMG submission 203695) | Sediment microbial communities from Yellowstone Lake, YNP, Wyoming, USA - YL17G05_15 | ecosystem: Environmental > Aquatic > Freshwater > Lake > Sediment | place: USA: Wyoming | collected... | reverse complement strand
CCTCCATCGGCATCGCCACAATCACGGTCTTCGCCCCTTCCATACCGAACTTGGCCCAGCACGATGCCTGCAGGCTGGTCTGAATCGCAGGTAGTTGCTCGACCCGCGTGATCAGATTGAGAGATAGAGCGCATGACCCGAACGGCTCATCTGGCCGGCCATGCAGAGTAAGAGGAACATTCAAAAACACGAGCGATTCGACGTTCTCCCCGACCACCGATTCAACGGCAAGGCGGATGTACGAGTCTCGCGGCTCGACGCGAAGAACCGCTTTCGCGCCTGCCTTGTCGAACTCAATGGTCATCCGGCCCTCAACCAACAAGACTGAACTCGCTGGATATTCCGCCCCATTGCGCCGCACCGATGCACAAGCCGACGGCGCACCGCGATTCAGATAATCAATCCCTGTGCCGCGGTCGATAAACGCCAGGTTCTTTCCCTCGCCGGATATAGTATAGCGCACGTGGGCATTCTCAACTACGACAGGCACCTCTTGGGCAAAGCCTGCCGATGCAAATGTCACGAGTATGCCAAGGACAATTCCTGCAGTCTTCATAGCCGGCCTTCACACTAATACCATTTCCTTTGTCATACTTCATCAGAATCCTACCACGCCTTCATAAAACTTCAATGGGAATATCGCCCGGCAATGGCTCAGCCCCTTTTCATGCGCTACATTTAATGGCTTGCTGGCTCTGCTCGAAGATGATTGTAATTAAGATGAAATCCTCGTATTCTATCCCATATTAGCTGGCATGTTCGTCGCATCGTGTTCGTTCGTTAGAAAGGAGCCGCAAGGCCTGAGAAAGTGAGGAGTCTTCTATGCTGAGAACGTGTTTTCCCCGGGGGCTTCATCGAGTGTCAGGCAGCCTGGCGCTGACGGTATGGTTGCTTCTGTCACAAATCATCCTCGCTGGCCCGCCGCCCGGCAGCTCCACGCATGCAGATTCGCCGGCTGGTGACGTTGACCTTCGGCCGGCCTTTGAGAAATGGCATCTTCAGCCGCGAGTTCAGGGCAGCCGGAATACATGCTCGGTTTTTACAGTGGCGGGAGCCTTGGAGTACGCTCTGGCGAGCAAGACAGATCAGCCAAAGCGGCTGAGTGTCGAGTTTCTCAACTGGGCCTCTAATCAGGCGATGGGCGAAATGCGGGATGGCGGATTCTTCTCCGATATCTGGCGCGGCTTCACAATCTACGGAGCGTGTCCGGAGCAGGATATGCCTTATCAAGATAATTTTGACCCCAACCGGGCGCCCGGCGAGGAAGCAAAGGACCACGCGCGCCGAATGCATGAGATCGATTTCCGCCTGCACTGGATCAAGCGATGGGATCCGAACACCGGACTGACGGAGAAGCAGTTGTCCGCGATTAAAGGCGTACTCGCCCGGCAGTGGCCGGTCTGCGGCGGCTTTCGCTGGCCCAAGAATGTGCGCTGGAAGAATGATATTCTCGAAATGGCCCCGCCGGAAGAGGTCTTCGACGGACATAGCGTGCTGATTGTCGGCTATAGAGACGATTCTGGGCAGCCCGGCGGGGGCGTATTTCTCTTCCGCAATTCCAACAACAACGGCCGCGACGGCTATATGACCTACGAATACGCCGGCGCCTACATGAATGACGCGGTGTGGATCGACTATGAAACGGATGCAGAGGAGCAATCCGTCTCGCCGTCACTCGCTGATGTGCTCGGCCCGCTGGGCTTGGCCTCAAAAGGCCGAAACCGCCGTGTCTCAAGCAATCAGCAGCCCGGTTGGCACAGCGAGAATCTCGATATGGACTGGCTCATGCCCGGTGAATCGGTCGATATGCCGGTGCTCGAAGGCCCGGGCGTCGTTACGCATATATGGCTCACAAGCCATTCCGGCTGGGTCGGTGAGCTGCACAGCCTGAGCTTGCGCATTTACTACGACGACAGCAATGAGCCGGGCGTGGAAGTCCCCGTGGGCGATTTCTTCGCCGTCGGACACGGAAAGCCCGCCGTGGTCAACAGCATCCCCGTCCAGGTTTCGCCCACAGGGTCGCTGACCTGCTACTGGCGGATGCCCTTCCGCAAGCAGGCCAGGATCGTCGTGACCAACGACAATCCCGACCGCTCGACCGGCCTGTACTGGCAGGTCGATTGGCTGCAATTAGAGAATCTACCCCCTGAAACGCCTTATTTCTACGCCCGCTATCGCCAGGAATATCCCGCTGCCGCGGGCCGGGACTACCTCCTGGCCGACTTGAAAGGAAGCGGCTTCTACATCGGGACGGTAATGTCCGTCACAATGGGCCAGGACGGCTGGTTCGGCGAGGGCGATGACTTCTTCTACATCGACGGCGAGCAGGTCCCCAGTCTGCAGGGCACCGGCAGCGAGGACTACTTCAACGATGCCTGGGGGTACCGCGAACGCACCAGCCCGTGGTTCGGCCAGCCTCGATGGCAGGGCTACGCCGCCGGCGACTGCGGCGTCTCCTACCGCTGGCACCTGCCCGACCCCGTGTATTTCACTGAATCGCTCAAAGTCGCCATTGAGCACCGCGGCAACCGCGACGAATCGGAAGACGGATTCTTCCTCGAACGCCCCGATTTCTTCAGCAACGTCGCCTATTGGTACCAGACGGGCAAGCCGCAAACTACGTTCCCGCCCTTGCCGAGCTGGAACGAGCGGCGCGTCCCCTGGCAGCATCACCATCTTGTGAAGACGTACCTATATGCAAAGACCTCCGGCAAGGCCGAGGTCAAAGTCGAGACCCAGGGCTTCTTCGGCGCTCGACCGGTGCTCGCTTGGCCCAATCAAGAGCCCGGCGCGGTGCTGACCTTGCCGTTCCAGCTTTCCGAAGAGGGCCGCTTCGCCATACGTCTGACCGCAGCCAACGGCCCAGGCGACGGCACGTACAGCGTCGAGCTCGACGGCAACAAGGTCCTTACCGCTGACTTCCGCGCGCCGGAGACTGCCGAGGCCGACCTTGCGCTGGGGACCCACGACCTTGATAAGGGTGACCACACGATTGCCTTCCGCGCCGCCGAGAAGCCCGAACAAGCCGGGCCGCTTGCGGTCGAAATCCTCCGCCTGCTGAAACTGCCGGATGAAGCCAAACGCACCGAGCGCACCCATCACGAAGCCCACTTCATCCGCCTCGCCATTGGCCGGGCGCTTTACGCATATCGCCTGGCATTCGATACGCTTCCCGATTCGCTCGATATACTGGTCGAGAAGGGCTTTATGCCGGCTCGTTATCTAAAGGATGAAAACAACCTCCCGCTGAAAGCGTGGCGCGAGGGCGAAGCGATGGTCGTCGAGAGTCCCGGCAAAGACCATTGGAGACATAGCTGGCAGGGCCTCGACCCCAGACGCTAACCCGCAACTTTACGTTGCGGGTTCTTCACCCCACATCAAAATGAATCGCCAATTATCGATATCGAAGATCCCATTCTTCGGGAGTCAATATCGAATATCCCGTTCTTAGGGAATCCCTTCCCCCGCCGTACCCCGTTTCCCCCGCGCTTCATTATTCCTTGTTCGATATTCGGTATTCGATATTCCGTCTCGTCCGTCGTCCGCTTGCCCCGGCGTAGCCTTGTGCGAAGCCGGGTGCCCTTACGCCCTCTTTACCATTCGTGCCAATTCGTGAAAATTTGTGGTCAATCCTTTTCTTCGTGTCCTCGTGGCCTTGGGGTCTTTCGTCTTGATTCTTGCATTTCGAGCTTGCTCCGCCGGCCGGAACACAGTTAAATGTGCTTATGGGGCTTGATTTCGTGCTCTGATTCCGCTGTTGTTTGCGGTGCAAGCCTGAAATACTAATTGTTTCAATAGGAGAATTGCCTAAATGAGAGTGATAATTGAACCCAACTATGCAACGGCTGCCAAATGGACCGCCAATTACATTGTCAAAAGAATACTTGAATTCCGACCCGGCAAGGATAAGCCGTTTGTGCTGGGCCTGCCGACGGGTTCGTCGCCGATTGGCGTCTATGACGAGCTGGCTGGCCTTTGCAAGGCCGGGAAGGTCTCCTTCAAGAACGTAGTAACCTTCAATATGGACGAATACGTGAATCTGCCGGAGGACCACCCCGAAAGCTACCATTCGTTTATGAATAAGCACCTGTTCGGCCGGATCGATATTCCGAAGGGAAACGTCAATATCCTCAACGGTAATGCGCCGGACCTCAAAACCGAATGCGCACGCTACGAAGAAAAAATACGAACGCTCGGCGGCGTCAAGCTCTTCCTCGGAGGCATCGGGCCGGACGGGCACATCGCATTCAACGAACCGGGCTCGTCGCTGTCGTCCAGGACGCGGGTCAAAACGCTGACTTACGATACTATAGTCGCCAATTCGCGGTTCTTCGGCAACGACGTCAACAGAGTCCCGAAAACGGCTCTTACCGTCGGCGTGGGAACGGTTATGGACGCCGAAGAGGTGATAATCATCGTCAACGGGCACAATAAGGCCAGGGCGCTTCAGCATGCAATTGAAGGGAGCGTTAATCATATCTGGACGGTAAGCTGCCTGCAGATGCACCCCCAAGGCATTATTGTCTGCGACGATGAGGCAACGGCGGAGCTGAAGGTCGCAACGGTGAAGTACTTCAAGGATATAGAGTCCGCCAATCTCGACCCGGCCACTGTGTTGGAATAAAGCGACGGATTGCCGATTTTGGCGACAAGCAAGTGATATGAAAAACGGGAAACTCACGATTGTGCGTTTCCCGTTTTGATCTCCATCAGCCGTCTTTTATCTTTTCGGCTGGAATAGCTTACTTTGGAGCTGGGCCGCTGCCGCCCGGCGCGCCGGGGCCGAGAGACGGTGCGGCGGGCTTGGGCTCCATCCCCGGGGCATAAACGATCTTGGCGTCGGCCTTGAGCTTCTCGACGTACTGAGCAGCCAGATCGCGCAGTTTTCTCTGGCCCTGGTCGGCCATAATGCCGGCCTTGGCGTCTTCGAACGAGGTAGTGCTGGCTTCTTTGCGGTCCGTAACCTTTATAATGTGGTACCCGAACTGCGTCTCTACTATGCCGCTGACCTTGCCGACCTCCAATTCGAATGCGGCTTTTTCAAAAGCCGGCACCATCCGGCCTCTGGGGAAGAATTCCAAGTCGCCCCCTCGCGGCGCCGATGGGCACTGCGAGTAAGTTTTGGCCAAGGCTGCGAAATCGCCGCCCGCGTTAATTTGCTTTAGCAGGTCCTCGGCCTTGGCCTTCGCCGTCGCCTTGATCTGATTCGGGTCCGCGTTCGGATCCGAGAAATCCGTCTTAATCAGGATATGGCTGGCTCTGACTTCCTCGGGCGTGTTGTAGAGCGCCTTGTTTTGCTCGTAATAGGTCTTGGCGTCCGCTTCGCTAAAACTCGCCTCATTGGGAAATTCCTTGGCCATTAGCTTCTGCTGGCCGAGCACGGTGCGAATCTGGCCCTTCAACTGCTCGAAGTTATAACCGTAGCTCTCCATTTTCTGCCTGAACTCTTCCATAGTGGCCGGCGGCTTTTGCTGCGAAGCCACTCTCATAATCTCATCCGTAACATCCTGATCGGTAACCACTATGTTGGCAGCCTTCACTTTTTCATTGAGAAGCTGCATCCTGATCATTTCCTGGAGGGCCTGTTGCATATAGAGGGTTTTCTGCTGCTCGAGAAAGGCCGGCGGCAGGTTCGCAGCCTGCTTGGCAAGCCGGTCGAGATGGGGCTTGAGCAGGTCGTCCAATTGCTTCTGGGTTATGTCAACACCGTTGACCGTAACCAACACGCCCTCAGCCACGGTGGTCTTGTTGGTAACCGGCTCCACGGGCGCCGCGTCGATCTTAGCCGGGGCCGGCTTGTTGGCGTCGGGACCGGCGGATTCCTTCCGCTTACAGCTTGACAGGCTCAAAACCGCACAGAACAACGCAATAAGCATTAACGCCTTGACTAAGCGAGTCTTCATAATATTCGTCCTTTCGCAGGTATAAAATCAAAAGGCCCTTCATTAAGGGCGTTCGCCGTCATTATTCAGCCGCAGGCCCTCTTTGTCAAGCCATTTACTTAGGACTTTTGGGCCGGCCAAGGAACATCGTATCCCCCTTGGAAGGATAAGGTGTATGACTGACGACTGCTATATGAGACTTAAGAAGCTATGACAGAGGCTGGGTAAATGCTCATGCCTCTTCAAGGACCTTGTATCCCATTTCCTCGGCGAGTGCGTAGATGGGCTCTTTGAGGTCGCCGTAGAAAGTTACTCTGTGCCAGCCCCACTGGTCCCATTCGCGGAAGAGCTTCTCGATGTCGCCGACAGGCTCGGCGGCCAGCTTGGTTCTGCAGGCGCGGTCGTTGGGGTCGTTGCCGACGGCTTTTCCCCTGTGGAAGAGGATTTCTTTCCTGGATTGCTCGAATTCGAGCGTTGTTGTCATAAAGCCTTCGGGCAGGATAGAACGGAGCGAAGCGCCCTGTCGGTCCTCGGAGTGGGTGAGTATCTGGTAAGGATTGCTCTTGCCCTTTGGGCCGAAGGGGCGGTTGGCGGCGACGCAGTGTGCGTAGATGATTTGTCCTTTTGCGGTGTCGATGATGGGGTCAGAGATGAAGCCTGGCCTGCCCTGGGTAAGAGCGGTTACCGTAACCATCGTTGCGGTCGAGCGGAGGTCGCATTCGCAGGCGCCGACAAGGCCGTCGTTGAGGAGCTGGTGGAAGCCGAGGCACGGGTATGCGTGGATATGGCCGCCATAGAAGCCGCCGAGGCAGTTTATGCTGATTGCGTTTGCGTTGTGGTTCTTCAGCACGGCCTTCTCGGCGAGGTACATTGCGGCGCATTGTTCGAGCGTTTCACGGGAGACGCCTTCGATTTTTTGTGCGTTCTTCTGCCAGCCGTCCGCAATGGCCTTGGCCTGGTCTTTATCTGCGGCCTTCCATGCCTCGTTGACTTCGGCGAATGAGACCATATCGACGGGGATTCCCATAATGGGCGCGCCGGGTCCGGATTCCTCGCTTCGGACAGCCAATATCCGCGATTGCTTCATTTGGTCGAGACATTCTTTGGGCGAGATGGTCTTTAGCTCGTCGCGCTCGCAGGCGAGGTTGCCTGACTTAGGCGTGTTAGCGGTGCGGACCTTCGCGGTTGCAGCGACGAATTCGGCAGGCGAGCCGCCTTTCTTAACGATCTCGAAGCACTTGACCGCCTTGACGAGGTCGTCGATTTTCGATGAAGCCACGAAGCCGACGTTGGGGGCATTGCTGCGGAGAAAGCCTGCAGTATAGACGAGGAATCCGCCGCTGCCGCCGTATTGGAAGTCGGCGTAGAGGACGGGCTTGCCGGAGGCCGCCATCGTCTGGACGACCTGGTTCCAGGCGTTCATCTGATAGACGAGGTAGCCGTCGATGTCGGCGGATTTATCCTGTTCGAGAATCTGCTTTGCCTGATCGGGGCCGTTTGCCAGGGAGGTGAGGAATTCGAAGTCGCCGCAGCGACTTGCAAGCTCTTTGTTGATGCCGTCCATAACGGGCTGGAAATCGAAGCCTATGTTGGGCCAGTCGGGCTGGGCTTGCTTTACTGCGTGGAGCGAATAAATGATACGGATTTTGATTTTGGAGTCGCGGCCCTTGGCGATGAGCCGGCTTGGCACGGCAAGCAGGCTGGCGGCGGGTACGCACGCGGCGCATTTTGTGAGAAATTGTCGGCGGTTCATTGGGCAGCATGCACATCCGGAGGGTAATTCGTTCGTTTTCATAGTTCGATCTCCTGGGATTTGAGAAAGTCTAATCCATTGTTATCAAGTGTTTCGGCTACATTACGTTCGTATGGTAAAATGTTAGCAGGAATTTGCGGGATTGCAAGGGAAAACGCGATAGGATTGATCATTGATTAGTGATTATTGATTCCGCCCAATCACCGACTGATGCCGCCTCGGCGGATATGCGGGTGCGATATTGATAATTCGCTGCGATAAGGGCGGGAAAAATGTGTGGACGGCTACCGCGGCGGGGGGTATGCTGTCTGCGGGTGATGGCGGCAGTAAATCTATTGGTCGAGCAAAGAAGGGGCATTGTATGGCAGATGAATCTAAGAGCGGCGGCGGGGCGGGAATCAGCAAGGCGCCGGTTGGTCTTGCGGCATTAGCCCTGGTGGGTCCATCGTTTGTTTGGGCGGCGGAGTATATCGGGACGGGCGAGGTGATCCTTGCGACCCGGACGGGGGCGATACTGGGGACAACGGTGCTGTGGGCGATTGTGCTGGGGATATTTTTGAAGTTCTGGATAGGGATGTGCGGGGGCCGTTACACGGTCTGCACGGGGGAGGGGATGATGGATATGTTCGACCGGATGCCAGGGCCGAGACACTGGGCGGTGTGGGTTGTGTTAGTGGTGCAGTTTATCGCGGGGACGTTTTCGATCGGGGCGGTGGTCAGTGCGGCGGGCGTGTTTGTGAGCAGCATGCTGCCGGCGTCGCTGTTCCCGGAGTTCGTTGCGGCTCGACTGCCGGGCTTCTGCGCGTGGGGTGTGACCTTCTTTGCGGTGGCGGTGGTGTGGTCGGGGGTGTTCGATGTGCTCAAGATGGTGATGAGCTTCTGCGTGCTGATTATTGTGGTTGGCGTGCTGTATGTCACAGTGCATGTTTTCCCGGGATTTAGGGAGTTTCTGGCGAGCTTGAGCTTTTCAGTGCCGCAGGTTCCGGCGTGGGCGGTCGAGAAGGGGATTGCGGCGAATCCGTGGAGGGAGATACTTCCGCTGCTGGGGTGGGGGGCCGGCGGGTTTGCCAGCCAGGTATGGTACACGTATTGGGTGATGGGGGCCGGTTACGGGGCGTCGGCTGGTCGCGGGTACGGGCGTCCCGCGGACGTTGCGAGCCTGCGGAGCATGACGCGAGACGCGGCTGAACGAATCAAGGGGTGGTGCAGGGTGCTTTATTTAGATTCGTCGATAGCGATGGTAATAGGGATTGTTGTCACCAGCTCATTTTTCATAGCAGGGGCGGGCATCCTTCGGCCGGAGAAGGTCGCGCCGGAAGGGCCTCAGGTGGCCCTCACGCTCTCGACGCTTTTCTCGTCGCGGTGGGGATCGATGGGCGGGTTTCTGTTCATACTGGCGGGCGCTGCGGCGATTATCTCCACGCAGATAGGGCAGTTGGCGGGCTGGCCGAGACTCTTAGCCGACTCGTTTAGGATTTGCATACCCGGCTTCGGCAGGAAGCTGAGCTGGAAGGCGCAATTCAGGCTGTTTCTGCTCTATTTTCTCTGTACGAATATGATAATTGTTTTTACGCTGGGGAAAGAGCCGGTGCGTTTGGTCAGGTTTGCGGCGCTGCTCGACGGGATTCTTTTGACGTCGCTGCAGGCGATCTGCGTTGCGGCGGGGCTGTTTATAGTGATGCCGAAGGTGCTGTCGAAGGAGGCGTGGGAGGTTCTGCGGCCGAGCCGGGCATTAGCCGTGGGTCTGTTTATTGCGTTTGCGGTCTTCACATATTTTTGCATCTTTCAGATGCCCGCGAGCATAATGAATTTACTGCGCGGGCCGCGATGAGCGTTTTTTGCGGATTGGCGCCGTCGCGCATAATGCAGGCGTTGCCGCCCGGCGGTGAGGCAGGCTGAGCGAGGGTCAGGTATCCAACAGGATGTCTGCGGCTTTTTGGAGGATGTGGTCCGGCCGGTAGGGGAAGAGGGCGAGGTCTTCTCTTTTTGTGATGCCGCTAAGGACGAGGGCGGTTTCTATTCCTGATTCTATTCCGGCGATGATATCGGTGTCCATCCTGTCGCCGATGATGAGCGTCTCTTGTCGTTGGCAGCCGATTGTTTTCATGGCGTGGCGCATGATGAGCGGGTTGGGCTTGCCGATGAAATATGCCTTTCTGCCGGTGGCCAGCTCTATCGGCGAGACGAGGGCCCTGCAGGCCGGCACGATGCCTCTTTCGGATGGGCCGGTGAGGTCGGAGTTGGTGCCGATGAGCTTAGCGCCTTTTAGGACGAGTTGCACGGCCAGCTCTATTTGCTCGAAGTTGTAGGTCCGCGACTCGCCGACGACTACGTACTCGGGATTCACGTTGTCCATGTAGAATCCGGCGTCGTGCAGTGCGTTAATCAGGCCGGATTCGCCGATGGCATATACTCCGACGTTTGGGTTCTGCTCCGCGAGGAAGCTTGCGGTTGCCTGGGCGGACGTGTAGAAGAACTCGGTGCCGACGTCGATGCCCATTCGGGCGAGTTTTTGGCGGAGCTCCTTTGGCGATTTGGCCGAACTGTTGGTGAGAAAGAGGAACTTCTTGCCCTTGTCTTTAAGCCATTGGACGAATTCTTTTGCCCCTTCGACGAGGCGGTCGCCGTGGTAGATTACGCCGTCCATATCGCAGATGTAGCCGGTTTTTTCTCTGAGATTCTTCATATCAGATTCCTTGTTGCTCTGTTGAAAACCTTGTCGGTTGTCATTTCGAGCGAGCCGAAGGCGAGTCGAGAAATCTGTTTTTTAATAGATTCCTCGACTTCGGCCCTATCGGGCCTTCGCTCGGAATGACCTTAGCACAGAGTTTTTCAACAGAGCAATTCCTTGTATGCGCTACTTTTAGGACGTTGTCAACTCTGCGAACAGGGTTAAGGGGGTGGTTTTTGTTATTTTTACTTCTGCGAATTTGCCGGCGAGGGCGATGGGTGCGTTGAATACTACTATGTGGTCTGTTGCGGTTCGCGCGACGAGCTGGGGATTATCGTCGCTCTCGGCGGCGTTCAGGTGGGGCTTTTTGCTTGGGCCTTCCACGAGGACTTTTAGCTCTTTGCCGATGAATTCACGGTTGAGCTGCTCGCTGATTTTCTCCTGTACTGCGAGCAGCTCGACGTTGCGGGTCTGCTTTACATCCGCCGGGACGGTGTCCTGGAATCGCTTGTCGGCAGTAGTTCCGGGGCGGGGGGAGTATTTGAAGACGAAGCAGTTTCTGCACTGTGCCTTTTTGACGAGTTCTACGGTGGCCTGGAATTCGTCGTCGCTTTCGCCGGGGAAGCCGACAATAAAATCGCCTGCGATTGCGATGTCGGGGACGATGTCACGGGCTTTGGCAAGGAGATCGAGATACCATTGTGCGGTGTATCGGCGGTTCATTGCCTGCAGAATTTTATCCGAGCCGCTTTGGGCGGGGATGTGCAAATACGGGCAGACCTTGTGCGTCTCGGCCATCACCTGAAGTATGTCGTCGAAGTATTTTCCCGAAGGATAGTTGGTGACGAATTTGATCCATTCGATGCCCTGTATCTCGGCGGCCTTGGCGAGGATGTCGGCGAGGGACCAGGTTCTCTCACCAGATTTGTATTCGTAGGAATTGACGGCTTGGCCGAGGAGTGTGACTTGCTTTATGCCGTTGTCGGCGAGTCTTCTTATCTGGTCGATTATCGCTTGGGGCGGGCGGGAGACTTCGGGGCCGCGGACGTAGGGGACGATACAGTACGTGCAGAATTTGTCGCAGCCCCGCATGATGCGGACGAAGGCTTGGCCGGGGATGTCTTTATCTTCGACGCCGTAGGCCGATTCGAATTCCTCAAGTGCGTCGCTATCGTGCTGAGGGGCAGGCTTGCGAATCTGCTTGGTTATCGCCAGATTCTTTTTGTTCTTCTCGATTGCTTCTTTGATGAGGTCGGCAATTTGCAGAATCTGCGCCGGGCCGCAAACGATGTTGACGGCTTGGTGTTCGAGCAATTTATCGCCCAACCGCTGGGCCATACAGCCGATAACGCCGACAATCAGGTCGGGCCTGGATTCCTTGATATGCTTCAGATGGCCCAGGTGAGAAATCACCCGCTGCTCAGCGTGCTCACGAACGGAGCACGTGTTGATCAAGACAACATCGGCCTGCCTGACGTTATCTGTAAGCGCAAAACCCGCCTGTATAAGGCTCGAACCGACCAGGGCGGTATCGAGCTTATTCATCTGGCACCCAAAGGATTTGATGTGCGCCTTCACGGCTGGTTCAAACTCGGTGGACGCCCCGCCGGGGGGCAAAGCTAATGAGCGTGCTGGTCTTTCGGCTCAGCCTTCTCTGTGTTCTCGTGGAGCGCTGCTCCAACGGCATCCTGGTGCAGTCTCTCGACGTAGTGGACGAATTGGACGTATGCCTCAACATACTCTCTGCCGGCCTCAACGCTTGCATCGCTGTGCTTTTTCGCCTCCATGGTTTGCTGGAATCGCTGCTTGATTCCGTTCTCAACGGCGTGCGCGATTTCCTTGGCCAGGTCGTCCACCGAGCCGGTTTCGAGGGCCTTATCGGCTGCTGCGACGGCGGGATCCAGGTCCGCGACGCTTGATTTCAGCCCGGTGTAAGGAGCGCCTTCTGCTGCGCGATGGACGCGGACGAGCGTCTCAAAAAAGTACATATCGGCCAGCTCTTTCGCCTCCGGATTCAATTTGCGAACAGCAAGGGTCTTTTGGAAGGCGGCTCGTATCACCATCTCGTCCTGCTTGGTTACCCATTTCAGCACGGCGGTGACATCGCCTTTGGCCAGCGCTGCTTTGGCGTCCTTGACGACCGGACCATCGAGGGTATCGCAATGTGCGCGGCTGCTGCGCGGAGCTACGGCCCAAATAAGCGCGGCCACAACTGCGATAGTTCCCAGCTTTAACCACGTGTTTCTGTTCTTCATTTTGTTTTACCTCCATTTCTATACCAATGCGTCAATCGAGACATTCGTGTTTCAGGTTCGTAAGCGTTTTGTGGAAATGCCCGTGCTTTCCGGCGCTAATTCGGTCTGTTTCTATGCGCTCAAATTGTCAGCATTAGTTTTACGCCTTCATGCTCGGCCTTTAACTGGTCGGTTGCACACATACGTAGCCTCCTTTTATTCCGGCGTTTCTCCCCTATTAGAAGATGTTGAAAGCACGCTGGCAGTTCAATGTTTTGTTCTTCATATACCAGGCGAGGTTATGCAGCCTTGGATTGTCTCGAATACACACGTCAAAAAGTTCTTCCCAAGTCATGTGTACGAATCGGTTCTTGTAGTCCGGCGTGAGCATGGAGCGAACGTTAGACAGGACAGGCATACTTTCAGGCCGCCCTTTCTTGAGATTCATAACATGTTGACTTCGCAAATTGACTACATACCACTTCTCAATGCCTGCGACTTTGGCCATAGACGCTGCAAATACCAGGTTTCTAAAGAGCTGCTCGTGGAAGCGTGGGGAAGGGGCGTCTATGGTGAATATCTTCTCCCATTGAATGATAGTATTTCGAACACAGTAATGCTCTATTAGTCCCGATATGCTTTTCGGCTTGTCGCCCACGGCAGCCTCCTTCTCTTCAGCAATGGGATTCTTGCTCCCGAACTTCGCCTCGATACAGACCAACACCGTGTTGGGAACAACAAGCATGATGTCAGGTTCAGTTGGGAATCCGCGTATGTCGCTCTCCAGGTGGCTACGAACTTCGCTGAGAGGTTTGTACAACGAAGGAGCCTTACAGAGGTCGATTCTCTGCGCCCAGAGATACAACTCAGGTTCAGTTGAAACGGATTCACCGGTCACGTGTCTGAGCAGTTTCTTCAACTCATTTGGTTTTGAGGCCAGTTCGGCGAATACGTTGTACGTGAGTGCATCTTCGCTGCTCTCGTAGCACAGTCTATGCGATTCGGCTTTGTTTGATTTGTGGAGAAAATTGTCGACGTAGTATTGGGCATGGAACATCAGATTCCGTTTTGTCGCAGTAATCAGGCCCTCGCCCCCGGGGCCATTGTAATAGACGAATCCACTCTTGTGAATCCTGAGACCGTGCTCCGGGCAGAAGGGGAGCTTCAACATTTCGCCTTTACTTTTCCTGAAAGGCGCCTGTTCGAGTGGGGCGGAGCAATTCCTGACGGGGCATTTGCCCTCCTGGAGGCTGGCCTTCTGAAGGTCGTTGCGGAAAAATGATATGGTGCAAGTTGAAGTATCCATTTTTTCTCCTAAACTGAATTTTGGGTATATGAATCGACGATTTTACTCATCACCGGTCATTTCGAGGAGAATCTGGCTCAACCTCCGCAGGAGAGCGCTTATGTGACCAGCTTCAAACATGTTGAGAAGATGACCTTCACAAAAACGGTCTTTGCGAACGTGGGTTGTCAGCAGCTTTTGGATGGTGTTGATATTTGCTTGCTGCAAAACAGCAGGATCCTCTACAATGCGCGCGGCTTCATCCTGCCATTGCGGCCAGTCGAAGGTAAGAACAAAGCCTTCGCGATAGAGGGCCCCTATGAAGTCGTCCACATCCTTGCTGTACTGGACAGACGGCAGAAAATCATCCTCGACACTCCAGACACCGAACTCGTATCTATCTTGTTCAAAGACCGGAAGAAAGCGTGTTATAGCTTCGATGTTCTTTGGCGTCATAAGTCTCTTGATGCTCTCGTCGAACCCTTTGCTAACTCGTGAGGTGAGTACATCCCTTAGAATTTCTCTTTTTTATCTGTCGTTCATACCAGATATTAACACACTCGGTCGGGGAAATCAAGGGGACTGCCGAGCTTGCAGGTTGCGGTTAAGGGTGCGTTGGAGGTCTTTCAGGCGGTTTGTCTCTTTGAAGCCTAAGAGGGTGATTGGGAATGCGGTTTTGTTGTGGTTTAGTGGCTCGGCCATATCGACGTATTTCGCGCATTGGTCGCCGTCGGGGGTGCCGGGGATGGGTGAGAAGTCGGCTAACATTCCTCTGATTCCGAGGCTGTGGACAAAGTGCATTGATTGTTCGAGCTGCTGGGCGTCGCTTTGGGGGTGGCCGAGGATTTGGTAGGCGGTGATATTCTGCGGGTCGGCGCCGGCGGCCTTTAAGTGTTCGACGGCCTGGGCCAACTCTTCGCAGAAGACCTTCGAGCCGGTTTGCTTCTGCCACTGCGTCGATGCGCTCTCGAAGCCCAGGTAGAAGGTCTTGAAGCCTGCACGGACCATTAGGCGGGCGAGGTCTTTGGTTAGGAAGCGGGCGTTGAGGGCGTTGGGGGAGTGGAAATTTGGGGTTTGTATTGCGTATTGCGTATCGCGTGTTGCGTGTTTCGTATTCCGTATTCTGCTGGCGGAAGGTTGTAGATTGCCGCACTCGCTGCGCTCCTTCGCAATGACAGAATCATTGGCAGCGGCATTTTGGGTTATGACTTCTTCGAGGAAGGGAGTCAGGACTTTTTCGGGATTGAAGAGGAGGGCGTCGTCGTAGAAGGCTATGTCTTTGGCTCCGAGATTGAGAAGCAGTCGCATTTCGGCGAGGCAGCGGTCGATGGGGCGAGGCTTGAAATCGCCATAGACGTTTGGGACGGAGCAGTAGGTGCATTTGAAGGGGCAGCCATCGGTCAGTTTCAGAACGCCGACGTTGAGTCTCTCGTATGCCTCCCACAGGGCGGGCTGATCCAAGTCGGGTTCAAGGGCGAGATAGTCCCAGAGGGGTGCGAGATCTGTGCCCCGGATGCACAGGTCTGCGCCGAGTGTTTGCGCGTGGGCTGGGCAGAGGGTGACGTAGTTGCCGCCGAGGATGATTTTTGTCTTCGGGAAGGTTTTGCGAATATCTTCTATTGTCTCAGCGACGCCCGGATACCAGTAGGTCATCATTGTCTGGATGAGGACGGAGTCGGGCGGGGCGGTATCGGCGAGGAATTCTTGGAAGATTTCTCGCAGCAGACCGAAACGGCGAAAGCGGCGGGGGATTTGTGCGAGGCAGGGAGGGCGTGTGATTTGCTGCTGATGGAATCTGCCCCGGCCCCATTCGTCGGATTGCAGGTTCTGCCGGTCTGCTGCGAATGGATTCAAGCGGTCGAGGTAGTCGAAGAGGGCGAATTCGGCCTTGCCGCGGAGGCATCCTGCGATGCTGAGCAGGCCGTAGGGCTTGAGCCAGAAGTCATAAGCGGCGAAATCATAGATCGGCGGATTGACGAGCAGGATTTTCACTTTTCAGCCGGGGGCGGATCTATGCGAACGTCAGTTGAGTCTATCAGGCGAATAATGTCGGCGGCGAAGGGGGCGTCGAGGGAGTCTATGACCGCGTTGTGGACATCGTCGAAGACTATCGCGTGCCGGTAGTCGGGGGCTGTGGTTGCCAGGCGGACGTTTTGGAATCGCAGGTTCTCGACGTGTCTGCAATAGAAGCCGTAGGCCGGGAGCGTGCCGAACATTGTGCTTTCTGGGTAGTTGGTCGGGTTTTCGGGAACCTCTCGGGCGGCGTCCTCTTTTGTTCCGCCGCCTTCAAAGCCGAGGTTGACGTTGCTGATAGTGACATTCTCAATCGGATGGCCCGGCAGGCCGGTTATCGAGCAGCCGATAGATGAACAGTCGGCGGCTATTATGCTGTTCAAGGCCACATTGCGGAATTTCCCGACGGGCGTCTTTGACCCGTTCTTATCGTAGATTCGTGCACGGTTGCCCAAGCGCATAAAGATTGGGACGGTGAGGCCCTTTATCGTTACGTTGGAGATTGTGACGCGGTCGAGCGTTCCGCCATCGACGATTTCGAGGGCCAGTCCCGCCAGTCCCCTTTGTTTGCCGTAAGTGACTTTGGAATATCGCGGCGAGCATATTGTGCAGTTTGTGACGGCGATATTCTGGAATCCGCCGCCTGATTCCGTGCCCATTTTGATTGAGTTGCAGTGGCTCGAGACGATGCAATCGGAGATGACGACGTTCTCACAGGGCTTTGTCGAGAGGCTCTTGAGGACGATTGCGTCGTCGTCTGAATCGACGTTGCAGCCGGTTATGACAACGTCCCGGCAGCTATCGATATTTAGGCCGTCGTTGTTGTAGGCAACGTGGTTGAATACGGCGATATCGCGAATCGTCAGGCGGTCGCAATTGCGATAGTGCTGCATCCAGCAGCCTGCTGCGTGCAGACGAATACCTTCGATGAGGACGTCACGGCAGTCTTCGAGGTATATGTTCTTCGGGCGAGGTCCGTCTTTGTATCTGAAGTTGGCTCCCTGGCCATCGATTACGCCGCGTCCGCAGATTGCGATGTGTTCGAGGCCCTTGCCCGCGAAGACGGCCCAATAGCCGAATGTTTCGTTGGCGGCGTTTTTGAGTTTTCTTGGGGGGCCGTAGTCGGCTTTGTCTTTGCTGCCGAGAAGCGTACAGCCGATATCGAGTTGCATCGTGACATTGCTTTCGAGATAGACGGTCCCGGTCAGCCACGTGCCCGGGGGCAGATAGACCATTCCGCCGCCGTTGTCGGCACACTTGTCAATGGCGTTCTGGATTGCCTTTGTGCAGAGGGATTCTCCGCCGGGTTTGGCGCCAAAATCACGGATGTCGTATATTTGTCGGTCTGCAACGGCGAAGGAGACGTTGCTCAGGACAATCAGGGCGCCGATGGCGGACCGCAAAATGCGGCTCATTTTTATCTCCTGCATTTTTTAGTGGCCACCCAAAAGAATCTCTTGCCGCCACGCCACTTCAGCGGAGGATCATGCCGTTATGCCTCCTCGACAACGTTGATTCCCATCAGCACGCCCAAATGCTTCATATCCTGCATGTGGTCGCCGAAGAAGACGGCTCGATGAAGGAGAGTCATAACGTCCTGGCCTAGCGCCTCCATGCCCCAGTTGTGGAACATGCTGCGGGCGTCCTTTACTCTTGTCCAGAATTGCGTACGGCAGCCAAGCTCATCCTGTGTAATTTTGAAGATTTCGCCGGTCGAGATGAGCATAGTGTCGAGATTGGCGAGCTTGGCGCAGGTTACGGCTTGCCCGATAGGCATCTCGACCTGAAGCGCCACGCCCCTGTCGCTGTCGGTCTGGGTGCGGATAGTGAAGGGCAGACGTTTGCTGTCCGGGCCGGCCATTTTCGTCGCACACGTGCAGTGGAAGTGAATCAGGGCATTGGTTGCGGTGTCGAACACGGGGTCGGTGATGAATCCGGGGACGCCAAAGGCGTAGCCGAATATGAGCATTGTAAGGGCGGAGTCCATATCGCCCTCGCACGCCCCGACGAGGCCGAGGTCATTGAGCTTGCTGTAGGTCAGACAGCACTTGGCCGGGTCGCCCATGCAGTTGGAGCTTGTGGTGGCCTGGGCGCCCTTTTCGATCATAAGGTTCTTCATCGCCAGGTAAAGCCGCGCGGAGTTGATGATTTCGTCTTTCGTAGGCTCGACGATATTCTTCGCCTTGCTCAGCCAGTATTTCTCGGCCTCGGCCTCGGCATCCTTGATATCCACGGCCTCGTGCGCCTTGAGGGTCTCTTCGACTGTAATAGGAACCATTTCGACGCCGAGCTTCTCTTTGACCTTCTCGGCCGAGCAGGCCGCGGGCGTTCCCACAGGCCCTCTTACGACCAGCATGCGTGTCTTGCGAAGGTGCGGCCCAACGCGCATCAGCCTGGCGATATGCTCCAACTCGCCCCAGTCGCTGCTGGGCAGCAGCACGACCTTCTTGCCCTGTTTCTGCCAGATGGGGAAGTACATCCACCCGTGTCCGCTGAAAGGCTGCGAGAACACGGCCGTAGGTAGTCCGGCGTCTATTAACGTGCTCATAGCCTGGAGCGGAGCATCCCCACCGTGGGCGGAAAGATGGAACAGAAGGAGGCCGTCGGCCTGGGCGAGCTTCGGCAGCACATCCTCGACGCTCGTCTGCGGCACAAGGTCGCCGCCGATGAATTTCACGTCGCCGACCTTTTGCTCGACCTTGCTGAGGTACTGGTTGAATTTCTCGATCTCTTCAGTCGGCCTGCTGAGATATATCCCTCCCGTTCTGCCGATATAGACCTTGTAGATGTTGACGGGCGGCATCTTCGGGGGCCAGTTTTCGGTTTCGCCGGCCCGTGCGAATTGGCTGGCCAGCAGGACGGCGCCCGCTCCGGCGGCTCCTGCCGTCAAGAACTCCCGTCTGTTCATCGCTGCGCTCATAACTTATCTCCTTACAAAGCAGGTCTTGGACGATAGACATTCTTTAGCATAACCAGACCATCCGGTTGCGTTAGGCACAGGATAGTCTCTGCGGCCGCCTCTTGTCAAACAGGATTCGGGCCAAATGCGGCGGTTAGGGCAGATGGTCGCTAAGATACGCTGCGAAGCCCGCCGCCTGCTGACGACACGTCGCGCCTAATTATACAATACCCCCAAGGGGAGTCGAACCCCTTGAGTCAAATCGGCAACCTCTTGATAATAAAGCACTTACAGAAAACGAAAATTCTGTCTTGTCCACCAGCTTGGACAAAATCCTGCGCAATTATCCCGAATTGAGGGAGTTTGTCAAGCTCTGGCCGGAGTTGCCTGAGCATATCAAGCAAGCAATCAAGGCTTTGGTCCAGGCACATATCGGGGAGAGAGAGTAAATGGCAAAGCGGAAGTCCAAAAAGATGCCAGTTAAGAGCCATGCCGCAATAGAGAAGGCGGCGCGTAGTGGAAAAATCCCTGCCGAACAGGGAAAAAACGATGTCGGCTACAAGAAGCCGCCCGAAGAACATCAGTTCAAACCAGGGCAGTCTGGGAACCCTGAAGGCCCGCCTGTCCGCAGGACCAACCTCTGGGTATGGTTCTGCAAGTATATGGAAATGACGGACAGCCAGCTTGAGAAGCTGGACCGAGACAAACTTACCCAGGCCCAGCAGACGGCCTTGAAGCTTGTCCAAAATGCGAAGAAGGGCAAAGGTTCGGGTTCACAGCGGCTGGCACTTGCAGTGTTTGACAGGGAGGAGGGCCGGGCCGTCGAACACTTGCACGTAACCACCGAGAATGAATTGACTGAGGCCGAGTGCGAGGAGATTCGGGAGCTATTGCTTGGAAATCACGCTGACCGATAGCCAGATACGCAGTGTTGGCCGGGCGATTCTCCTGTATCGTCCGCTCCCGGCCATGAAGGAGTTTCACAGAAGCCCGGCCAAGAACCGTTGGCTGTGCGGCGGCAACCGCTCTGGCAAGTCGGAGGGCAATATCGGTTACGACTTATGTTCGTTTGCTTTGGGCGTACACCCGTATCGCAGGACTCCGAAGAACGCGACAATATGGGCTGCTGCAAATAGCTGGTCGTTGGTCGGCAAATTGTTGTGGTCGGAGAAGATTAAAGCCTACCTGCCGATGCAGCAGATACGCTCTATTAGCTGGCACAACAAGTCCGCCGAGATTCCGGCTGAATTACGTCTGGTCAACGGGAGCCGCGTAGAACTCAAGGCATACGAGCAGGGCCGCAAAGCCTTTGAAGGCCGGGCCATAGACGCCTTCTATGGCGATGAGCAGTGCAAGAGCGATTCTGACGCTATCTGGACGGAGATACAGGCTCGCCTGATGGACAAGAAAGGGTTCTCGGCACAGAGTATGACGCCGATTGTCCCTCAAAGCTGGCTCGAAGAAAGAATTGGGGCGCTGCCTGAAACCGATGCGGTGTTCTACGCCGATCTGAACGACAACCGCAAAAGCAGGGGCGGATACGTCGATGATGAGGAAATCGACTTGATGATCGAGCAGTGGCCCGCCGAGATACAGCAGACGCGGATCAAGGGATACTTTGCCGCTTTTGCCGGGGCCGTCTATAAGACCTTCAACCGCGATACGCACGTGACAAAGCCGTTTGAGATACCAGGTGACTGGCTGCGCTATCGGGTAATTGACTGGGGCTTTAATAACCCGTTTGTGTGCCTGTGGCTCGCGCGAGACCCGGACCGCCGATGGTACGCCTATGCCGAACACTACAAGGCCCGCGAAACGCTTGCTTTCCACGCCGAGCGAATCAAGCAGATCAGCGGCTCCGAGAAATACCGTGCAACGTGGGCCGACCACGACGCCCAGGAGCGTCACGAGTTCGCCAAATTAGGCATACCTACCCTACCGGCCAAGAAGGACGTGCATCTTGGCATCGAGGCGGTTCAAGCCGCTTTGAAGGTGCAGGCCGACGGCAAGCCCCGACTGTTCATCTTCAAGACGTGCAAGAACACGGTTCGAGAAATGGCCGGCTACAAGTGGGCCGAAGGTACGGAGACCAAAGATGCGAAAGATGAGCCTTTGAAAGTGAACGACCACTGCCCGGATTGCGTGCGGTATGCCATATACGGCGTCGAAGGTAAATTCTATTTTTCGGAAAGTGAGTTGACATAATGAATCAATGGGATGCCTTGAAAGAAACGGATTTAGGTGAAGAAATTGCCATCGCGGACTTGAAGCGAGAGTCGAGATTGATTTGCGGGGGCGTTTCCTGGCCCGGCAAGCGTCCGGGTTTTGCTGTTGTGCTGGCGATGCACCCGGAGAAGCACTTGGACAGTTACGATGTATATCTGCTCGATGAGTTTGAGTCCTTCGATATGCGACAGCTTGTTCGGCAGTGCGGCGTTCTGGACTTCAAGTATCGGCCTAAGATGTGGATAGGCGATAGCCGCAACGACGCGGCGGCTCGTTTCATAAACGAGATGAATGACGAGCGGCAGCGGTCTGATGATCGATGGAGGCGAAGGCGACTGTTCAGCGTTAGTCGGACAATGATGCTCGAAATGGAGCGGCTATATCAGTACATTCTGCCGCAAATCAAACGACTTTTAGACAAAGATCGCCGTCAATTGGAATTGAGGGACAGCAAGATACTCAATTATCTGAGCATGATAGACTCCGCTGAGATAGCAGACTTGGAGTTGGGCGATTATCCTGCAATTGAGGCTATCGCCTTTGCCGTCCTTGAGATGCGAAGCCGGAATGAGGATTATGAGGCCGATTCTTCAGTGCCCGACCGCTACGGCCAGACTTACGACCCCCTGGGGAATTACCGGTAATGGTCAAACTCAGGCCGGAGGGTATATCGCGTAGGGTCGGGGCGAGATCGGCGATTCTCCGTAAGGAGTCCAAAGGACTACGAGCGGAAAGTGGCCACCAGAGGGGTTCTGGGAGATTCTGTGGCCCATTGCAGAACAAGGTGGGCTGGGAACAGCTTTGCGGAGAGAGGGGGGGGAATGCTCACAGCCCACCGGATATTCATAATCTTCAAAAGACCAGCCGCAGGGCCTACGGCGCTGACCAAATTAACCGCGAGTTCGGGTCAAGCAGGCTCAGACTTGGCCCGCCCTCTAATATGCCAAGACCAATTCGCCGCTTTCCGTTCTCGTCAAACAGGGTCAGATTTGGCAGGCCCTTGAATATGCTAAGACCAATTCGCGGCTTTTCGTTCTCGTCAAACAGGGTCAGATTGGGCAGGCCCTCTAATATGCCCAGCCCGACACGGGACTTGCTGTTCTCGTCGCATAGTGTTAACAGTGGTTTGTTATTGACCATCGTGAGTCCGATGCGGGTTTTTCCGTTTTTGTCATACAAACCCAGGCTCGGCCCTTCCTTGCTCCCCACCAGTGCGATGCGCTTGTCCATATTCTCATCAATGACCATCAGGCAGTCCTTTTGTAAGTGCAATCCGCCGCCGTGCTTGCCGTTCTCGTCAACACTCAGTAGCACCGCCCCGTCCGTAGTACCCATCAGTACAGCACACGTCTTGCCATTCTCGTCCTGAAGAAGTAAGTCAGTGGCTTGTAGTGTTTTTGTACCGGACTTTGCCCACGCCTTCTGTGGAGCAAAGGTCTGCACGGCACTCCAGCACCCCAAAATCAGGACTATGCAGGCCACAAGACAACGGTTCACCCATTTTACACGGGCCAATTCGGCTTCTATCTTTTCCATTCTTTCGTCAGTTGTCATAATCGTCTCCGTATTCGGCTTGGATGTCAATTTCCCACTGGCGGGGTTGCCGCCGGTCATTCGATGAGCACTCTCGTGTACGGCTCGGAGCCTCCTGAGATATGTGTCAATCTTGCGCATTTGAGTGCGTCAAAGTCAAGGAAAATCTGACCTAAAGCCCTTGCAAACTGTTGAGATTTGGGGATAATTAGGGCATGAAAAACATAGGGTCAATTCCTGCGGTAGATCGATTCAAGGCTGGGGTGAGTGTATCCGTGAGGCCCACTGCGCACCCTATGTGCGTTCATAGCCCCGGCCATCTTTCAAAAGTGTGTGATTATGGACGACGAATACTTGGAATACTTGTACGACGTGCCTGTCAAAATTGACCCTGATTATGCCAAATTTTTGGGTCGCATAGCGGAACAAGTTGATGATCTCGTAGAGAAGCCCTCGAATATGCAGGTATTCCGCGAGAAGATGCGTTCCTTTGGAGATCGGTGGAAGAGCTACGTTGAAGACCAGGATCGCCTCAAAAAGGAGCTTAAACAACACTGGAAGGAAGCTGAGGCTAACCCGGCGTGGCGAACCAAAGGCAAGGGCAAGCCCCCCAAGGATGGGTGGATATGGGACGCTGCATGTTTCACGTGGCCTGTGATGGCTGAGATGCCCGCGAAGCTGGCTCCGGATGTTATTGCGTCGATAGAATCACACATACGACAGAACAAGGAGAAGCAGAAGGAATGCGTCGTCAATTCGCCAGAATATCAGAAACTTGAAGGGGTTATCCAGGAGCACAAAGGGTACGTTAGAGACCTGCGGCGCGAGTTGAATAAGTTGAAAGACAAAGCGATAAAAGAGACCACCTGGGTCGGTGGTGGCGGACTCGGCAGGTGGTGGCTGGATTGGTTGGGCTGGCCTGATAGGCAAGTCATTGGGTGTTGGCGGCCAAAGGCAATAGACATTCAGGAGAATCCACTTAAATGGCTCATTCCAAGTAAGGATGGGGGCTTGCCAGCGCTGGCGAGCCGCGAGGAAATATACGAGAGATTCTATATTGTTCTCGCTTCGATCCACGGCAAGATGTCTGGAAGCGAAACGATTAACAACGGCATGTGGAAAGAAGAATTGGTCAAAAACATTTGGTGGCGCTTAACACTGGACAAATCCTATAGACCCAGCGAAGACTTTATTAAGACGGCCCTTAAGCGGGTGAAAGCTGACTTTAAGGCCAAGAGTCCCTATGGAGCGAGCGGCCAAGAGCCAAGCAACGCCGATGCGGAGGCCAAAAAGGCGAGACGCAAGACCTACTTCGAGAAGTTTGCGCAGATAAGTGCACACCTGGACGCTAATCCAACGGCAAAGTCACGAGAAATACATGAGGCAACCGGGATTCACGAGTCTGATGTTCGCCGTATTTGGGGGCCTATCAAGAAAGCTCTAAAAGAAGGCAAGCGACCGAGACCTACCGGCTCAAAGCACAATGGGCGGACAGAGCAGGTGGACGAATCCGCATCCTGCCAGATTTGCGGAGCCCCGCTACGTGAATCTTTTGAGTGTGTGTTGTGCGAAAATATTATCAGGGGCGAGTGCAAGACCTGCCATTACACTAATACGCACCCCAAAGACGCTATTCCGTAGAACAAGCCAAATCGTGATTTTCACACTTTTTCACGGCGGGCATTAGCGCCGATTCTCTTAACTCCTTGAGTTTAGTGTGCTTACTGCGCACCTGTTGCGCCGTGATTTTCACATTTCCACATTCTAAAAAGGTTATGAAAAATTCCCATACACTACTGCGAGTACCTGAACTTCTAAAAGCCATTGAACCGCTCGTGTCGATGCCTCTGACGGCGGAGGATATTTTCCGGCTAATCGGCACGGGGGAGATTGAACCGCTGGGGTATATCCAGCGAATACCTGTTTTCAGTGTCGAGCAGATCGGGAAGATAGTGCGGAAATTTCAGTCCAAGACAGCAAGCAGGCCAGCCGTCTTGGCGGCGTCGCAACGGGGGGCCGAAAAGTGAGCTGGAGTTTCTACAAACTGCCTTGCGCAATCGCTGGACGCAGGGACCTAACGGCGGCGGACAAGGTTGTTTGCGCGGTGCTGGCGTACAGGATAGGAAACAACGGATATTGTTGGCCGGGAATTCGCACGCTTGCAAAAGATACAGGTCTCAATGTCTCAACCATTATTGTATCGGTTCGCCGGCTGGAGGACAAGGGGCTTTTACTTGTACAGCGCAGAGGCTCTGGTCGCAGCAACCAGTATCGTCTTGTGGTAGGTGAAAGCGCTGGAGCAGTCCAAGCGCTGGGAAAATCCAAGCGCTCGGAAAATCCCAAA
>Ga0315277_10002648_pt1 | contig 24841 bp, 23 predicted proteins | sample YL17G05_15_MG_FD_203695 | JGI IMG/M metagenome (GOLD analysis project Ga0315277, IMG submission 203695) | Sediment microbial communities from Yellowstone Lake, YNP, Wyoming, USA - YL17G05_15 | ecosystem: Environmental > Aquatic > Freshwater > Lake > Sediment | place: USA: Wyoming | collected... | reverse complement strand
TCACCCTTACTTACTCGATACTTTTCCCCAATATCACCGCTAAAATAGTGATATTCTTTATTTTCATCGTTTAAATTCTGTATTCTGATTATCGGGAGTCCAGAACTAACCCAGTCGGTAGGTTTAAAAGGATACCCGTTTATATATCCGGCTAATTCTCCTAATTTCTTAGTTTGCCAATTACTCATATCATTTTAATAAACGATGGATTTCTCCTAATAAAACATCTAAGTCGTTGGAGAAATCCACCTGTGTTGAATTGGGTAAAGATTCCTTATTTCTTATTTGCGTGTGTAGATAGGAATCAGCAATCTTTCGGGAAGAAACCTCTAAATGTTGCATCTGTGATTTAAAACTTCTTGTTCCTTTGCAATTATTTGCCACTTCTGCAAAAGAGTTACAGCCGAAGATTGGCGGTACATGGTCTAATATTGACCTTACCAACATGGCTACTGAGAAATGACAATTGTTTTCAAATGCAATATTTAATTCCTCACAAAGTTTTATCAACCTTGATAAGTCAAAGTTCTTTCCTTTAAGGGTTTTAATTTCGGCAATCCTAGATTGGTTCACATAGTTTGAAGAGCGTGCCTTGGGTAAACTACCTGCGGTGCCTATCAATCCTAATAATTTCTCTTTAACCTTATCGTTTATAACAATCGTGTTAATTGCTTGCCTGACGAGCTCGTTCTTTTCCTGCTCGTCGATGTTTGATTCACCAATTGTCATTACCCATGAGTAAATTAAACCTGAACGTACTGAAGTAATCGCATCGTTTGGATAGTTCTTTCTTTTAATATTTGTGAGAGCGTTAAAAGTTCGATTTACTTCATTTACGGTCGTATCGTATTTGACCGCTTCTCCAAACCGTGTGGCAATAAATTTGTAATTCATAAGAATTCCTCAATTTTCTTTAACTGTTCTTGGGATTGTTTGTTTAACTCTTTAATCTCCTTAAATATCTCTTTTGGGTCACGATGTTTGGTTTCGTCTTCAGTAATCGGCCGGTAAGCAGAAGCTGAGAGAATAAAGTCGTTTTCTTCTATTTGCTCAGTGGTCGCTGTCCAGCTTCTCTCTGAATCAGGTTTGTCCTTCCATTTCTCAATTAAATCCGGTAGGTCGTTCTTGTCGGGCGATGGCCGCCTTTGAGTTGCCAGTTCAAAGCCATCATAGCGGACATCATAAAACCAAACCTTTTCCGTTTTCTTACCATCGTTATTGAAAAATAAAACGCTGGTTTTAACCCCTGAATAAGGTTGGAAAACACCGCCGGGAAGAGAGACAACCGCTACCAAATTTCTTTTGTCCATTAAATATCGCCTTAGCTCTTTTGCAGCTCGATTACGGTTAAATAGCACTCCTTCATTGACAATCACTCCCGCCCTCCCACCTTTTCTTAAAGCATCAATCATCAGTCCTAGAAAAAGTATTGTTGTGTCAGCTGCTTGGACTGGAAGGCATTTTCTTATGCGTTCTTTATTAATATTTCCGGCAAAAGGAGGATTGGAAACAATAACATCGAATTCTCTATCCTCCCAATCGTCAGGACTACCAGCGATTGAGTCACGCCTGATAATTTGTGATTTCTCAAGTCCATGCAGGATAAGGTTCATCGTGGCAATTTTCACCATGGAAGCGTCAACATCAAAACCAGTTAAAGCGTCTGTTTGCATGAATTGCCATTGAGTGGGAGAGAGTTTATCACCAGGACCTTTTTTAATCATCTGCCCGTTGCCATTCTGAATTTCCTTGATATTCTTGGGGTCGGAATTGCAGGTTTTAATCCACTCATAAGCACCCAAAAGAAAACCGCCACTCCCACAAGCCGGGTCTAGAACAGTTTCGCCAACTTGCGGATTAACTAACTGAACAATGGTTCGGATAATATGTCTTGGGGTTCGAAATTGTCCCGCTTTCCCCGAAGTGGTTAATTGATTTAAAAGGTATTCATACAAATCACCTTTAACATCAGCGTCCAATTCAATAAAAGAAATGTTTCTTAGTTTATCAACTACGTCACGAAGCACTACACCATCGGGTATTTGAAACCGAGCATCAATAAAGAATCGTCTGACATTTTCATTCGTTCCTGGTAGGTTAGCCATAAAAGTGAATACTTCGTCACGGACGAATTTAAACATTTTGGTATTGTCGGGAATATGCGTCCACACACTCCAGCGAAATTTTTCATTTTCACCGGCGAAGATTGACTTGTACCCATTCTTATTGCCAAGAAGTTTCACTTCGTTTTGCTTCTCGTTATCCCACTCCTCAAGCATTTTGAGGAAAAAAAGATAGGATATTTGCTCAATATAGGTAATCGGATTAGTTAGCCCTGCTGCCCAGAACTTATTACAAATCTGGTTTATTACTGACTGTAATTCCTGTTTTGATAGTTTGCTCATTTGAATACTCCTTGCTGTAAATCATCAACAACTTGTTTTAATCCATCTTCACCAAAAGTTTTAATGGCATACTGCAAACCGCCATATTGAGAAATCGGCGGTCTATTAAAGTCTGAGATATCGGCCTTACTACCGACCAAGAACTGATTCTTGAGCATTCTTAGTACTCGCACCTGTTCGGGAGCAAAATTCTTTTGGATAATCCAGGCATCAAAGGCTCTGCTAACTCTTTCCTCTCTGGTGGGGAATTTGTGAAGACCTAAAGCACTCTTAACAAAGTCAACCAAGTTGCCAGTTGGCTGGTCAAAGGCTTGCCTTAGATTGTTTTCATTGAAAAAGTATTCCGGGTGGTTAAGAAGTTCGCCCAATTCTTGCACTTCCTCATCAGTAACGTCCTGCCTCTGTTTGAGCTTCATCACAATCTCGTTAGTATCAACTAATCTCTTTACTTCCTCGGCAAACTTATCCTTGTATTCTCTGGCATCAACTTTCTCTCCTTCCGGTCCAAACTCGATATATCTTCTTTCCACCCATTCATCACGGGCTTGACCTAAAGGAACGGTGACGAACTGTCTGACGATTTGTTCTGGTATCTGCTCTTCGGTTACTTCTTCTTTTTCCACTTCTTCAACTCTTAATCTGGTCGCTACTTTCTTCTGTTCGAATGGGTCATAACCTTCATCATTGAAATATTCGGCATTGCCAACGAAATCATAAATAAGATATTCTTTTTTACCAACTTCAGGGCAGAGTCGAGAACCCCGACCCCTCATCTGCTGATAAAAGATAGGAGAACGAGTAGGGCGACACATCATCAGGTTTTCTACTGCCGGATAGTCAAACCCGGTATCCAGCATGGCAACAGAGACTGCAATCGCTGGCAAGGGTTCTTTTTTAAAACGTTTAATTGCTCTTTGAGGGTCAAAAGTATCGGTGGTAATAATCTCAGCGTATTTACCCTTGTATTCGGGATACAATTCGTTGAAGAATCTGGTTAGTTGTGCCGCGTGTCTTTTGGTTATGGCAAAGACAATCGTTTTCCTGGGGTGGCCGCCATCTCTTTTTTCTTCATTTTCCTTAAACTCCTGAACAAATAGTTTATTTCTATCTTCAACAGAAATTGTTCTTTCCAGGTCTTGCGGTTCGTAATCTTCTCCCTGCCAACTGATTCCTTCTAAGGAAATCTTTGAACGTGCGTGATAGACCTTGTAGGGGGCAAGATAACCATCATTTATTCCTTGTCTTATGCCATAGATATAAGTTGGTTCTCCTTTTCTAGTTAATGGATTCCAGCAATTGAAAAATTCATAAGTGTTTCTGTCTATCAAATTGCTGGGCGTAGCAGTTAAACCAACATGGATGGCATCGAAATGGAGAAGTAAGGAACGGTAAACACTATAAATTGACCGGTGGCACTCATCAGTAACCACCAAATCAAAGTAGCCGCTGGTAAATGCATCCATCTGGGACTGAATGGTGGGAAGTGTACCAATAACAATTTGTCCTTCTTTACTTCTTTTGCCACCATACAAAACAATTGAAGGATATTCAGAAAGATAATCGTCAAAGGTTTCCTTAGCTTGATTGGCAAGTTCAATCCTGTCAACCAGAAACAAAACTCGTTCCACTAAGCCCGCTTGGAATAATCTCTTAATCATCATGGCCGCAACCAAAGTTTTACCTGTTCCTGTTGCCATTTCCACCAATAAACGGCGTTTGCTTTCCTCTAAGGCTTTATCTATGGTTTGCAGAGCTTCTTTCTGATATGGCCTAACGGTAATTTCATTCCCCCTAAAGAAGAACTTATCGGGAATAGGAATAGTTGAAAGTGGCTTCTGGTATTTCCTTAAAGTGGCAATTCTTTCTAAATCAAAGCGGGAAAAGAAAGAATCCACTAATCGGGCATCAGCCTTCTCGTAATCCCAAAAGTAAGTATCGGTGCCATTTGAAAGAAAAATAAAAGGAGCTAAAAGCTCTTTAGCATAAATTTCTGCTTGTTCTTTGGCAGTATAGGGGTCTTTGGAAAACCTTTTAGTTTCCACAACCGCCAACGGTCGGCTTCGGCTATCAAGGAGTAAATAATCAGCTCTGCCGTCTTTGATTGACTCCTCGGTAGTTACTTGATTCTTATCCTCAATATCCCAACCTGCTTCCCGAAGCAGTCGGTCAACAACAATTCTTGCATCTGCTTCCGAAGAAGCATCATTTTGATTTGTCATAATTTTCTTAATTTTCCTAATTTGTTAGTTATCTTTTTTTCTTTTTATCCTTTTGCTTAATGTAATTTTCAACGTCTTCTACCCGATAACGCCGGTCGCCCAAACCCCGCCTTGTACCAACTCTTACCGCTTTAAAGTGACCAGAGTTATCCCAACGTCTTAAAGTTTGCTCGCTAACCTTTAATTTCTTAGCAGCTTCCTCAAGAGTTAATAATTCTGATACTTCGTCTTTTTTCATAACCAATCAATTGTTATTAATTATACATGTTCTCTTGTTTAATTGCTAAGAAGTAGTTAAAATAGAAATAGTTTAAAACATTGCCTAAACTCTTGAAAAAGAGCATGGCAAGAAAACCCACAGAAGGGGCGAGAGCTCCTCGTCAGATGCCTTCTGTGGGTCGTAATCCGAAAGGGTTACGGGTGGCCGCAAGGCCATCGCTGGCGGGGAGCTTTTACTGTTTTATCCCCTAACCAGCAGATTTAAATTGTTTAGTTTATTAAAACAACACGAAGGAAGGGGGTGAAATAAATGAAGAAACTAATAATCTGTTCTTTCTTAGTTGTTGCTTTACTCTTTGCTTTTACTTCTTCAGTTCAGGCGAAACAGAAATTATTTGAACTGCCGATACCTGTCTGGTTTTCTCAAGCAATCAAACCCTTTCAAAGTGCTTTGGAAGTGTTAACGGGTAAAGTCGATAATCACGAGGCACGAATTACCGAACTTGAAAAGAAAGTGGCTGAATTGGAAGAAAAGATAAAGCAGATTGAAAGTCGTTGGACAACAAGCCAGCCGGCTAATAACGGGTTATCTATTGAAGGTGGAAGCAGTACCTTTATTGGTTCAAACGATAGTCAGGGGAATTTAAATATCGGCGACCAAACAACTGATGAGGGTATTTATCTAGACCTGAACTGCAGTACGCCCAACTGTCAAACAGAACTGCAGCTGCAACAGAACAACTAACTAGACATCAATCAACTTGGCAATTAATACATGCGAGCCATCGTAATCGGTGGCTCATTTTAGTAAAATAGTAACAGGAGAATTATGACAATAAATGAGAATAAATGGGTTTCTGTTGGTTCAGTTCAGGACTTTGTTAATGGTAAATCTTCTAAAGTAGTTGACCCTTACTTCAACTGGTTTATTTCTTCCCTTACAGCAAATATTGATAATTACAAGTTTGATTTATTTACAAAAGCTAATATTGTTTCGTTTATTTATCTTCTATTGAATCCTCAATTCCAATCGCAAATTAAGAAAATTAGAAGCCATCTAGATATCCCTATCAATGGATTCGAAAACGAGGAAATATTTAATAAATGGACAAATACTCTTCGTCAGGCAGTAATTGATTATCAAAGCAAGAAGAAAATACCTTTAAAACAGAATAAACTAATTACTTTTATAGAGAAACAGGCAATTAAAACCACTGCTGGAAGAATGCCACTATCTATGGTCTTTAACAATCTTGAAGATGTCTTCATCCTTTTATTTATTAAATTGTTGAAAATTGGAAAAGACAGAAATGGTCATTTATGGGGTAATTTCTTCTATCATCTCATTATCACCTTTAATCCCAAACACTTATTCGCCAGTCTTTTAAGACTAAGCAGAGAAGATAATATTTATTTTATATCTGACGACTCTTTTGGCTCGATAAGTCTAGCAATTCCTCTTACCCTTGATACCACTATTAACTCTATTAAAAAAACCGTTGAAAGAAATAAATCCAGAATCCTTCTCACCATTAAAGAGATGAAAAGGAATTCACCCTCAACTGACATCGAATCTCTAAAGATTAAAAGGGACTATTTTATCTACACTTTCTACACCTTTCATAAATCGCTAAGAAAACGTATGGAAGATACCTCTGATAACATCAGAAAGGAGATGGCAGTCGTTGATAAAGCCGAAGAACTATTAAGTGAGGAGGAATACGAGGAAATAGATAAACTAAAATGGAAAAGCATGAGGAAAATTGTCAGCAGAATGAAGCAACGTATAAGGCAGTCATTCATTGATAAATCAGATGGGCTTGGTAATCTATTAACAGCTATCGAGACTACAGAACTTACTCCGTATCCTGAATATGTCGCAGGTAGGTTAACAACCCGCCGCCACCCTCCTAAAAAATAGAAGTTTTACACTTGTAAGCATCATGGAAAACGATGCTTACTACTTTCATAACATCAGGGCGACTGTTTTATTTTCATTTAGTCAAAAGGCGGGTTTTGACTGGCTTAGTGTTCAAGGAAATGGTTTTGGCTTTTACCATAATCCCGAAACAGGCAGGGTTTGGAAAACTTCTTCATATTTTCCTATATCTGTAACTAGGAATATAAAGCCATGGGGACATTTTGATATTCAAAGGCGAAAGCTACACATTATCACCCGCGGCGATTTCGATAATCAACTCAATTCATTTGTTGTTTTACTTAAGAAGCACATTCCTAACGTTGTTCTTAAAGCAGTCTTCATAAAATATGCTGAAATTTGCACAAGATACGAGGACAAATATTTTGATAAGGTAGGCGAACTCATCAAGAAGGCAGAGAGCCGATTCTTTACCAATACCAAAACAGACAGCTTTGATAAAAGGATAAAAGGTCAAACATGGCTAACCTTAGGTAGAGAGCTATCAATAGAGAAAACAAGGCTTAATATCAAAACTTACCGCTATGTTGACGAGATAGAAACTAAGAAAAGGACTATTTCAGATTCTATACTTCCCAAAATTGAAGTTCAGCTTTACAGCCCCGAGAGCCTTGAAAAGGCAAAGCAGATAGCGATTCCCATCATCAAAGCATTTCAAGAGCATGTCGGTTTTAAAACCATGTCGATGGACAACGAACCTGACTATGCCAAGATACAGGGTATCCTTCCGTTATCTCATAACCAGAAACTTGTCGACCTATTTAACGAAAATGCTTCTGTAACAGCTCTCAAGTTCCCCAAAACCATTACACAAGATAATTTAACCTACGAAATCGCCTGTTTCTTGACCCCGGGAGCTAAATCAAGGAAGGAAATTCTAGCTAAGTACAAAATCAACGAATCAAAGTTAAATCGAGTTTTAAACACCCTTAACCCCTATTTAGAGAAAAGAGGTAATAATGCAATCGGTCTTTTTTATCAAATTGACCCACAACTAATAGAGAAACACTCAGACAATAACAAAGGCAAGGGTAATGTTCTCACCACAGATAGGGTTAATAGTACTTCTAATAAGAGTAGTAAGGCTTCTTCTCAATTTAAGAAAGTAGCGGTTATTAAACAATCCTCAACTACTGAAATAAGCATCAATAAGGTCATCAAGGCAGTCATTTCACTAATTATTAGTGAATTACAGAACAAAACTATTAATTTCTTAGCGAAATAGTATGAATAAAAAAATGCAAAACAAGACTAATTCAAGACTCTTTAGCCTGAACTTTGAAGAGTCTAAGCAAATATTTAATAAAAGTGACAGTGATGTCACTACCGCCCTTATGGTCAAAGAGAAAACAAATGGAAATATGCTGCAATCACAAAGAGAGATATCCAGAGAGAATGCGGCACCCAAAGAATCTTCTAAACCATTAGCAAAGTCAACCAAAACCAACAATACTACCCCCCGTCTGCAGGTAACAGTTGAATTTGCCGCCAAGCAGTTATTTCAAATTTTATTGGTTGATATCAAAAGGCGTAATACCAAGTTTGACAGCATACTTGAGCCATTACCCGGTGCCATTTGCGTTTAACTGATTGAAAATTAAATTAAAGACAATTTCGACAATTATGAAAAGAGCATTTGGATATATCAGAGTCAGTACGGTAGGTCAAGCCGAAGAAGGCTTCTCTCTTGACCACCAGAAAGCCTCAATTAAAGACTACTGTAAAACGAGAGGTCTTCATTTAGTTAATGTATATGTTGACGAGGGTAAGAGCGGACGAACGGTCAATCGTCCTGAATTTCAGCAAATGCTCAAGGAAATAAAAGAGAAGGGCATCGACTGCGTCATCATTTACAAGATTGATAGGTTTGCAAGGAATGTTACCGACTTCTCAAGAATTTGGAACGAATTTAAAGAGAAAGGCATTAATTTAATCTCTGTCTTAGAAGGCGACTTATCCAATGGTTCAAGTTTGGTGCCTAATATCTTTGCTTCAGTAGCTCAATGGGAATCAGAAGTTAACGGACAGCGTACCAGAGACGCTTTAATGGAAAAGTTTAAATCAGGCTGGCAACCAACACCGCCGCCCACAGGTTATCGAAGTGTAGGCGGTGAAGGTGAAAGGAAATACTGCGAGCCTGACCCTTATACAGCACCAATTATTAAGAAAATGTTTGAGTTGTACAGCACAGGACAATACTCAATGGTAACACTTCAAGAGTGGCTGAAAGACAAGAATATCATTTCCAAGAACGGCACTATCATCAGTTTCAGCAGAATAAATAACATTCTTCGAAATCCATTTTATTACGGATTAATCAGATGGCACGGACAAGAAAAAATGGGCAAGCACACGCCGCTAATAAATAAGCAATTATTCGATACTGTTCAATATATACTCGAAAAGCATCGCCACTTCCTTTTAAGAGAAAGAAAATACGATTTCCTGCTTCGCGGCTTTGTCTATTGCACCTGCGGCATGCGGTTAGTTGGTGATGTCTCAACAATCAGAAGTAATAAGCGAAAAGTTTATTATTATCACTGCCAGAAGCGTTATTCTCCCGACTGCAAGCAGAAATACGCTCAGGCTAAAGATTTAGAAGAACAGGTTGAGGGCTATATCAAAGAAATTGAGTTTACAGACGATTTCATCGCTCAAGTACAGCAGCAAGCCAGAGATTTCCTCAATACAGGCAGAAAGAACACTCAAGGCATGAGACAGGCATTGATTAATCAAAGAGCAGGATTGGAAAGCAAAAGAAACAAACTTGAAGATTTACTCATTGATGAATCAATTGATAGGGATACTTACAAAAGAAAGCACGCTGAAATAACCCAGCAGATAAACAACCTGCAGACTCAAATTGAGGAAGTTGAACAGGAAGGCAAGTTAGACATGCCTCTAATTGAGGAAACACTATTTCTTACTAAGGACATCTACAAGACCTACAGAAACGCACCAGCACCGCTTAAACGTCATTACCTGCGCTTCTTCTACGAGGGATTCATCGTGGATAACAAAGTCATTGTTGAAGCCAAACCCACACCAATTCTTAATGCCTTAAAGACTGCCAACATGGTCAGATTAAGACAAGTTCAGCTCCCCCGGCAGGACTCGAACCTGCGACCAACCGCTTAACAGGCGGGCGCTCTACCAACTGAGCTACAGGGGATTAAATTTTTAATGTACTCTCTGCCTCTATAACTTTTAAGTTGCCTTTCCCTTGTTTTTGCCTCTTGTCGTGTTTTTAATTCTTCTTTATAAATCAGTTCCCAATTCCCCAAAAATCTCTGAGTAAAAGCATGCGTTTTATTATTAGAATCATTATGCTCTTTAACTCTCTTTAACAGATCATCCGTCTGTCCTATGTAAATTTTATTACTATTCCGGTTATAAACTACATAAACATAAAACATTTTTTTGACAGGCGGTCCGCCAGCTGGCGGATACCAACTGAGCTACAGGGGAAAATAGAACCAAGAATTTAGAATTTAGAATTTAAAAGTGCAGAAAGATTATAACATAGGTTTAACTTAACAAAGCTTTCGTCCAGTCTAAAATTTTTCTCTGAATACTTGCACTTGATACTCTAATTGCAAAAATAGTGTAAGGGTATAAATATTATTTAATTTTTCTAATTTCATCCTTACTTCTCAAAATAAAACAATTTTTAATCGTCAAATATGAAATTAAGTAAGTTGTATACCGAAATCATTTTAGACACAAAAACAAACAAATCCGTGAAAAATAAATTTTTTGCGTTATCATAACTTAATGGCTAATGAATCTGCATCGGAATTTGAACCACAACCAGACAGGGATCAACTACTGGTTGAACTAGCAATAGATAATCCTGCCTATACTGGTTTAGTTTTAACACATTTACAAAGAACCCCACCCCCTTTTACAGGATTTTGTTACCATGCTCCTATTTGTGATCTCCTCGAGTTACCTTTTAGATCTCTTCCATTGGAATCAGAGGTTTGTAAGGAATTACGAACCACAACGCCAAATACAAACACAGATAAAGTTTCAACTTTAGAATATAAGGTTCAAGAAGTATTACGACCGGACCTAGAAAGGCTATTTCGTTATCAAAGAGAGTTTCTTACAAAAGCTGCCGAGGAAGATAGACAGTTGTCAGTAGTATACCCCTTTATTAGAGCTTTACCCCAAATAGTCACCCTTTTAGAAACCGAAGAAGATGTGCCAATCAGTTGGCAAAAGGCAGAAATAATGGCCAACGGGACCATGACGGAAAGATATGGCGGTAATTGGCGAGAAGTACAGACACAAGAAGAGGTCCAAACCAACGTACCTCTGGGAATTACCAGAGCAGCAAGACTGAGAGAACAAGCCGCTTTGGCTTTGAAATATGAAGCTATGGCCACAGAAAGAAAAAGAACCTCTCCAACTGAAAGAGAAGCGCAAGCCAGAGAGACACTAAAGATTCTCTTAGAAAGCACTATTTCCAGAATGATGACAGAAGATATTGTCTACTACGGACAATATGCCGCCGTTCATTTAGCAAGAACTCATTTTGCTAATGAGCCTGGCACAAACCCCATACCAGTAACCATAGAGGAGTTTAAACAATTGTCGATACATTGTTGTCTAGACAGAAACAATAATTTTATGATTATCGCTCAAGATCCAAGTGGAACTAGCATAACTCTAACGGATAAGTCGGGTCTAAACACTCGTTCAGGATTATACTATGTGATAGCCAATGCTTTAAAAGATAAACATATAACAGATCGCCAATCTCTAGAAACTATTCAAGAAAAGTATCAAGCAGAAATGAGATTGTCTGCCTTAAACGAACTTATAAGACTATATGAATTAGTGGCGTTACCCAGCGAAAATGTACCTTTTACTCGAATAGTTGAAAAAATTGAAGATTTAAACACCTCATTAGAGGAACAATATTTTTTAAAACCGGCATTTTACCATTCTATTTGGATAAACGAATCTATAGCATGCCTTGTTGACCAAACTAATGCACAATTAATTACGTTCTGGAAATTACTACAAATGTACTACGAAGATGGAAATATTGGAGAACTAATTCAAAGAAACTTACAAGCGCACGCCCTAGGCCGACCATCGGTAGATCAAGAAATGAGACGCAGACTTCAATTGATAGAAAAAGCCGGAAGTAGTCTCAATCAACAAAGTCAAGAAGAAAAAACTGCGCCACCAAGGACTAATCCTTTTTTAACCTTAAATTATCAGCCGCCGGAGATGAGAAATCTAACAGGACAGGAATTAGAAATCATGTCCCGTAAATACAGTTTTGTCATCAAAGGTGACAGAGAACTATTAGCAACAATTCCTCCAGACTTGACAGTTAACACTAGTTTAAGATCTCAAAACTATCAAACATGGCAGCCGGAGCCGCAAGGTGAAACTGGTAATTTTCTAACTATCGAAAGCCAGGCTCCTACTAGCGCAAATTTAGAAAACGGAGTCATCTCTTTAGTTTTGCCGCCTTATTCAAGGTTGGCAAGGCTTGAAGTAGAAACAGTTGATAAAACAGACCCGGCAGTAAGAAAACCGGTAAATCAAAGTTCATATACTGTTCAATATGATTCTGTTTGCGGCTCATACAGGATAATTATCACCGATCCGAAACTAAGACCGGCTCTTTTTACCACCAGAGCCGAGTTTCAGCCAGCTGAAAAAACACAAAAAGAAAAAACGTCTGAAATTACGGTGAACAACAGAAGGTTCAGACGTTTCTGCCGTCTATTAAAAGAAAAAGGATTAAAACCATTAGCAGAATCGCTGGAAAAAACGCTCGGCGGTAAAAAAAGTATTTCTGTGGAAGATATTGTTGCATCACTAGCCTCTTCCTGTGTATATTCTTACGATGAAATTAGTCGACCCGCAAACAAAGATACATTTAAACAGTTTGCAGCCTTTTATGACCCTGAAACAAAAAAATACCGGATCCAATGCAGTACCGCTGCCAAAATACTTGAATCCTCTCTGCAATTTTTACTTAGAGGACAAAAGGATATCCAGGTTGGAATTGAAACTTGCTACATAATTTACGACGATTGGCAGGGTAACTCAAAAAGTATTTTTAAAAACTCTCAAGGAGAATATTTTATTATTGTTAAAGAAGCAGACCGTCATGCCAGAGTTGTTTTGACCAAAGGAAACAAAGTTTACCGCCTAGACGCCACTCCTTGCGACACAGTTGTGGAAACAAAACAACCTGCCAAGTTCCAAAGTTTTGAAGCGAAAAAACAAGCAGTCGCGCACGCTTCCGCAATCGGACCGACAAGAGAAACTTACACGCCAAAACAATTTGAACCGGTTGCAACAGACCTGGCAGCTCTGGCGGAAAAATATTTGGGCAGAGAACCGGTAACCGGTTACCCAGACAGCACACTTAGCCAAGTCGTTGCAAGGCTAAGTGCTTCTGATAGAGCTACTACGCTGCAATGGGCACAAGCGGAGTTAGAAAAAATAGGCCAAACAATAACCGCCATTAAAGAAAGGCTTTTGGCCAAAAATCTCCAAGGACTGCGCCTCGCGCCGAGATTCAGAAAACTGTCATTTGTTCTCCAGCTAGAACAAATCTTTTTAAAGCTCAATAGTCAAGTCCAATTTGCCGGTATGTAGAAGACTACCTCTTAAAACTTTCTCAAGTTAAAAACATAAACTTTAAAAAGCCTAAGTATCTCTCCGGGGGTATACTCCTCCCTTTCCAAAATCTTGACAGGAATTGCAGAAACATATTGCGATTCGTCCACTTTAGCAAAGGAGCTGGAAGACAAAAAATACAAATAAGCTCTTTTATTAAAATCAATCTTCTTTTTCCAATCGATATCAAAAATTTTAATTACTTTTTCTTTTCTGTCGAGTTCAAAACTAGTATTCGGCAAAATCGCAAACGGCAACGCGTACATCTTGCTCGAAGAAGCCCAGTTGATTATTTCTGAATTCTATCTCCACCAAATTCAATAGCGAGGTTTTAAAAAACTTTGAACTACCAATTTCTATTTCCTTGTCTATCGGCACCTTTCTCTTCTTGCAAGCAAGTAAAAATCGGTCATAATTTTTTACAACAAAAGCAATATGCTCTATCCCCGCTTTTAATTTCCTAATTACCGCCTCCGGTTTTGGTTCAAATATTTCAATTCTTGGAATAACTACCCCGTCAACTTTAAGCGGCTTCTTAAATTGATAAACCCTATTTCTTCTTTTATGAATAATCGCATTGTGAATTACTTCGGAATAAGGCAATAAAAGTTTGTGGCATTTATCAAATTCTTTTTTACTCAAAACTTGCAAACCAATATGGTCGCCTCTGAATCTGTCTTCTGTTAATTTTATGGAAAAACTCTCCGCGACATTTTTTACCAGCGGGACATAAACCTTTAAATATTCTTTTAACTGATGAAGAGTTTTAATAGGGTAATAATTCATCATCCTAACTGAACTATAGCACAAAATTGAAGTTTAAATGGTATACCCCTCCGCTTTCAAAATACAACAAGTATAATACCGCGAAGCTTTGATTTTGATTAAATGTTTGTCTAGTATAAAGGGGAAATTCGTATTTTGAAAGCTTCTGTAGGTATATACCAAAATTCACAAAATCAAAGCATAGTGGTATAAAATATTAACCAAGAAAATGAAATACCATAAAGTTGTCAAACAAATCACTTCGCTTCTTAAGCAAAACGGGTTGTGGCACGAAACATTCACCCACAAACCGGTAATAACCAGCGAAGAAGCGGCTAAAATCAGAACTGGCTACTCCCTTCATCAAGGCGCCAAGGCGATGATCGTCAGGATAAAAATATCGGAGGCAGACAAAAAATTTGTGATGCTCGTTCTTCCCGCCAACTTAAGATTTGACAATGTTAAAGTCAAAACTATTTTTAAAGCTAAGGACATCCGCCTTGCCACTGAAGAAGAAATTTCTAATTTAACTGATGGCGTGCAAATTGGCGGCGTTCCTCCTTTTGGCAATTTATTTGGACTGGAAGTAATCGTTGATCCAAAGTTGCTGGAAAACGAAAAAATTATTTTCAATGCCGGCGACAGAAGATTTTCAGTGGCGATGCTCTCCAAAGATTACCAAACCCTCGTTAATCCACAAATAGGTTCAATCACTTAACACTTTATTGTTTTCTCAACAATCTTAACTGTATATTCTCTTTTTAAAATTCTTTAGTTTATAAACAATCACGGAAAATATAGCGAAAACTAAAAACTCAAAACCGATTCCGATAATTGAATAATGGCTAAATCTCGGGCTTAAAGAATAAAAAGCATACATTGACTCATCAATTATCATCCCGCTGCCAATTGCTAAAATAAAATCTCTTATCTTTTTCCTTTTCTTCAAAAAGAGTGTCAAAACCAAAAGTAAAATACCTAGCTGGTAATGATGAAGGTTGTCGTTCATTATTGTTTGCCAAAAAACCGTTTGCGAAAAGAACTTCCAGCCAAAAAATCTTCCGAGATTAAAAAAAATCAAAGTCGCGAAAACAGTTAGATTAAATTTAGAAGGAGACATATTATTTATTTAGCCGCGCTTTTCACCGCCTCAACCCCTGGTAAAGTTCCATTGCGCAAAAAGGCAAGCATCGCCCCGCCGCCTGTGGAAACAAAGTCAAATTCATCCCAAATCCTTAAATTGCTCAAAACACGATGGGTGTCGCCGCCGCCGCAGGCTTTAAAGGCCGAAGATTTAACAATCAGTTCAGCGATGGCAAAAGTTCCTCTTTGGTTTTCCGTTTCCTCGTAAACACCCATCGGCCCCGCCCAAATAATCGTCGCCGCCTGCTGAATTATTTTTTTAAAGTTTTTAATCGTATCTCCATCGATATCTTTGCCATTCTTAGTCAAACTGCCAAATAAAATGTTTGACTTCCCTCTTCCCACTTCCCGCTTCCCGCGAAGTTTTGGCAGTTTACCGCCAACTAAAACTTTATCCGCCCAATTTCCTAAAAATTTTAAATAATCAAGTTTATCTTCTTTACTCCCTCCGAGTACAAAGATAATCGGCCTTTTTGAATCAACTTTTATCAAACTTAAAATTTTCATTTCCGTTTCAAAATGCAAACCCAAAAATGAGGGCAAATATTTTGGAATGTTGACAATGGAACTATGTAAGCGATGAGAAACGCCAAAGGCATCGTTAACAAAAATGTCACCAAAAGAGGCTAATTTTTTTGCAAAAACAACCGAATTTGCCTCTTCGCCTTTGTCAAAACGAAGGTTTTCCAAAACAATTAAAGACCCGTATTTTTCCAAATTATCCACCGCGTATTGTCTTTTCCCGATTTTCGCATCCTGAACCTTTGTTTCCTTTTCCACCTGTTCCATTGTCAAAAGCTCGCATTTCTCCACATTTCTGCTAAACCAATCGACAATCGGCTGCAGGCTAAATTTGGAAACAATTTTTCCGGCAGGTTTGTCTAAGTGACTTAAGATAACAATCCTTTTAACACCGGAGTTTTTCAAAAAATGAATCGTTTGCACCGCCGATTTCAAACGAAAATCTTCGTCAACCACTAATTTTCTGTCTTTCTCCACTAAATCAACATCTGCGTCTATCCGCAGTAAAACCGTTTTCCCTTTAAAAAAAAGCTTATTCGCCTTGGTAAGAAAAAAAGTCATAATTTAGAATTTATCCGCCAGTCGGCGGATTAACTTTTAACTTTTCTGAACGCTTCTGCTAATTCTGTTAACTCTTTCTTCGGGTCTTTGGCACAGACAATGTCCGAACTTACCAACACTCCTTTTGCTCCCAAGGCTAAAGATTTTTTCACATCCTCTGCCGTATGAATCCCCGCCCCGACAATTATTTGCTGTTTTGGCAAAAGTTTTACCATTCTTTTAATGACATCAGGTTTTGCCTGCGAAACCGATATTTCTCCGCCGATTAATTCCGGCGGCTCATAGGCTGTAAAATCCGGCGCCGGCTTTAGTCTTTTCAGCCAGCCAAAAATCTGATTTTTTGTTTTAAAGCAAACGCAAATCTTAAAATTATTAAATTGTTGAATTGTTAAATTGTTAAATTGTTTGTGCCATTCTTTTTTCCAACTTTCTTTTTTTAAAAGCATTAGTATTTGTCTGATTTGGCCCGGAGGCATTTCATGTTCCGAATGATTAAGGAGCGCCCCGTCAGCGCCGGCGGCGCAGGCGGCCAACGGCGAAATAAAACCGGTATGCTTGCCTTCAAAGAAAATATCCAAATGCTGAAGCCAAACCTCTATTCCTAATTTTTCTTTGATAACTCTCAAATCTAAAGGAGAGACAACGGGGATAATCTTTACACCGGTAATTTTACCGACCTCTCTGCAAACCTCCGCTAATTTTAACGCTTCATCACCAAAAGTTTGTTTGTAAATCTTAAAGTTAACAAAAATCATATTCTGAAGCTATTTTACCATCTCCGAAGCCAAAGCGCCACTCAAAATTTACCCCAGCCCCACCGCCTCGTAAACTTTTTTCAAAGTTTCTGAAGAAACTTGTTTTGCTTTTTCCAAACCGGCATCTAAAATTTTTTGCAGATACTTTTCGTCTTTTCTTAATTGGTAATATTTTGTCTGAATCGGCGCCAGCACCCCCAGCACCACTTCCGTTAAATCTTCCTTGAATTCTTTATAACCTTTGCCTTGGTATTTCTTTTCTATTGCTTCAATTGTTAATCCCGATAAATTGGTGTAAATCGTTAATAAATTGGCGATCGCCGGTTTGTCTTGGGAAAATTTTATCTCTCTGCCGGAGTCGGTAACGCTGATTTTTATTTTTCTTCTGATTTCTTCCGGCGTGTCCAGTAAATCAATTGTCCCGTCTTTATCTTCGTCTGATTTGCTCATTTTCGTCAACGGGTTTTGCAAAGACATTATCCGCGCCCCGAACTCTAAAATTTTATAATTGGGAACTTTAAAAACTTTGCCGAATCGAGAATTAAATTTCTCCGCCAGATCTCTTGTCAATTCCACATGCTGCACTTGATCATCGCCAATAGGCACTAAATCAGTATCATAAAGCAAGATGTCCGCCGCCATTAATGCCGGATAATTAAAAAGCCCGACTGTCGCCTGTCCTTTTAATTCTTCCGACTTTGTTTTATATTGCGTCATCCGAGACATTTGCCCCATGGTTGCGACGCAGTCTAAAATCCACGCCAAAACGCAGTGGTCGGGATTCTGCGACTGAATGAACATTTTTGATTTTTCCGGATTTACGCCGCAGGCGATATATAACGCCGCCAGTTTTTTAATCCTTTCTTTTAAAAGTTTTGGTTCCTGGGGAATAGTGATCGCGTGCAGATCAACAATGCCGTAAAAACATTCGCCCAGCTCCTGCACCGCCACCCATTGCCGCACCGCCCCGATTAAATTGCCGATGTGCAGCTCCCCCGTCGGCTTTATCCCCGAAAAGATTCTTTTTTGCACCATTTTGTTTATTTTACAATCTTTGCTTCTTTTTTAAAACTCTCATTCTAAAACATTTTTAAAATCAATTTTCATTTTCTCAACAGCATCATTTAAAAATCCCAAATATTTATCTTTCACCAAATTTTTGCTCTCTAAAAGAATATTCATTGTTTCTGCCCTATCCGCAGATTTTTCAAACTTCAAATTAATTAAAGGTAAAATCATACCATTCACCATCTTCTCCGCCGACGCTAAATTTATCGGGTTAAGAAAGTTGAGAAATTTTTTAAGATCTTCGGAGATTAAGTTCTTTTCAAAAGAAAGATATGCGGCAAGACACTCTTCTGTTTCAGAAAAGTCCAATCCGTTAATCACAACAAAATACAATTTATAAATATCGCTGTTGATTTCCGCAATGTTTAAGTCCACTCCCGCCTCAATAAAATTATGAGCCAAGACTAAACTAATTTTATCATCTTCTATCCCCAATAGTTTTTTGACGCGATTCACAATTTTCCTTCCTTCAATTTTCGCAAATCCAACTTCCATATCATCACTATAAAAATCAGCGCCCTTGCCAACATTACTATGCAGCTTTACCCCTAAAGCCAAATCAAGCAAATCAGGATAGTTATTTTTTACAAAATCATAGAATTCCACCGGCGAGTAATGAATCTTGGTTTTAGCAACTTCCTCTTCAAAAATGTTTGCGATATCGGGCAGAACACTGCCAAAAATCAACAAATTGTCACTCCTACCTGATACCTTAATTGAAACATAAGTGTGAGAAAGTGGAAACATAGTCAGAAATAATTTTTAACTTATCGCGTTAATTTCTCTTTATTTTTTCTCTGACAATACTCATAACCGTATCCCTGTCAGCCAATAACCAACCATTCTCTATTGCGTTTTGTCTTAAAATGTCATTTGGTTCAAAAGCAATCGGGATGCCAACACGACCAAGTATCCCAGTATCTCTTTCATTATCCCCCATTCCCAACGATTCCTGCCACTCCGGATCAATTCCTCTAATTCTTAACAAATCGTCAAGAGCAACAACTTTCTGCTCTGAACTGCCCGGATAAGAAATAATTTCCCCCGTATAAACGCTGTCTCTAATTTCTAATTCTCCGGCGATAATATTACCTTTATCAATACCTAATTTTTCTCCCAATTTACTAACCATTTCAGTCGGACTGCCTGATATTAACAAGATTAAAAACCCATTTTCTTTTAGGAGATTAACTAATTCCGAAGCAAAACCGTATAATCTGTCCGTTAAACTTTGCCAAGTTTCTAAAGCTACTCCTTCTATCTGCTCCTTTTGTTTTCCTTTTAATCCGGCGGCATAAAGCTTGTATATCTCATCAACGGCAACCGCTTTTTCCACTTCGCCTTTTTTATATTTTCCGTACCAAGTAAAGATTCCCTCACCAATTTCGCGGCTAAATATTCCTCCGCCAACAAGAGATTTAACGAAGTCTATTCCCAGATTTCCGTTGAATAAAGTGCCATCAACATCAAAAACCGCCAACCGTTCTTTTTTCATTAATGTTATTTTACAACTTCCGCCTGTTTTTCAAAAGCGCGGGTAAAAGTCAGGATTTTTATCAAGCCGCTAATTTCACCTCAAATACCGGAAAATATTTTGGACCTTCGGAACTTAGCTTAACTTCAAAAAGACTAACTTTGTTAGTGGTAAAGGAGATTTTCTCTTTCTCCAAAAGTTCTTGTATTCTATTAATTATCTCTTGTGAAAACGTTGTCCCTCGAGCCTTCCGGCGAATTCTTCCTAATGTAATGTGCGCCGAAAATCTCGGGTCAAAAAATAATCCGATTTTCAAAAGTTTTTCTTTTACTTCTTTGCGGTAGGCCACTAACCCCTCAATTTCACCGGAAAGCCCAACCCAAACAACTCTTGGTTTGCTCTTATTTGGGAAAAACCCCAATTTTGAAAGCGAGAGTTGAAAAGGTGGATTAAAAACGTTTAAAACATTCTTTATTGCCGCAATTTTCTCATCTTCCACTTCTTCCAGAAAAAATAAGCAGACATGCAGATTTTCCCGCTCCACCCATTTAACAGATTTTTCGCCAACTTCTCTTCTTAATTTATCTTGAACAAGAACCAAGCAATCCCGAACTTTTTCCGATAAATTTAAGGCAATAAACATTCGTTTCATTAACAGAAAGTATATACCACTATGCTTTGATTTTATGAGTTTTGGTATATACCTACCGAAGCTTTCAACAACATAGACTTTCTCGTTATATTGGTATAAATATTTAGCCAAAATCAAAGCTTCGCGGTATTATATTTGTTGTATTTTGAAAGCGGAGGGGTATACAACGGAAAAGCGACTGCTGTTTGTGCTAAAGTATTAATTAGAATGGCCGATGACAAACAGGAAACAAAAACTGTCAGTTTATCAGAGAGCCTGCGGTCACTAATTGTAAAAATTGAAACGGCGCAAAGAAATTCCCCGAGCGCCGGTTTCGCCGCTGTCGCGAAAAGAGCAGGCTTTTCTGAAAAAAAACTTATTCATCTAATTCGTCTCTTAAACGAAAATTTTAATCTCGGATTAGAAATAAAAGATATTCTCACCACCGAGGATTTTTTAACTTTGCTTCGAGGAGCACAGGATTTTATAGAACGAAATTCTCCCACCGCCAATCAAAAAATTAGATCCGCTCTTGTCCCAAATAAGGAAACACTGAAACAGTTAACCAAATCCTTAGACGAGCGGGAAGCGCAAAGAAAAGCGGCCGAAGAAAAAGCGAAAAGACTTTTAAAAGAAACTTATGGTCTGACCGATAAAGAGGCGGCGATTGCCTATTCCGAGTTGCGCCGGCGCTGGGCAGAAGTTTTGGAAAAAACTTTGGAAATCCAAGGAAGAAAAATTTCCAGGGAACAATCTTTGGAAAAAGCAACTAATGTTGTCCTTGACCCCGCCGCTGTCAGAGAAACTTTAAGAGAAATCGGCGCGGCAAATGTTGAAATAGAATCAAAAAAAATTGCCGAAGAAACAGAATTCGCCGCCGCCGAGGCGGCCGCTTACGCAAGAGTAAAATATCGCTTTGATGCCTGGAGAGTAAATAACCCCGAACAATCGGCAAGACAATATCTCAAAGAGAAAACTGAAGAAACACAAGCTGTTTTTGTAAGCCGCACCGACGCCCCTTCTTTCAATCAGGCGCAAGTCACCGGTGTCACCGCTTTAAGCCTGACAATACCGCATGAAATTCCCGAAGTTTTAAGCAAAGCCGGATTTTTACCGAAAGATGTTCAAGTTGTTTCTGAAAAAATTTCTCCTTCTCCGGCAAAAGTTTTAATTGCCCAAAGAGCGGTCGCTTTTGCAATAGAAGGAGAAGTAGAGAGAACCCTCCAAAAAGCCACCGTCGCCGGCAAACCAATTGAACCAGAAAATCTGCCGGTTTTGACAAGAGAAATTTCCTCAAAAATTGCCGGCGGTTTAATTTTGGCAAAAGCACGGAAGTTGGATCAGGAAACAGCCAAACCCGGTATCATCGTCGGCCCCGCCGCCGGTTTAGCATTCGCCGCTAAGAATGTACAACTACCACAGGAAGAAGTACCGGGGGAAGAAATAAGAGTTCGAAAAATTTTAGACCGCGCCTCAATCCTTCAATGGATTAACACCGGACTACCTCGGGAAAGGAAAACCACTCGCTTAACCGCCGAAGAAGAAGCTTTAATCGTCCCCGCCGCCGAGATTATTTCTACTCAGAAAAAAGAAATCGGGGAAACAATTTTGACATTTTTTAAAGAAATCGGGCTTGATGTTACAAACCCGGATATCCAACAGGCGGCAACGGCAATGGAAGCAATGATTACCGCCCCTTGCCCCCCATCCGCCCAAGAAATGTCGGTCGCCTCTGCTCCTGAACAAATAAACAGAGAAGGAAAAAAAGTCGGCGAAAGAACCGATCCATCTCTAGTAACTCTAACTATTCCGGAAAGTCCGGCAAGAGTTTTAGATACTCTCTGCACTGATCCCATGATTGTCGCCTCTTGGCAATCCCGACTGGCAAGACTACCCCTGGAAACAGTACAACAAATCACCACCCGTCTGAAAAGATTTAATCTGATGGTTTTTACAAGAAGTCAGGAGGCCGCTTTACCTCGCCATTTTCTTTACACCGCCGAAAAAGCCAGTGACTACGTTTTAAACAGTCCTTCCTTTAGATTTTTCGCGCCGATAAGAAGTTTTTTTACAAAAATCAGCGAAATCCCCTTTGTCCAAAGATTTATAAACCTTCCCGTTGTTAATTATTTTTTCCATCCCCTGCAAACTTTAGCGCAAAGGGGCTGGCAAAAATTTGAATCCTTCTTCGCAAGAAGAGCCGTTGAAGGCATTGCTAAAAAAATTGGTATAGAAGTTTTTAAAAAAGGAACAGAAGCGGTTATCAAAACAATTGCCAGCGAAGGACTAAAAAAACTTCTCGCTGCGGCAACGGGCGGAACAACAGAAATAATAAACATTGTCAGCAAAATTATGGATGTTCTCCACACAAAAGACTTGGCGAGCAAAATGACAGGCGGCATATCAAAATTATTCAGGGCAATCCCGGAAAAAATTCCTGTTATCGGCGGAATTATCGGCAATGCGATTGATGCTTTTTTTATCAGTATTACCACTATTCCCCTCGCTTTTCTTGCTCCTGTAATCATCGGCGTTTTTGCGGTTTTATTTTTGCTGAATAGCCATTCTTCGCAAATGTTTTCCTCCTTTGTCGGCAACAAAACCGCTTTTGAAGAAGGCGGAGAAGGCGGGTACGCTCCAGCCGACCCGATTTTCGGCGAAGATTGCGCCTCCACCACTGCCTGCGCCGTTTATCAGTTTCTAACGGCAAATGGTATTTCATACATTGACGAAGACAATGTTTATCTTGCCGCCGACCTTTTAGGAGCATGGAGCAATCCGCCGCCGGTTGTTAATTTAAATTATTTTATCAATATGATGATCGCCAATGTAGAATATATGAAAGCGCACTATGCGGAAGCGGGATACGATAAGGGGTATTTCATGTGTATCGGTTTTTCTTTAGCCTGCGACCCAAACCTAAGTATGAATGCCGGTTGGGGACAACTTTACGCCGGCAATGTTCCCGGGTGCAGTAATATTGCCCCTGAGGATGCCGGTATCGGTGATCATGTCGTTTATCCTTTAACTAATGGCCATTACCATATCGCCGAACTGACAACTCGTAGGACCGACGACACTTTCGTCATTACTGAAGCAAATTGGGGTGGACACGGTGAGATAGGTCAATCGATAGGATATTCACCAAATGGACTAAAGTTTGTAAATTATGCTAATGGGGCAAATCACACCGGCGATAAATTGACAATTTTAAGATGCCGTTAAAAAAAGTATAAAGTATTAAGTATCAAGTATTAATTTCTAATCAAAGAAGTGAATATCATCAAAAAAAATAAAATTATCTTAATTCTCTTATCTATTGCTATCATTCTTTTAATGATTAAAATTTTTACCGTTCCGAAAAAAGGAGGCACTTTGCAAATTATTTCCCTTTTGCCTTTTGAACAAACAAACTTAGAAGAAAAAGACGAGCTGATTATTAAAATAATTTTTAATCAAAATATAGAAAATTTCTTTGAACAAGTAAGTTTAACATCTGAGCCAAGCTTGGTCTGGCAAAAGGAAAAATCTTCCTTAGAGACAATACTATTTTCCGCAAGCGGTCTGCTTTCTCTTCCGTCGTCTGCACAATTAAATTTAAAACTTACTTATCAAGATAGTGTTTTAAAAGAATGGTTTTATCATTCGCCGCCAAAAGCAAAAATTACTCCTTTCCCCACTATTGACCCCAACGCCTCTTATGTACCGAACGAAGAAATTATTAAAGGCTTAAAGAAAGAAAGGGAGCAAGCCGACCGCGATCTGCCCCTTTGGCAATCTTTACCTTATGAAACCGAGGACTTTAAAATCAGCCATTATATCAGACCCTTTACCTTGGTTGTTTACATTACAGATAAAAGTAAACAGCAAATCGTGGAAAAAGAAGTTTTAAATTGGGTAAAAGAAAAAGGCGGCGATCCTTCAATTCACAAAATTGAGTGGCGGGAGAAAGAATAATCCACAATGAATAATTCATTTCTCAAATACCGGTTAATTATTTTTTTGGCTTTTTTAGCCGGACTTTTAGGTAGTCGAAAAATATTTTTTTCTCAAAAACAAAATTCTCCCCCGCCCCCCGCGCCAACGTTAACACCAACCATTCCCCCACTAACGCCAACGGAAACACCGGCAGAACCAACAATAGATGAGGAAAAATTGATCAGACAAATTTTAAAAGATTATCCTCTGGCGGTGTATCTCCCTTATGAAGGCAGCGATTTTGTCATCAATTACACCGGCCCCCTGAGCTTGGAAATAACGATTAATAAAGCCTTAGGCGGCAGCAAGGAAAAGGTTTTGCAATGGTTTGAGGAAAAAGAAATTGACCCAAAAACACACAAAATTATTTGGAAATAAAAATAGTTGATTTGTTTTTGGGAAAACTTGCAGATTGTAGTAAAATAGCTTCTATGCCACCAATTGAAGGAGAAAAAAAAGAAGAAAAGGGGAAAAAAGAGGGGGGGGTAAAAAAAGCGGCGAAAGAATT